>Ga0214196_1000478_pt1 | contig 11841 bp, 7 predicted proteins | sample TroBogEpilimnion_38_FD_153034 | JGI IMG/M metagenome (GOLD analysis project Ga0214196, IMG submission 153034) | Freshwater microbial communities from Trout Bog Lake, WI - 25AUG2008 epilimnion | ecosystem: Environmental > Aquatic > Freshwater > Lake > Epilimnion/Euphotic zone | place: Trout Bog... | reverse complement strand
AGGACAAGAATATTCTATGGCAAATGGTGAGAATTATGGTAATTTATCTGCATGTGGTTTTGATATCAATTCATATAGTTTAGCTATGTTGTTGGCAATATCACCTATACGATTGATACAAACTGTGGTGGGTGTGAATCGTGAAACAGGGGTTACCAAATATCGTGGTCATTGTATATCATTTGAATCGGATTATTTAGCTGTGTTGGATAGTGATATCGAACGAATTTCCAAGATTGGTAGAGGAGAAAGTATAGCAGATGATATGTTAAAAATACAAGTACCCAATATACATTATGATAAGAATATAGGTATTAGTTTGCAAGGACCAAAAGGATTATTGGAAGTCATACGAACAAATATGCCAGGTACGATTGCACCTGCAGAAGTGGATAAAGATCAAGTGTTGAAGATATGCAAAGCATTTCATGCCATTAATACAACTATATATCAGAAACATTGTGAACTTATGGACAATGAACAAGAAATCATTAATAAACTTGAGAAAGGACAAGAATCTATATATGATAGTGTAGTGTCTGACGAAAGACAAGAGATACAAAAGCTATCACAAAAAGTAGAATCAGATGTATCAAAATCCAAATCCGATTATGAACATTTAGGATATCAACAAGTTATTTTAGTAAACAAGAAAATATCAAAAGGTGGACCAGGTCAATCGAAAAAAGTTTTGATATGTATGGCAAAAGCATTAGGGATCAAACAAGATGAAGAAATAGGTGATGACGAAGGAGATGAAAGGGATGACATGGAGGAAGAAGGGATTGAGCTTACTGATGATGATAATATTCCACGTGGTCAAGGCAGTGCAACAGCTGGTTGTCCATCAAGTTTAGGGGACGATGATGATGATAATGATATGGATGTGGAAGGGAAAGCAAATGAAGACCGACCAACTGTTCCTGTTATTGGTCTACCTCGACATTCTACACCTATATGTGAATACAAAGATACCAAATCAATTTTATTATTGGCATTTCCTTATCTTTTTCAACTTGGTGAAGGTTGTAACATCAAGGTAATATGATTATATTGATACACTTGTTGTTATTCTTAATGATACTTATTTTCCACTTTCTTAACAATGTATTGAATTAGGGGGAGATAAAACCAAAGTATATGGAGCATTTGGCATTGTGGCATGATGGTCGTTTTGCCCAATGTGTCTATTTTTTGACAGCTTTAATGAATATGTTACAACGACATCATGTGGCACGGGAAGTTCGTGGTAGAATAATGAATTCTACTCGTGTACAAGATACATTGTCCAATCAAGTTTTAAAACCTGAATTTAAAGTTCGTCTTCAAAATGCTATCAAAGATCCTGATGGTAAAGAAGGAAAAGAAATAAGAAAGATGTTGGAGCAGATTGTATTGTTGGGTTCCAGTAGTTGTCCATTTTCACCAGGCGAACGTCGTTCTATTCAACCAAGAATGTTTGCAAACAATTTCTTTTTTGGGTTACCAAATTTTTTTAATACCATTGCACCTGATCATTTCTTTGCTCCCTTATTGTTACGAGAAACAAGAAATCCGGTTCATGGAAATGAAAAGGTACCAACAGATTTATCAGATGAAGCAAAAAACGAGTTTTTGGAACAATTGAAACAATTTCCAGAATATGAAGATATATTTGATCCATATAAAGCGGTTACAACAAATCCTGTTCGATCAACAATGTATTTCAATACATTGATGAATAATGTTGCAAATGTATTGTATGGAATACCATGGTCTGATACGATTCGTAAAACAATACCAATAGAAGATAGAGCGAAAGGGATATTTTCATTGGCTTTAAATGTATCTGCAGTGAATGAAGTTGGTGGACGTGATTTACATCATGGACATCATTTATTACATGCTGGAATTGATGCAAGAACGGTAAGTGAAATTGCAGAAGATCGAGAATTACGTGGTATAGCAGTAAAGGTATTGGATAATCAGCACATGGGAGAAATAGCATTATCTGAACATGAGAGAAGAATTATGAAACATATGAAGAAGAAGAAAGGATTACAAAGTGATGGAGAAGAAAATATACGACCAATTTTAAGAGAAGTGGAATATCCTTTACATGATGATGGAACGTTAAATTTAGATTTCTTTGCTACCTTGAGTTCAATACAAGGTACTATTGGTAATCATTCTCATTCAGGTACTTGTCGAAAACCTCCAAGAGGTTTAGTATTTTGTCGTTTGATGTTTCCAAAAGGAATTAATAATTGGTTTACACGTCCTCTTATATTAGAATATGTAGTGAAAGATGCTAAAGGTAATATAATTTCACGGGATAGTGATATTATTGTCAAGCCAAAGACAAAAGAAAGTGCAGAGGATATAAAATTATTTAAAAAGGTTGTTTCGGAAACCGTAGAAAGTGAAAAGGGTGAGATTCCTCCATTAAATCGAATGAAAAAAGAAAATATTGGTATGGACCCTTCGTCACCTTTTCCACCTATGGACAAACGTGTATTATTATGGGATATACGTCGAAGGGAGATTAATATTATTAGTGATCCTGTGGAAAGAGCGTATGATTATTTACAACATCGGAATTCATGGGAACCATCTATGAGTGATTCAATGGATGTACCGGGACCATTGGATTATCATGGCATTGCATTGTTTAAACGGAATGTGAATGGTTTCATTGTAGATTATAATCCTATTCAAACAATGGCATTGCGTTGTAATACATGTTGTTATTATTTAGGATCTGATGAACAAGCGAAATCAACAATGATGTATATGGTTGAATATTTTAGTAAAGATGGAGTTATGATATCTAATGCATTATCATATGCATTAACAGCTAAAGTGGTTTGTGAAAGATTTCCGGGAGAATCTGTTGTAAAAGCACGGGATGTATCCATTGGAAGAATTACAGAAGAAGAAAAAACTGAAAAGGATGAATCAACTAAAGTAGATAAGAAAAAAGATAAACTTCAACCCGATACAGTTGCTTTTGCAGAATCCAAGAAATTTTGCAATGCATTCATTAATCAAGTAAATGGAGCATCTCAATTGTCTTTGACTCAATGTGCAGCTGCTTTATTGGGTATCAAGTCTTTTCGAACATCATATGGTCATTGGGCTATCTATATTGATGCTGCTGTACAATATGTCATTGCAACGTATAATACATTAAAGCCATCATCAATAGTTGAAACGGATATGGAAGAAGAAGAAGAAAATGCAGGAGATATTACAGGGTTTGTTCGTGAACTATTTCATGAAGAAGATGAACGTGTAGGTAATGAAATACAAATGGAAGATACAACTTTTATGGAACCAATGTATTCTGGTGGTAATGTTATTATTGAAAATGTTGGAATAGAAGACGAAGAAGAAGAAGAAATAACTCCAGATACATTATCATCGTCTGTTGGTATGGATCAACCTATGCCAAAAAAACAACGTATAAATATTCAATCTAAAGCGATAGATATAGTGAAGACTAGTACTATTGAAGATGAAACCAAACAATCAGCAAAGCCATCAGTGACCCCCCTTTCGATTGATACATCAATATCTTCTACACAAGGAATCGTGTCGAAGAAATTAGGCAAATCATCAAGTCAAAGTCGATTGCTATCTACTAGTAGAACACAAATGAGTGGTTTGAGTTTAGCTGCTGATTCCAAATCGGATATGTTATCAGATATATCGTCAGGTTTATATCGTCCAATGTATGATATTGATAGAATACAATCTAGGCCAATGTTTATGTCCCATGATGAAGAAGATACGAGGGTATCGAAAGAAATAACCCCTACCATACCAGGAGATCAAGAAATTGAAGATACAAGTGATCATGAAGACGAAATTGAGTATGAAGATGATGAAACAGTTATTAATATAGCTAATATGTGTAAAGATTTTGGTGAAGATTTAGATTTTGGACAAGATTCAGCATTTGGAACATTGGAAATAGTAGAAAGTTCTTTAGCTACAGGAAAACATGGTATCGTTAACCAACATATCAATTACAGGTAATAGTATACACTAAAAAACTATCTGTTGTCTAAATATTTGTTGACAGTTTTTTTTCTTTTATTTGTTTTATAATATTAGTTATCGAGGATGGGGATTAGCATGGATGTGTCTTTACGAATATGCTGCCATAATTGTTATTGTGCCTATAAACCAGAAACAAAAAGAACATTATGGATTTCTTACACAAGAAGAAATTGATAAACTGCCAATGTTAACAGAAGAGGATAAAGAATTGAAACAACGAATGGAAGACATTCTACAAAAACATGAAGACTATATGTTTGCAGAAGAGAGGAAAAAGAAACAAAATGAAAAAGAGAATGTGGATAACAACAATCAAGAACATGAAGAAGATGACGACGACAATGAAGAAGACACTACTGATGAGGAGGAAGGTGTTGATGATGAAACGAAGAAAGATGTGGAAGACAATAATGAAAAATCTACGTCAAAAAAGGATTCATCAAAAGACAAAGTTGGTCGTCATTCCAATGCAGTGTATCCATTTGATATTCGTCATCCTCAATTTAGTACACATATTCAGTGTATACGTTCAAAATTATGCATACCAGAATTACTTGGTAGAATACCACGATTACCGAAAACATTGAATCAAAAAACTGAAAAACAACAAATTCAGGTAGCAATATTCATGTTGACTTTGTTCAAACCATGGTGTGTAATAGATCATGTTCCATTGGGTGGATTGACATGGGAAAACTTTTTATTGTTTGTTCGTTCATTGAACCATAATGAGGCAGATTCTAGTTCACGTAATATCTTTTTTACAATGGAAAACATTTTGCATGGTTTAGTAATATCATCAAAGAAAAGTAAAATATTTGGAATGTACCGTGGAAGAGCAACAGTACCATGGGGTGTACACAAACAAATATTTGAAAAGGAAAAAGAACAACGTAAAGTGTTTACTGAAACCTTAAGGAAAATAATGAATGAGAAAAATTTACAAGACATTGAAATACCTGATGATGAAGATTATAATGATTTTGAGGAATACAGTGGTAAAAGTGGATTAGATATGCCAGATGAAGGGGAAAATGAAGAAAACAATTATAAAGATATTCCTTTAGAAGAATTGTATCAAATTCTTGTACAAAACAATTTGACGGGTGAAAATAAATATGGACAAGTCGATGTAGGCAGACTTGAAGCCATGAAATATAATAATAATGCTTGCAATATAATGGAAAATCTTTATAAAAATCTCCCTATAGGGTTACAAACGGGATTAGATACAACGAAACAGCGAAGTATGAGTTCCATGGTTAAAAGTATAGACGACTTTTCAGAGGTACCATCAACTGATACTTTATCACCAGATAGATTACAAGGGAAATTTTATTTGGATGCATTACTCGAAAGAATGAAAATTTCGAAACCCATTATGGGGGAACAAATCGACATTGTCAAAATAATGAATCAAGTTACATCAGCTGATGAGGTTGACCAAACCAAAACGGGTGAAGGAAGAGATGATGAACCTACTGATTTGATTGAAAATGAAGAGGAAAATGCTTATGGTATGGATGTGGCGGGCAGAAGACAATTGAATCAAGAACAAGACTATGTATGCACAAAGTTTTACAAGTTAATACGTCATAATATCAATCATTTCGTAGATCCAACTACAACACCTCGTCCAAGTGATCCTATATATATGATGGTTCAAGGAGGACCAGGATGTGGAAAAACAACATTATTCAAAGAACTTATTCAACGTATCGAAGCGTATTTGTTAAGAAAACGTCAAAGGTTTCGTGATATAATTGCTTATAAAGCAAGACACAGTCAAACAATTTCGAATGAGATGAGAGGTTGTATTGAACGTATCAATAAAGTTGTTTTTGGTATTAAACAATCTGCTACTACTGGTGTTGCTGCGGTAGTAGTAGGCAACAATTGTGAAACAATGCATTCATCACAGGCAGTACCAATTTTTATGTCAAAAAAGAAAACATCTGCAAAAAATGCATATAGAAAAACGGATAAGTATAGGACGAACGCATTAAATCCTATTTTGAAAGTACAGCTTGTGGAAGAGTTCAAGGGATCTGGATGTTTTGTGATATCCATTGATGAGGTAAGAAGATTCTAAATTGAATTGTATTATAATTAATACTATCTAACTTTAACATTTTATAAAATGTGTTGTATGATTTGTAATGGTAGATGTCGATGATGAAAACAAAGGATTTAGGTCATTGTTCGCATACACAGCTCGAAATTAATGATTTACAATTAGATGATATGCTTAAACTACGCGAAGAATGTAAAGGACCATTTGCTGGATGTTCAATGTGTTTAACAGGGGATCAAATGCAATTGAGATGTGTTGCCGGTGAAAGTATTCCTACTGGTATGGTCTTAAGTTTATTACCAAATGAATGGGAGGTAACAAAACATTATGTACCTGAACCAAACAAGCCAACTTATGCAGGTCGTGAAATTGCAAAAATGTTTTCAAAGGTAGAATTGACTCAACTCTTTCGGGCAGAAGATGACAGATTAAAAGAGATTATTAATAGTATGCGAGATTTAAATGAATATCATCCAATTAAAATGGAATTTCTGACAAATATACCTGTTTTGTCACATGAACATCTTAGAAATAATCCAAAGCTACGAATGGCACGTATAGCAGTAACAAGCAATATAGAAAGGCATTTTTTGATCCCCATTATATTAGCACAACATCAAAAAATAACCGGTGAACGTGTATTGTATTGGAAAAAACCTTTTTGTGATCCTAATATGCAAAGTAGTAAGAACGGAGAACAATTGTATGAAAATCAGTTTTATGGTAAAGAGTTGAAACAATATTTCCAACGTGGTGCGTATTTGGATACATCAGGACCCGATTCAAAATCTGATACGTATAACAGTGGATTGGCAATGTTATTACATAATATATGTCCTACTTTAAATTTAGTGAATGGTACCCTTGCAACATTGTATGGTATAGTGTATAACGATCAAGAAGTTCAACATGAGCAAGAAACACGAATTCAGAAAGGTACAGAAGAATTAGAAATACCCATGCCTGATTATGTTCTTATAGAATTAGATTCACAACAAGCTTCAAATTGGCCATCCCATTTGAGTTGTGTTCCAGGTAGATATGTAATACCCCTAGCGTTACATATGTGTAGAAAACAATATGCTTTAAGATTAGCAACCGTTGTAGAAGGGGATAAACCATTGTCATTTCGTTATGAACAATTTGACTATGAAATGGCTGCTGTCACAACATCTCATAAGTTGCAGGTATGATAATACAATTATAACCATTATGTTTAATATGTATATATATTAATAATATGTTTTCCGTTTATATCTATACATTATACATTAGGGGGCAGAAATGGAGTATCTCATTCTTAATTTGAACAAACGATCTGGGACATATTTCTCACATTTTAATATTGAGACATTAACCGTATTATTATCCAGAGTGAAAAGTCTTGATAATGTTTTCCGTTTACCATTCTATGAAGAAAAAACAATGGATGTTAATGAAGAAACTTATTTGCAATCTCAAATGGGATACTTAACGGAATTATCGAATGATCCGTATCGTTCAATATGGTATCAATGTTGGAAAAAACTAAATCCAAATGATATAGAACAAATATGGAAACCAATGGAAAGTACCACGGTTCAATATCTACTGAAATTATCTAAAGAAATTGAAAAAAGAACTACCAATCGAAATAAGAAACAACAAAGTGATTATCCAAATTTTGATTATCAATATGAAATGGCATATCAATCAAGTCACAAACAACTCATATCTCTTTTTAATGAAGTATTAATGGAAAAAATAACAACACCGGATATTAAAACATTGGACCAACTGAAAGCAACTTATGAAATCGCAACAGAATTACGTGATAAAAATAAAATTAATTATTATCATGGACCAAAAAGTAAAGCTTCTAAAGGGAAAAAATCAACGTCTGGTGTCAAGTCAACAAAAGGAAAAGGTGTGGCTTTAGCTACACAGTCTACCAAAGTAAACTCATCAATGCCATTAGCTACTCAAATGACTAAAATGACATTAACAAGAGCACCTTTAACAACTGTACAACAATGGTATGTGAACTCATTTTGGAATAATATGGAAATTGCTGAAGTAAATAGATATGAATCTATTCGTAAATCATGTAGAACGCCAAGAGAATTAATACAGCAACCGCGATTCAAAGAAAGAGGTGTAGCTTATATTGTTCATGAAAATCAATATGAGATTGTTCGCGAATCAGATTTTGTCACTATTACTCATTGGTTGAACAGTACCATGATTGAGTTCTTTATGATATTATGGGCATCTCAAAGACCCAACAATTTTATAGAGAAGGTTGTTGTCTTGGACAGTTTTTGGTATTCATCTCAATTGACGCACTATGAGAGATTTGGGACAATTGCAGATGATCGACATACTAACTTATACAAAAGACCAAATACGCCATATTATGCTAGGCATTTGGAAAGTACTACTATTATTACTTTTGTGGCCAATATAGGAGAACATTGGATTTTGATTGTTATACAAGATGGAATATGTCATAACTTTGATGGTTATCATCATCATGAACAACGTGGTACGTTTGAATACATCATGAACAACTGGTGGGAAAGAGAACACAGGGTTTGCAATAAACCACATTCTCCATTGACTTTTAACTATCATGATAACTATGGAATTACACCGGAAAGTGACATCAAACAAAATGATGGTATTTCATGTGGTGTTTCTGCAATAATGCATGCATATTATGTCATTGTTTTGAATCGTTTTGCTACTTACCGAGATTTCAATTTCGATTACATGCCAAGGATTCGTAAGTTTTTAGGATATACTATATATTCTAAAGGACATATAGCTAATGTTACTATGAAGACACTTTCTGTGATAAAACAAAAGGTATTGCATGAAAGTACCTTGGCTACCCATTTGTTTATGAGACGAGCTTTAAACAAAGAAACCCATTTGGTGGCCGGAGAAGATGATGATGTTATACATGTGAATCAAGTGGTTACGATCATTGAGGATGAGAATACAAATGTTCTTCCACCTAATATAATTTCTCAAGAGTTGACAGAATTCGGTAAATTGATTGAAATTGTGAATAAAATGCCAAGCAATTTAAAACAGGACGAAAAGGATGCATATTTTGATGACATTATTTTCTTAAATTAATAAATGTGTTACGTTTTCAATCAATTCACCAAATTCAGTCAACTCTTGAGAAATTATATTAGATAAATCAACATTTACATTCTCATCATCAATGATCTGAACTACTTTATTCACATATATAACATCATCATCTTCCCCGGCCGCTAAATTGGTATCTTTGTTTAAAGCTCGCCTCCTAAATAAATGGGTAGCCATGTTACTTTCACGCAATACCTTTGCTTTTATTACGGAAAGTATCTTCATAGTAACGTCAGCCATATGTCCTTTAGAATATATAGTATATCCTAAAAACTTACGAATCCTTGGCATGTAATCGAAATTGAAATCACGGTATGTAGCAAATCGATTCAAAACAATGACATAATATGCCTGCATTATTGCAGAAACACCACATGAAATACCATCATTGTGATGTAGCGAATCAATAGCAGGTACGTTATCTGCATAGATGGGTGTGGGATCAGATTGAGAGAAACCAATACTTTCTAGATAGAAACGAAAGCGAAGAATGAACTTACATATGAGAAAGAATCCATAGTATTCATTTTATTCACGATTCTTTACGATATTACAGTATTGTCGATTTCATTATAATCGAGTTTACAAAACACCTAACGAATTACTAAAGCATTCTTCAACATTTACATTCTCATCCTCTATGATCTGAACCATTTGATTTACAAATATAACATCATAACCTGATTGACAACGTTGATGAACAGATCTTGGCGCAGTTAATACTAGTATATGTCCGACATGCTTTGATGCGTTAAAGGTTACGACAATCTTTTACCGATACTATTCGAATAAACATGCTTCATATAATTTAATAAATCGTTCGAAAACCATCAACATAATCTTGTAACATAATAAACATTAAATGATTCTAAATCGAAATACTTAACTTAAAAATCATCATAAACGAAAGAAATACTCAACTAAACGATCGAAGGATTAAATGAATAGTTGATACTATAATTTGGTGGATAGTTTTGCCAAACCGTATCTAAACATAATTACGTAAGGATGGTCATTCTTCGATATTTTTCTTGGATCATGAGTACAGTTATATCGAACATCATCATACATCATTTAAATGCTTCCCATTCCTACTTGAAAAATGTGATCTTTTCCAATTTGTAATGTTCTTTTACCTCCTCCAATATCACAACCAACGATAACATCACCTCCATTTTGGGTCCCATCTATATGCGCCCCTCTTGTTCCTTTATCATCATATACTATACATTGCACAAGATAAAGCGGTAAATCACTTACTTTGGGTACAATTAGCTGAACTAGTTTGGATAACTTCATTATACTTGACAAGTTTTCGTCTTCTAGCATGACAGTATTTATAGGAACAGAATATTTCGATGTGTGACCTTCACGAACATAAACATAATGTTTAGAATCTGGATCAGATAAGAATTACAAAACATTTGGGTTTGAATTAGAAATTCTTTCCCATAACTATCTACGTGAATACTTCCTTGGTCACGATTTCGTTTTGTTTTCATTGAAAATTCCTTTTTTAAATATCCAAGAATGTCATTACGTAATGTTTTATTAATGCAATTTGGATATAAACTAAATCCAGAGAGTGTGGAAGTATTACCAGATATTCGTTTTTGAACACGTACTATAGCTTTCAGTTTTGATTCTTCAGCCCTTTCGCGTATCTTTTTTGCTTCCTTGTAAAGAGGATTTGACTGCCTTGAACGTTCGTTAAGCAAATAAATTCCATGCAATACTGGGATTAACTTTTGTTTTAATCTTAATTCACGTTGAATTTCTCTTTTTCTTTTCCTTTTCCTTTCCAATTCTACTAGTACTACCGATTCAGCATCACCCATAATTTCCATCTCTAAACTAGAAATTTTAATCTACAACTATATACTTTTTAAGTCTTATAGTATGTGGGTGTCGATGGTAGTAGTACTACTACTAACTACTAGCTAGTAGTACCTAGAAATACTACTACTAGTTTTCAGTGCATTGTTACTCTTTGATGCGGCACTCAAGCCACATTATCCACAAAACGTTGAAAGATTAAAATTTAAAATTTTCGTCTCGTGGTTAAATCGATATTTTATAGGACAGAGTCTTTTACACATTCTCTCTCACACTCTCTATACTACACTTATTCATATACTGAAAACAAACGGAAATACGATACTACGTAATATATATTAGCAATTCTCCCACTACACTCTGTCTGTCACTGAATTCAAATACTATAGTAGTCAAAGAGGGCCTCCTTATCTCTTTTTCGGGACCAATCCGTCGTCACCTTTGGATCAATATGGCATACTATTCCCGAGCCCTATTTTGGGACTTAGAGAAATTCAACCATCAACTTTCCGAGCCCTCCTAATTTAAGGAGTAGAATCTCCTGGTATTGTAGGAAGTTGAGGATAGAATTGGAAAAAAATCGTTCCGAATGCCATTAAAAAGAACTTAAACCGTTGTAAACCATATGGTGTTAGGTACGCTTAAACGTTTGGTATAATATAAAACGTATCACGCTAGAAACAAGTAAACTGTAGAGTAAGCCCACAAGGCCAGAACCAAGGCGAAAGCCTGGTGTCTGCGTTTGA
>Ga0214196_1000475_pt1 | contig 11943 bp, 21 predicted proteins | sample TroBogEpilimnion_38_FD_153034 | JGI IMG/M metagenome (GOLD analysis project Ga0214196, IMG submission 153034) | Freshwater microbial communities from Trout Bog Lake, WI - 25AUG2008 epilimnion | ecosystem: Environmental > Aquatic > Freshwater > Lake > Epilimnion/Euphotic zone | place: Trout Bog... | reverse complement strand
GCAAGCACTTGGCTTAATGGCGAAAGATTTGAAGATGAAATAGTAATAGAACCCAAGAAAGAAAAAATTGACAAAAAGTGGATGTTTTCTAACGAAGGTATTGAATCTAAAGCTAAAGAGTTGGGAGTTTTGGGTACTGGTTATGACTCTTACGATAGTCTCAAACGCAAATGTATGAGGAAGCTAAACATCGCTGTGGCGTAAGACAGTTATGCAAATGGCGTAAAGAATGGGGTCTGCAAAAGTTTAGACTTTATCTTACTAAATATAAACTTGACGATAAGCTACTTCAAGATTTTTATACGCAGTACGAAAAAGGCAACAAAGGGGAAAAGGGAAAATGGCTTTAGATAAATTATTAATTGCAATGACAGGTGTTTCTTATTGCATAGTGGCAGTTATTCAGCTTAAAAAAGGGTCTATACCAAACGCAATGATTTGGGCTGGTTATAGTTTTAGCCAAATTGGACTTTGGATGGCACTAAAGTGAATTACTTATCAGTTTGTAGTGGCATTGAAGCTGCTACAGTTGCTTGGCATGAAATGGGATGGAATCCAATAGCGTTTAGTGAAATTGAGAAGTTTCCATCACAAGTATTAGCACATCATTATCCTAATGTGCCTAATTTAGGGGATATGACAAAATATAAAGAATGGGAATTAAGTGAACCAATTGACATTTTGGTCGGAGGAACTCCCTGCCAATCATTTAGCGTTGCAGGCCTGCGTAAAGGACTTGACGACCCAAGAGGCAACCTCGCTCTTACCTATGTGGGAATTCTTGACAAATTTAGACCCAAGTGGTGCATTTGGGAAAATGTGCCAGGTGTCCTCAGTAGTGGGGGGGGGGCGAGATTTTGGCAGTTTCCTCGGTGCGTTGGGGGAAGTCGGGTATGGGTGGGCCTACAGGGTGCTTGACGCTCAATACTTTGGAGTACCCCAAAGACGCAGACGAGTGTTTGTTGTCGGATGTCTTGGAGATTGGAAGTCTGCCGCAGAAGTATTATTTGACCCCCACAGCTTGTCAGGGAATACTAAGAAGGGCGGAAAAACGAGGAAAAGAGTTGCCTATCCTATTGCTGACTGCGCTCCAACATTGTGTGCAAGAGATTACAAAGGAGTCGGAAATTACGAAGTTGCGGGGGGGCAAACTGATAATGACTGAAAAGGTATCACCAACCCTACAAACAAGTTGTAATGACTATAGTCGTGCTGATGGATTTACTATGATGGTTTATGAAACACATCCAGCAGATAGCAGAGTTAAAGAAATGGGCGACACTTGTCAAACTGTAACTAGCAGGTGGGGAACAGGGGGGGGGAATGTGCCGATAGTACAAAAAGCGTATAGCATACGAGAAGATGCTACTGCAAATAACTTTAGTGCTACACCATTGGAAGTTACTCCAGCCTTGCAAGCATTAAGACCATCTGTACAAAGTCATCATGCACAAACTTTTATTGCTGGTAATTATGCAGTACGCAGGCTTACTCCAACGGAGTGTGAAAGATTACAAGGTTTTCCAGACAATTACACAAACATTAAAGAAAATTGTCCAGATGGCCCAAGATACAAAGCATTAGGAAATTCTATGGCTGTACCTGTAATGAAATGGATAGGGGAGAGAATTAATGCAAAAGGAATATGACCCAAATGACGCTATCGACTATATATACACAAATGCGCCAGCGTATGCCAAAGCGAAAGGTGAACTCGCTGAACTCGAGGCATTTAAGTCTAGCCTTAAGGCTATTAAAATGTCTGAATCGTCAGAACAAAGCCTTGGGGCGCAAGAAAGAGAAGCGTATCGTAGCGAGGCTTACCAGTCATTATGTAAGGCCATTGGATTGGCGACAGAAAAAGCCGAAGCACTTAGATGGAAGTTAGAAAGTGCCAAGATGAGATTTGAAGCATGGCGCACACAAGAAGCAAGCAATAGAAACATAGAGAGAATGACTAGATGAATGACTATTCTGAAAACTACCTTAAACTTCAAAGATTAATGAAGTCTTACCATAACGCTACGCTTAAATGTGATTATGAAAAAGCCACACAATTAGCCCATGAGCTATCAGAAGAAACTATTAAATTAGAGTTTGCTACTTATGACCAGATAAGAAAACAATGGTTAAATTAATGAGAAATGCTTGGGCGTCACACACCGACTATGCGGACTTTAAAGGTTTAATCTCCGCAAATACTGCGTTTGTACCAAGTAATGTAGATGGTATTGCAGAGCGCAATGGGCAATTTCTAATAATGGAATGGAAACGCCCAAGAGAAAAGGTTAGTGATGGACAAAGAATTATGTTGCAAGCTCTTGCTGCTAAACCTAGCTTTATGGTGGTTATTATCTATGGCAATACTGATACTGAAACTATAATAGATTCATACTGGTTACTTACACCTGAAGGTAAACCCGTTAAGACTGGAATAGGGTTTGAGTCTTTCAAACAGTTTTATAGAGATTGGTACGCATTAGCAGATGGCAACTAAAGCAGAAAAAGACAATTATGCAAAACTGGCAAGACTGGGCTGTATATTGTGCAAACAAACAGACGTACGAAACCTTGACGATTCCCCCGTTGAAATGCACCACATCAGACGATATGGTGGCAAAAGAAGCCTTGCACCTGTCATCCCTTTGTGTGCCATTCATCATCGACTTGGCGATACCAGTATTCACCAGCTTGGACATAAAGGGTTTGAAAAGCATTGGGGTTTTTCTGAAGAAGATTTGTTAGCCCTAATATGAATGACCTTTTATTATATTTTGGTGTATTCGTACTATTTTCACCTTTAATTGCACTATGGATAGTGCTGAGTTGACAGATGAAGAAATTGAAAACGCTTGGTATTCTTTAGTATTACGAGGCGTTGCTTCCGCTAATGAATGGCAAACACGCTATAGATTTGCTAGGGAATTAGAAAAGTTAATTAAAGCTCAAGCCCATCAAGCCCTAATTCGTGTGCCACCATTTTGCAACGAGTCCTAAATGGTTTGCCATGTTGCATCCATTTATCACCTTTTTGCCGATGAAAACTCATGTGTACACATTCATGGGCTAAAGTGGTTAATACTGTATAGAAATGACCACATCTGGCAGAAGATATAGTAATGCAATGCTCATAATCTTCTTCTGTGTTGTATAAATAAGTCCCCATTGTTTCTAGGTCAGAAGTCACAATAAACTCTACTTCTTCTGGCAATGGCATATTCCATTTAGTAAATGGATAACAACAATAAAGAGAAGCGTATAGGTTTTTAATAACCGATGATGTCAGCCTCATACTTTGTGTATTTTTCCACGAAAATCTACAGCATCTTCACCACATACACGAATAATCTCGGGCTGAAGCATTTTGCTATGGTCAAACGATAGCATTACAAAGCCACTATTCCAATCTTTAGGAGTATCTTCAGTATAGGCAAATTGTTGTCCCATAGGGTCGGCTAATGTACCTGTCTGTACCCCCCAGCGTGTGCCGTTGTAATCATTAAATGGTATGGAAGATAAAACATGGGTATGACCTGTAATCATATTGACACCGCTATTTACAGCATTATTCCTACCACCAGTCCAACCGCCCTTCCACCGATGTTTAATACAAGTATCTTCATTGACCCAAAATGACCAACAAGGTTGCCACATCGGAAAATAGTCTTTAAGACTTGTCCCATGTACACCTTCAAAGGTAGGAAGATTAGCAATAATAGACATTTCTAAACGCTGGTCATGGTTTCCTAGGGGAAAAAACAATTTAGCACCTTTAGAAACTGCTTCAATTTCACCTAAGTAATATTGACAGGCTTCTAATTCTTCTTTGACAGTTGGTACTTTATTCCAATCTTGGCGTGGAAAACGGCTTAAATTAGCTCCATCCAGCGCATCGCCATTGCAGACTACTGCGGTAGGTTTAAATTCTTTAATCATCTCTAAGAGGGCTTTAAAGGCTGTGGTGGTATCGTCAGGCCAAAAGTGCGCATCACTAAATACAATGACTCTGCCTTTTTCTATATCCATACCCCTACGAGTATGTCCTGTAGTCTGTGCAATCTTCTTTAATTGGTCAAAACGCTGGTCATCTACTGAAGGCAATTCAATCTTATGCCTTGCTTCTATTGACCTTCTTCTGTTATATACTGAACGCTGACTAACACCTATTTTTGTTGCCATTACAACGGCTGAACCACATTCTTTCCAGACTGCAATCCATTCTTCATCGCTTAAATGGTACATTAAATTCCCCTTAACAAGTAAAAGAACACTAACATACAATTATGTCTTATATTAAAAAAGTTGATAAAAATCAAAAGGATGTTGTAAAAGCACTACGAGATTATGGTGCAGATGTATTTCTTTTGCACACAGTTGGAGGAGGAATTCCAGATTTATTGTGCGCCTACAACGACACCACAATTCTACTCGAGGTTAAGGATGGGGAGTCTAAAACGCTAACTCCTTTACAAATTAAGCTATTTGCTGGTTGGCAAGGTGGGCCATTACACAGGGTAAATTCATGCGAAGAAGCTATAGATGTATTAAAATTGTACGAACTTTGAAAGGAATTACCATGCCGTTAGATAAATCAGGCAGCGCCAAAAGTGTAGGCAAAAACATTAAAGCTGAAGAAGCAGCAGGAAAGCCACGCAAACAAGCCGTAGCGATTGCACTTAATGTAGAACGAGATAATGCTAAAGGTAAGCGAAAAGCAAAGTTAGAAGAAGCCTATGGCAAAGTTTTGGGCAAAAAAGAAGCGCAACACAAAGATGCCGTAGAAATGTCCCTCAAAAAGCACATGAAAGCCTAATATGAAAGCAATGCCTAAAAAAGACATGGAAATTGAAAAGAAAGACGGAAAGTCTTTTGAGTCTTCAGTAACTAAGGCTAAAAAGCGTAAGGAAGCTATTAAAGCTGCTTACGACAAGCATGAGAACTACCAAGATACGCCTGACGAAGCAGAACAAAAGACTATTAAAAAGTCCGCCAAAGAAAAGTTAATGGCTCGTATTGCTAAAGAAAGAGAATAATGGCTAACTGGATTGCTGGCGCTATCAAGCATAAAGGCGCACTAAAGAAAGAATTAGGCGTTAAAGAAGGCGACACCATTCCTAAAGGTAAGCTAGAAAAAGCCGCCAAAGCAAAAGGCAAAGAAGGTCGTAGGGCTAGATTAGCTTTAGAGTTGGAGAAGTTTCACAAATGAAACACATGAAACACGAATACAAGCAAAAAGATGCTTTATTGAGAGAACATAAAGAGTCCACGCTAGAAAAGAATGAAAAGAAGCGTAATAAGCGTAGAGATATGCTGATTAAAGAAATGAATAAAGTAGTAAAAGACCCATTCTAAATTCTGTATTACAATTTAGCCTTACAAATCAATCACTTGAGAATGTATGGACAAAAAACTGTCGAAATCTGTTGAAGACAACCTAAATAGGGCTGGTAGAAAGCCTGGAGTGCCTAATAAAAGCACTACGATGGCTCGTGAGGCTATTGCTAAGTTTGTTGATAGCAATACACACAAAATGCAAGAGTGGCTACAAAGCGTCGCTGATGGCATACAAAACGAAGAAGGTAAATACATAGTTGCGCCAAACCCTGAGAAGGCTTTTGGTATGCTTCAGACTGTCATGGAATACCATGTACCTAAACTTGCTAGGACTGAAGTAGTAGGCGATGAGAAAGCCCCACAACGCATGGTGGTGTCTTGGAAGAAATAGAGATTGAACTAGACTATAAGCCTAGAGATGTATTCCTAGAATTTCACGAAAGAAAAGAGCGTTGGGCAGTTATAGTTGCTCACCGAAGATGTGGAAAAACTGTCTCTTGTATCAATGAACTCATCTATAAGGCACTAATAGAGGGCAAAGAAGACGGCAGATACGCTTATGTTGCACCATATTACAGCCAAGCCAAGAATATCGCCTGGGACTACTTGTTAAGATTTAGTAATCCTGTAATGGCTAAAGCTAATCAATCTGAACTATGGGTGGAACTAATAAATGGCGCAAGGATTCGTTTGTTTGGTGCTGATAATGCTGACTCTTTACGTGGTCTATACCTTGATGGGATTGTCCTAGATGAGTATGCAGATATGCGCCCTCGTATTTGGGGCGAGATTATTCGGCCTTTGTTGGCAGACAGACTCGGTTGGGCAGTTTTCATTGGAACGCCCAAAGGTCATAATGCCTTTTGGGACATATACAATAACGCCACCAAATCTTCCGATTGGTATGCCAAGACCTTAAGAGCTAGTCAGACCGGCTTATTGCCGCCAGAAGAATTGGAAGATGCCGCCAAGTCCATGACGCAAGACCAATACTTACAAGAGTTTGAGTGTGACTTTGAGTCAGCTATTTTGGGTGCTTATTATGGCAAAGAGATGCGCCAGCTTACCGATGGTGGCAGAGTTACCAAGGTTGATTACGACCCAATGTATAAAGTTAATACAAGCTGGGACTTGGGTTATTCAGACGATACAAGCATTTGGTGGTGGCAAGTTGTCAGGGGAGAAATTCGTTTCCTTGACTACCATGGAAGCAATGGTCAGCCAGTCCCTTTTTATACAGGACTAATTCAAGCTAAACAAGCAGAGTTTGGCTATGAATATGGCATACATTATCTGCCCCATGACGCAAGGGCAAAAACTCTAGCAAGTGGTGGAAAGTCAATAATTGAACAACTTTCTGTTAAAATTCCGTTAGAATCAATGAAAATTGTCCCAAATTTAGGACTTCAAGACGGAATTCAAGCAACTCGTATGGCGCTGATGAAGTCTTGGTTTGACGCAGAAAGGTGTCAGGATGGTATCGAGTCATTACGACAGTATCAAAGAGAGTATGACGAAGATAGGAAAGTGTTTAGAGATAAACCTCGTCACGACTGGACAAGTCATGCTGCAGATGCTTTCAGAATGGCAGCGGTTGCTTGGCGAGTGGAAGAAAAGATAATGACCAAGGATGAGCCTATTAAAGGCTTGTTTGTGGGCGAAACAGATGTAACTTTAAACGATATGTGGGATATTAAAAATACCACAAACAACAGGAGAATTTAAATGTCAGGCATACAACAACCATTTGGCACAACATACGAATATGTAGCCCCTTCCACAACTGCTCAAGTTTTAGGCGGTTCAGGCGCAGTAGGCGACACATTAGTGCGTGTTATTGCTACCGTAACTACTTCTGCCACAAGCTCAGTCACTATTATTGACGGCTCTACTTCTTATTTGTTAGTACCGCCTGTAGCACCTTTAGGCGTATATTCTATTACTGTTGAGGCTCAATCATTAAATGGCCCTTGGAAAGTAACAACTGGCGCAGGTTCTAGCGTAATTGCTGTAGGCAACTTCTCATAAGGCTTTCTATGTCTGAATTAAGAGGCGAGGTAGCGCATAGCTACGAAGATTGGTACAACCGCATTATGTCCTATGAGCGTAGTTATAAGCTCTGGGAAGCTCGTGTTGATAAGATTTTAAAGAAGTACAAAGACGATAGTCGCAACAAAACCAACCCAAATGCACGCTTTAATATTCTTTGGTCAAATGTCCAAACGATTACTCCAGCGATATTTGCAAGACTTCCTCGCCCAGATGTAAGCCGTAGGTTTAGAGATAACGACCCTATTGGTCGAGTAGCCTCACTCATGCTTGAAAGGGCATTAGAGTTTGAAATTGAACACTATGGCGACTATAAGTCAGCTATGGTGAACTGCGTTACTGACCGTCTTTTAGGTGGTCGAGGCACAGCATGGGTGCGCTATGAACCGCATTTCATGGCAAAAGCCGAAAAAGAACCTGAAGATGGCTTTGAATTAACTGAAACCATTGACGCTGAACAAGCCTATGACCCTAGCTATGTTGAAGGAAAAGGCGATGTAGGCAAACCGCTTGAAGGTGAAATGCCAGAGGAAGAAGATAACGAACCTGGCGAAGTTGAAGAAGAAATTGAATACGAGTGCTGCCCTGTAGATTATGTCCATTGGCGTGATTTTGGGCATACAGTAGCTCGTACATGGGAAGAAGTCACCGCAGTATGGCGTAAGGTCTATTTAAACCGTACAGCGCTTGTAGAACGCTTTGGCGAGGAATTAGGTAAACAGATTCCACTAGACACCAAGCCTGAACAAGTAGGTAAGTCTTATACCAAGAATGATGACCAAGCCTACCAAGCGCAGATTTATGAGATTTGGGACAAAGAAACAGGCAAAGTACTGTGGATTTCTAAGTCAATGAGCAAAATTCTTGATGAAAGAGAAGACCCATTAGAGTTGGAAAACTTCTTTCCTTGCCCTAAACCTTTATACGCTACATTGACTACTGACAGTCTTGAGCCTATTCCTGACTTTACTATTTACCAAGACCAAGCTAGAGAGTTAGACGACCTTTGTGACCGTATTGACGGACTTATTGGTGCGTTAAAAATTCGTGGTTTATACGACTCTTCCGCTTCTGAACTCCAGCGACTATTTTCTGAAGGTAATGAGTCTAATGTATTGATTCCAGTAAAAAATTGGACAGCATTTGCCGAGAAACAAGGACTCAAAGGTGCATTAGATTTAGTCGATATTGCCCCATTTGCACAAGCATTGATGTCTTGCTACTCAGCAATGGACCAGGTAAAGGGTCAAATCTACGAGTTGATGGGTATTGCCGACATTCAGCGTGGTCAAACCGACCCCAATGAAACTCTTGGCGCACAAATCATTAAGTCAAACAATGCAGCAGGTCGCCTCAAAACTATGCAACACGCTGTTGTTGATTTCGCAACCTCGCTGCTTGCCATTAAGTCGCAGATTATCTGCAAACACTTCACAGAAGACACCATTGTTAAGATTTCTGGCGCAATGCAAATGTCTGATGAGGAAAAAGCATTAATTCCAAAAGCGTTGGAGATGCTAAAAGACGAAGTTAGCAAGACTTTCCGTATTGAAGTCACCTCTGACTCCATGATTTTCCAAGACGAAATGCAGGAAAAGCAGGACAGAATGGAATTCTTGCAAGCAATGGGCGGATTTATGCAACAAGCAGTACCAGCCGCTACACAAAGCCCTGAATTAGCGCCATTATTGATGGAAATGCTTAAATTTGCGGCAACTGCGTTTAAAGCTGGAAAGTCTTTGGAAGGTCTGATTGACGAAACTGCTGACAAATTGCGTACTCAAGCTAAACAAGCTGAAGGACAGCCTAAACCGCCTACTCCTGAAATGCAAAAACTCCAACAAGAAATGCAACTGGAACAAATGAAGATGCAAGCCAAGCAACAAGAATTGCAGACTCAAAACCAGTTAGAAATGCAGAAAATGCAAGCTGAAATGCAACTTGAGAAGGCTAAACAAGAGTACCAAGCGCAAGAAAACCAGCTTAAATTCCAGTTAGAAGCCCAGCGTAACCAAGCTGAAATGGAAATGGAAGCAAGATTGGCGCAAATGAAGATGAATATGGAACGCAATACGCAAGTGTTGTTAGCCCACATTAACAATGGCGCAAAGATTGAAGTAGCACGCATTTCTGCCGCAGATGACAACGGTGAAACAGCTTATATGAATGAAGAAGATATGGCTGCTTCTATGGAACACCCATTAGCGCCTATTGCAAGCGCCATTTCTAAGAGTAACCAAGAAATGACACAGACTTTAGGTCAATTAATCAATACAATTAACGAAAACCATAACCGCCCAAAACAAGTAGTGCGTGGCCCTGACGGTAAAATCCAAGGAGTTATTTAATGTCTTCAAACCTCAAGTATTCAAATGGCACTCGTGATGCCCAACAACAGGGTCTAATTACCTATGCTGGTTCAGGCGCTATTATTAGCATTTACCAAGGCACGCAACCTGCTAACGCCAATACTGCAATTACAAGTCAAACCCTATTGGTTTCTCTTACTGTTACTGGGTCTTTTGGTACTGACAGCAACGGTACTATTACCCTAGGGTCGGTTGCTAACGGCACAGCAGTCGCTACAGGTACAGCGCAATTCTTTCGTATATTTAAGTCTGATAACTCTACCGTTATTATGGATGGCACAGTAGGATTGACTGGTTGCGATATGAACCTAAATAACACCTCTATTGACACGACTCAGGTTGTTTCTATTTCTTCTGGCACTATTATTCGTGCTAACCAATAAGGCTAAATAATGGCCTTAATTATTAAAGATAGAGTCCAGGAAACAAGTACTACTAGCGGTACTGGCACTCTGACGCTTGCTGGTGCTGTAACAGGTTACCAGTCATTTGGGTCTGCTATTGGCAGCGGAAATACTACCTATTACGGTATTTATGAAACCCAAACGACAAACTGGGAATTAGGCATTGGCACAGTCGGTAGCGGCACATTAGCTAGAACGACAGTATTAGCGTCTAGCAATGCAGGGTCATTAGTTAGCTTTGGTGGTGGTCAGCTTGCAGTATGGGGCGATATGCCAGCCGCCAAAGGCGTATATCAGGACACCAATGGTAATGTATTTGCCAATAATTTTATTCCCAATACAACAATTACAGCGTCTTCTGCAACGCCAATTAATTTAACTGTTGCTTCAGCGCAATACCAAGTAGTTACAGGCACAACGACTTCTCAGACATTTAATATGCCTGATGCCACTACATTAACGGTTGGCGACACATATTACTTTAATAACAATATTACCTATTCTTCTGTACAGTTAAATGCACATGACGGCACAACCTCGTTATTAGCCTTGCAAGCTGGTGGCGCTGCCCATTTAATTTTATTAACTAATGGCACAACAAACGGCACTTGGGATGTCCATTCTTATGTGCCTGGCACAGTTTCTTGGGGTACTGCCACTTTAAATTTTAATTCTTCAAGCAGTATTTCAGGCCCAGTTTCTTGGCAAGGTAATGCTGTTGGAGTAGCTTATGGTGGCACAGGATTAACCTCTACCCCTGCTAATGGCGCTTTGGACATTGGTAATGGCACAGGGTTTACTCGCACAACATTAACTGCTAGTACAGGTATTAGCGTAACCAATGGGTCAGGCTCAATTAGCATTGCAAACACAGGTGTTACTTCTGTTACTGGTACTGCCCCTGTAGTTTCAAGCGGTGGCACAACTCCTGCAATTAGCATGGCAGCCGCCAATAGCACAACCAATGGCTATTTAACCAGCACAGACTGGAATACATTTAACAATAAACAGCCTTCTGGCACTTATGTAACTTCTGTTAGTGGTACTTCAGGACGCATAACCAGCACAGGTGGCACAACTCCTGTATTGGATTTATCCAGCGGAATAGTCACCGCAGGAACAACAGGGTCAAGTACATTAATTCCTGTAGTAACAGTAGACACTTATGGGCGTGTAACAAACATTACAACTGCGTCAAACCCACAAGGAACAGTTACAAGTGTTTCTGGCACAGGAACAGTCAATGGAATAACTTTAAGCGGTATGGTCACATCTTCTGGAAGTCTGACTTTAGGAGGGACAATCGACCTTACAGGCATTACAATTAACGGTGGTAGCTTCTAAAGGATAGCAAATGGCAACGACAATCGAACTAAAAAATAGCGTAACGACTGGCAATTCGCCTTCAACTCTCGCCCAAGGCGAAATGGGCGTTAATATTACAGACAAAAAAGTCTGGATAGGTAACGCTTCTAGCACTCCAATTCAGTTAATTGGTGCTGGCGCGAGCATGACTTTAGCTACACTTACTACAGCTAATGATGCTTCTATATCAGGTCTTACTGTTGGTAAGGGTGGTGGTGCTGTTGGTAGTAATACTGCGGTTGGTAGTGGTGCAATAGGGGTATCTAACACAGGCACATACAATACTGCTTTTGGTATTTCGGCATTGTCTGCAAATACAAGTGGAGGGGCTAATAGTGCTTTTGGTTATTCTCTTATTGTAAATACTACTGGTGTTCATAATTCAGGATATGGAACAAACAGTTTAGTATCAAATACTTCTG
>Ga0214196_1000454_pt1 | contig 12386 bp, 13 predicted proteins | sample TroBogEpilimnion_38_FD_153034 | JGI IMG/M metagenome (GOLD analysis project Ga0214196, IMG submission 153034) | Freshwater microbial communities from Trout Bog Lake, WI - 25AUG2008 epilimnion | ecosystem: Environmental > Aquatic > Freshwater > Lake > Epilimnion/Euphotic zone | place: Trout Bog... | reverse complement strand
AAATTTATTAATTAGAAATAGAAGAGTCATCGAATCGACTCCGCCACTTACAGCGACAATATATCTACCTTTTCTTAAAATTAATTCCATTGATATATTTTTAACCTAAAAAGCATATATAAGCAAAAGAGTTAGGATATATTTTTACAGATTAGCTTATTTTTTATATAATACATGGCAACAGTGTTGTTGGAGATTATGGCGGCGTAGCTCAGTTGGTTAGAGCGCAGGACTCATAAGCCTGAGGTCAGTGGTTCAAATCCACTCGCCGCTACCAAATTTATGAATAACAAAAAATCTCCAGATAGTGGTCCGGAGATTTTTTTATTTAGTATAACCTTTATAGCTTTTTGAGTATTCGGTCTACTCTTGCTATATCCTCGTTTGTAGAGGTAACAAACTCAAACTCTAGTAAGCTTGCAGTTTTCATATATTTTTGCCCCCTTTTTTATTTTTTTAATGTTTTTGTTTAACTTTGAGTTAACACAGTTATTATAACAAAAATAGTGGTTTTTGTCAATTTCAAACTCTTTTTGTGTTAGCTTTCTGTTGTCATAATTATATACGTATTTAATTAAACATAACAACTATAAAATGTTGTGATTTATAGTATGTTTTTTCTTAATTTATTTAGACACTTTTAAAGCCTGAGATACCAATGCCGTATGTAAAAAAACATCATCACCCATAGCGTGTTTTTGACCCTCTAGCTCAATAGAAGTTGTTCTGCTTTGACCAAAATCTTCTTCTATTCTCCGGGATATTGCCCGCATTAAAATCCCAATAGAAAGTTCGCTGTCCGATCCCCACACTAAGTGAGCTCTCATTTGCTCCTGATTCTTTAGCGTTTCCACTAGATTACCTTCAAAACTATCTTTAGTTAAAGAATGGGCTATTGCTATATTACTTAGTCTAAGTAAGCCTAGCGCATAACCTAATAATCCTCTGCTCTTTTCTGAGGCGGCGGCATTCGCTTCAATTACTGGTTGGCTAGCAGAAGCTTCTATGTAGTCACTTAATGCCTTGCCTGATTCATTGAAATCTCTTGCCAACTCTATGGCACTACGGCTCTTAAGTGCAACTGGCTCCATAAATAAACCACTGCTCACATTTTGATCATAGTTTTTTGCATACCTAGCTGCCGCAAGGGCTTTTTCCGCTCCGTAAGAAAAGCCTATGTGAGAAACATCCACTATCCCTTTGTCTAACAAATATCTTAATGCAGGATCCACAGCTGCCCTTAAATCTCCAGACCAAACACTTCTTATAGAACCGAAAGGAATTTTACCTATACCTTGACCTGGACCGCTAGGATTACCGATACTAATAATTCTTTTATCTGGATTCGCTGAAGCTAAAGTAGCCATTCTTAATCTCATGTTGTCTGAGAGCGGATTAGCCATAGGAAGATGGTATACCCAAGTATCGTCATAACCTTCTCTTGGAATTATATCCATTAACTCTATGTCTGATTCTTTAGTAGAATATATTTGTGTATCAGGAAGAGTAGATCTTATCTCTTCCCATGATGAAGCGCGTTGTTTTTCAGCAACTTCAGAAACTCGATCGAGTACATCTTGATCGAATCCAGGATAATATTTTTGCAATCGTTTTTGTTCTGACATTTTCCAGTATTATATCATAAATACTAATATTTTACAACCACTAATGCTTGTTATGGGTACTAAAAAGACCAGTCGTTAAACTGGTCTAATTATTGTTATCAAATTGGTTGCGGGGGCAGGACTCGAACCTGCGACCTATTGGTTATGAGCCAATCGAGCTGCCTCTGCTCCACCCCGCGATAATGTTTTGATTTGTATATTCTAGCAAATTTAAGGTGTTTTTGCAAGGTTTACGACTTAGTACTAAATTCATTTCTGTGAAGGAAAAAATCTAACCATGATTGATAATTACTAGGCTTAGAGCTTGTAACTGATTGCTTTATTTGTTTTACAGGACTAGGAACGACGTAATTTAGCGCTACTGATTTCGGCACCAATAGTTCTTGTTCGCCCTGACTAGCAAGTCCCAGGTTCTGTCTAGCTGATATATCTAGGTACTGATTTGAGTTTAAGTACTGATTTCCTAAGTCTATGTTGGTATTATCTATTTGCTGAAGTTGATTCTGTTGATTTAGAGTAGCTATTTGTCTTTGAAGTTTATAGTTTGTCTCTATCGATCTAATACCGCTCCAGGTTACAAGTATTATTATTACTACGAATATTAATTGTCCGGAGTATCTAATATCTCCTAGATGCTCTATGTAGTTAATAGTTTTTCGGTAATATTTATTTATTTTAATATTTTGCATTATTAATATTTATTATATCCTATAATAAATTCTGCTATACTCTGTTTCTATAGGGTATAATTAAATCAACGTGGGGGCGTAGCTCATCGGTTAGAGCAGGCGGCTCATAACCACTTGGTAGTAGGTTCGATTCCTACCGCCCCCACCATAATTTTTATGTTTATATCTGCTTTAATTTGCTGATTAATTCGTCGATAGAACTAGCTTTCATCAAATCATCTCTTAGTTCTTTAGCTCCATCAAAGTTATTAATATATATCTTACAAAACTTATTTAGAATATATACGGGCTTACTGTCTCCGTAGGTTTTCTTCCATAATTTAGCATGGCGTTTAAATATTTTAACTCTCTGTTTTTTAGTTAATTTTTCCCATGGAGAATTGTCGCTAAAGACAAAAGGATCCTTAAAGATACCTCGTCCGATCATAATACCGTCTAGCTTATATTTCTTAGCAAGTTCAATGCCCTGTTGTTTACTAAATACATCACCATTACCTACAATCTTTGTATTTGGAGATATTTTATTTCTTAGTTTAACTATTTCTTTAATGGCTTCATAATCTGCAGGGACTTTACTCATTTGTTTTTTAGTTCTAGCATGAACTATTAAAGTATCTATGCCTTGGTTAAGTAAGAATTCATGCCACGAGTAGTCTATTGTGTTGTATCCAAGTCTTGTTTTAACGCTAACAGGAAGTTTTCCTGCACCCCTCTTAGTGGCATCAATAATTTCTTTTGCTAAATCTCTGTTGTTTATAAGGGCTGAACAAAGTCCAGCTTTAGTAACGTTTTTATCTGGGCATCCCATGTTTATGTCTATTCCAGCGAACCCCATCTTAACTAATTCTTGGGAGGTCTTATAAAAGTTATCTGGTTTAGATCCCCATATTTGTGCAATGATAGGTTTTTCTTTTCTAGTGAACTTAAGTTTTGAGATAACAGCATCTCTACCCTTACTTTGTAGTCCGTCGACATTAACGAATTCTGTATAGAAAACATCTGGTGGAGATAACTCTGAAATAAGCCTACGGAAAACTGTGTCTGTGACTTCATACATTGGAGCTAAGATAAATTTAGTTTTAGTTTGCATAGACTTACACTAGTCTACTATTTTTGAAGACTTTTCTTAAGATTGATTCTATTTTTATATGCCGAATGTTCAGCTTTCTCAGAATCTGACATAGATTTAATCACAGTAGATAATATATTTTTCTTCTTTACTGATAAATCTTTTATAGCATCGTTAATAGATGCGATCTCGATAGTATTAGTAGTTCTCTTAAGACTTTCTTTAAACATATTTATTCTATTCGTTAAACTATCCATAGTTTCTTTTTGTCTAGCATTCCTAGGATGACTTAGTGCACCACCATATTGTCTTCCGCCAAAATCTTTTAAGAAATCTTGGAACATAGCCACAGATAAATCTCTCACATTGCCGTTTAAAGCTCCTCGACTAACTAAGAACTTAATCTCAGTCTCTATCGGCCTATAAATGTCTGCTCCTCGTCTTTTCATAGTGATTGAAGGATTATCTATATGGACAATACCTTGAGCCACTCTTCCAGAAGCCATATTTAGCTTACTTGCTGCATTTAACATATTAATTAGTACTGGTTTTTTAAAATAACTTAACCATTTAGAATCTAATGTTTCAGAATTAGACTCCAAGTTAATACTTTCTTGAGGTCTTGATCCTAATTTTTGTCTAGCTTTCTTTTCAGCTTGTGCTAAAGCCATATCTGGCGAAGGATAGTTTCTTTCAATCTGATCAAAAATTTCGCTCACTAGTTCTGAAAAATCTTTATCGTATTTATCAGCAGGAGATAATGCTTCTACTTTAAAATCTTTGATTTCTTCGTCGATAGCTTCTTGAGATACAGTATCCTCAGAAGTTACTTCTATTTCAGTCATTTCTGATACTGGTTTTGCACCTAAAGCTTGTATTCTATTTTTGATTTCTTCGTCGATATCTTCTTTAGATTTCTCATTGTTAAGCATTTTACGAATTTCATCAATATAAATTAAACTAACTTCCCTGTCCCAAACTTCTTTAGAAAGAGCAGGTTGCTGTGATACTACAGTTGGATCTATAACTTCAGGATTAGTTTGCGGTGTAAAATCAAATTGAGGGTGTTCTGGTCCTGGGATATTTTTTCTTACCATTATGTGATTATTATAACACACTTAAGCTTATTTGTCTACTATAAATAGCTGGGTTATTCTTCTGTAGTTATGTCTGGAGCAGAAACCCCATCAGGCTTTAGGCTTTGGATCCATCTAACTACGTCAGGTCTTTGGAATAAAGGTGTTAAGAATTCATCATCATATCTAGGTTTTGGTTCAAAATTTTCCATAAGCATACTATTACATATTTAGGCATTTATGTCTATTCCCAACGGAATACTCTGAAGGCTATGGCGTAGATAATAACCATCCACAAGGCTATTAGAGCTAATTGAGGCAATATCTGAGTCAGATGCTTACCTTCTGTAATTAAAAGCCTCATACCGTCTATAACTGGCGTTAGAGGTAGATAATTCGTTATCGATTGCAAGTACTGTGGCATTTGAAACCTTGGGAAGAAAGTTCCCGATAAGAAAAGCATCGGAAATACTATTATGTTAGAAAGAGGTGCAGCTTGACGATCGTTCTTAGCCCAACCACCTACGGCAAGTCCTATTCCTAGAACCATGAAGATGCTAATTATAGTAAAAATAATTATTTCTAAATAATTACCGACTACTTTTAGATTGAATACCGATATAGCAATAGCAAACTGAATAGCTATAGACAGAACCCCTATTATTGACTGAGAAAACATTGTAGATAAAAAGTATTGCCATACTTTTATTGGAGTAGTATGGAGTCTTCTTAGAATTCCTTGTTTTTTTAGCTCTGGAAATACATTTACTGGACCGAATATACCTATTCCAATGATTGAAAAACCTAGAAGACCTGCAAAAGTGTAATCGAAAGTAGTTAAACTCTTCTCGTTTAGTTGATTTTGAGAGACAGTAAATGGAGTTTTAGTATTAACAAATTTAGCATTAATACCACTTAGACTAGCGCTTAAGACAGATGCCATAGTTTGGCCTGCAGTCATTTGATTTTGAGTATATATTACCTCTACTTGACCACTCGGGTATTTATTACCGTTTTGTACTACTCCAAAATCTTTATTTAAATAAATAACTCCGTCTAACTGACTTTTACCCATCTTATCCTTAGCTTGAGTTAGATTATTTACAGTTTTATCTATTTTATATATCTTAGAGTTCTTCAGTTGTTCGACGAAAGTTGTTGAATAACTAGAGCTAGAATCGTTTAGAATTGCTACCTTGAAAGATAACTTTCCTCCTCCACGACTAATCGATCCAAATACGAATAGAAATATTAATGGGAATAAGACTGAAAAGAATATAGCTAGCTTGTCTCTAAAAAATCTCTTGGTATTAAGCCTAGTGAAGGTTAATACTGTTTGTAGTTTTTTTCGAAGACTAATTCTCGGAACATCTTTTTCTGTCATATTACTCCCTTAGTCCTTTACCGGTTAGATCAATAAATACATCTTCCAGATTAGCTTGTTCAACCTTCTGTTCTTTATGAAAACCTTTTTTAAGTAAATCTTTGATTAATTTTATTGGACTATCTATAGCTATAATCTTACCGTTATCCATAATAGCTACTCTGTCACATAGAATTTCTGCTTCATCGAGATAATGGGTTGTCATAATAACAGTTACACCCTTGTCTCTTATTTCCCTTATTAGATCCCACAGGTTTCTTCTAGCTTGAGGGTCTAGGCCAGTCGTAGGTTCATCAAGGAAAAATAGCCTAGGATTATGAACAATGGCAGTGGCAATACTTAGTCTTTGTCTTTGACCGCCACTAAGCTCTTCTGCAAAGTTGTTTATCTTTTCTCCAAGATTAACTTCGTCTAAGAACTTCTTAGCGCTAACTTTTTCACCATATGCTGCCGAGAATAGTTCAATAATTTCAGATAGCTTCTGTTTATCTTGGAATGCCGCAGTTTGGGGCTGCACCCCTATTATTTGCTTAACGCTATCTCCTTGGGTTGCTACGTCTAATCCATCTACGGTAATGCTTCCCGAATCGATTTCACGCATTGTTTCAATCATTTCTAATGTTGTGGTCTTACCGGCACCGTTAGGCCCTAAAATGCCAAAAATCTCTCCTCTGTATACTTCAAATGAAATACCATCCACAGCGGGCTTATTGTCATAAGATTTTTTTAGATTTTTAACTTTAAGTATTACATCTTTCACAGTTAATTTAAGTATATAAAAATAACCCCTTATTGAAAAGGGATTATTGATAAATTTCTTATCTTTTTAATTAAAAAGATATTACTTTTAGCTAATCAATTATTTAACTGATCGCTTTACAGTTAGAAAACCGTTTCGTGGGTTTTCATTAACTTCGTAACCTGATGGAAGGTCAGTTGCTTCCGGTCGTACGTCCTTAGAAAAGTAATAAATTGTCTGTAATTTACCACCTCTTAAAGTGACATCTTTAGAATTAAGATGATATGTTACACCTTTAGAATTAGTGTGATTATAAGCCATTATTTAATCTCCCTCTCTTATATATTAATGTAATTCTAAGATACGCCCGATGGCCTACCCTTGTCAACACCTTAGAGCTTGATGATATATTTCATTTCTTTTGTTATCTGTTATTTATATTTTCTAAGAAGTATAAAAAATACAACAAATCACTTTACATTAAAAACTTTCTAAATAATTAGTCTGCTGATACTTAGTAATTTTCTCTAAGCCACTCGTCTAGACTATTCGCTCCACCACCACTCATACAAAGAATAAAATCTCCTTTTTGTAGATGCATATCAATTATTTCTCTTAATTCGCTTATTTTTAAGGGTGAGGCGATATTCTTATTTTCCATATGTTCAATAAGTTCTTTAGGCGTAAGTATTTTATCAAGAGGATTCTCTCTGGCAAGATAGCTAGGAATCCAATAAAGTTGATCAACTCCCATGAAAACATCTGCATATTTATGTTTTATATATGTTTGCCTTCTGTTGGTTAATGGCTCGTAAACTACCACTAATCTCTGCTTTGATTCTTCAACCATTTCTTTAGCAACATTTATTGCTGCCTTAATTTTTTCTGGAGTATGCGCATAATCTGTATATAGATTTGAGGTTATTTCTTCCATTCTTCGATGTAAACCCTTGAATTCGTTTAGTATTTTAATACATTGATCTATTTTTACATTGAATTCCTGAGAGACAGCTATGGCCGCGAGGAAAGCATCTTCTCTGTTATATTTACCTTTTAGTGTGAGCTTGTTTAGATGTTCGCTTTCATTACTTAGAACTACTATATTATCTGCTTTATGATTCAGATACTCTGCGTCTCTTTCGAACATGTAGGCGTTATTAGAATTATTTAAGAATTTAATGAAAGCATTATTATATTCTTCAACAGTAGGATATATTTCTTGATGATCCCAAGATATTCCAGATATTAAAGTAATGTATGGATTAAAACTTAAGAAATTCTTATCGAATTCATCGGCTTCGTATATAAGGTATTCATTATCCTTATCGAAATTAACTGAATCACCGAATTCTACCTCTGCAGGAAGAATATAGTTAGCTTTAAGATTTAAGTTTTTCATAAGCCAAGCAACCATTGTAGTAGTTGTAGTTTTACCGTGAGTTCCAGCAATAGCTATTAATTTCTGTTTGTTTTCTTTGATAATGAAATCTAAGAACTTATCTCTCTTGGAATGCTTTATGTTATTCTGATCTAGAAATTCAAAGAATTCTTTATTTTCTTCATTAAGACTAACCGCAGAGCTATATACAACCCAATCTATATCGTTGGCAAGCTCATTCTTAAGCCCACTTAATGCGCTAGTTATGTGAATTGCTACACCTTCTTCCTGCAACTTCTCAATATATTCATTGGATCTAAGATCTGATCCGCTGATCCTAAAACCTGCTAGTCTTGCGAATTTAGCTAGAGGATTGATCCCTGCTCCACCTATAGCGACAAAATGTATATGCTTCATTTAAGATTCTTTATTTAAAATTGTTATACTTTTAATTATATGGACAACAATAGAAACTTGCGAATTAAATATAAAAATATGTCACTTGGCTTCTTTATTATTTTTATTGTTTGTATGAGCTCCTTTGTTTACTCTCTTAGATCTAATTATTCTAAGATGGTAGATCTCAGAAATACACTATATTCAGTTGATCAGAATAATGGTGACGTAAAAACTGCTTTAAATAATCTAAGAACCTATGTAACTACGCATATGAATACAGATCTTACCAGCGGAAATACTTCAGTGTACCCTCCTATTCAACTTGAATACACCTATCAGCGTCTAGTTCAGAGTCAGTTAAGCTCTCAGGACAACAATACTAAGTTATATACTGATGCAGAGAATTATTGTCAGTCCCAAATAACAGTAGGTTTTTCTGGTAAATACAGGATTCCATGTGTTGAAAATTATATAAATACTCATTCACTTACAAAAATTAATGTTGATCCTTCTTTGTATGAATTTGCATTTATTAGTCCTAGCTTTAGTTTTGATTTAGCTGGTTTGAGCATGATAGCTGTAATTATCTCAGCCAGCTTAACGCTACTGTATTTAGTTAGCTATTTAGTTAGAAGATAATACTTCCTATTTGATAAACTTTACTACCGTTTATTGGAGCGAGATAGAGTATATCTCCTTTAGTTATTAAGATATTTTCTGTATTAAACCAGGCATAGAAATTATATCCATCATAATTTAGTTTTTTGGCATTTTGAGCTAAGTTGTCTCCCACGTAAATACTGCCTGCAGAATTCCAGAAAGTCTGACTAGCCCCTAAAGAATAATAATATGCTGGTGATATTGTATTAAATGTAGCTGCATCAATTTTAGATGAACTAACCGAACCATTTGTGTATGTGTAATATTCGTAAGTTTGTGGGGTAGTGTCTGTGTTGAATACTTGAATATATATTGAGTTAGTTGTGAATTTATTGAACTTTATATACTCACTACTATGAGCATTAAAACTGTAATAATCTTGTGGTTTAGTAAAACTAGGCATTAGACCCCTAATAGTGTCATTTTGGGTACTTGTATCGTATCCACCCGCCCCAAGCCATTTAGTTGTATATACTAGTTGGTTATATAAAAGTGTGAAATTAACGAAACCTTGATATGCATAAATCTTATCTGAAGTTGTTTCAACGTTATTTTGATCCATCACTGAAACCTTGGAAGAAGCAGCGTCATACATCTTTATTTGCTCATAGCCTGCGGATGCGTTTGATAAACTTGAGGATATAGAGTCATAGAAGAAATAGTCCCCCACCCAACCAATTGGCGTAATTAAATCGGAACCATTATCGAATTCATTGAGTTGAGCGGTATTAACCGATACTGAATACAATTGATTGTTGGTTCCTCCTCTGTTTGTGAATAGAATAAGATATTTATTATCTAGAGATTGATAAATGTGTGAGGTACCAATATTTTCTTTACCAGTTGGAGCAACAACCACGCTCGGAGTAGATCCATCTAGATTAGATTTCATTAAGTTTAATTTATTGTTTTGGTTAGTTAAATAAAAGATATTACCATTAGGAACCATGGTAATTACATTTGTTGCTCCATTGATACTTTGAATTATTGTGGCGGTAGTGTTTACATATGATTTTGCAGTTATTGTAGCTGGATAACTTTCACTAGAAGTAGACAGGATCATTCTCACTTTACCTTTTGAGTCAGTTATATAATCTGATCCTAGAATTGTAATTACTGCACCAGAAATAGGCTTAGAATTGAACTTATTCACCACCTCAACGCTAAGCGATCTACCAGTAGAATTTAAATTAACTACTAATATTGGTTTTTTATTAAATCCTACAAAGAGATTTCTTCTGACTAGTCCGTAATATGGTTTATTGAAACTAAAACTGTGAGAACCCAAATTAAGTTTTATATCTACTATTCCATTTACATCAGTTTTATAGTTCTTATTATCTACGCGAACCACAGCACCACTAATACCATTTTTAGTATCCGAGTCAATTGCCTGTATAGTTACGTCATTCTTAAAATATAACCCTAATATTTTGTATCTCGTATACGGCAAGCCGAATAAAGTAATTAGGATTAGCCCCAGTACAATAAAGTTCCATTTATTAAATAGTATTCTAACTATTTTAGACTTCTGTTTCTTTCCACCTCTCCTAATACTGTCCATGTTCTTATCTTCAATTTGCATCAGCGAATTGCTTTCACTTAGCACAATATCATCTATGGCGTTCTTGGTTTTTTGGTCTTCGTTTATTTCTTCTTTTTTTAAATAATCTTCTTCAACTTTTTCAATTTTTTTATGATTTACTTCAGGCGTATTTCTATGCTGATAAACAGGCTCTTTTTTAACAAAGCCATCCATAGCGTTATATTTGGATTTTTCCCTATCCGGATTCAAATTAATCCCACCTCTTTCCTATATGTATATTCTAGCAAATATTAGTCAAAAGTTTACGAAAGGGAGAAAGATTTTAAGATATTTAGAATTGTAGTACTAAAATTACTATCACTCCACATTGAATCATTAATTGTTAGATTTGTAGGAGCTGCACATTTAGAATCAACACAAGACTGGAAATATATAACTATTGTCGGATTTAGACTATTTAATTTCGAAAAAGGAACAATTTGACCTTTAGTATACCCGCTATTTCCTGTAACAATTACTGAATCTATGCCATTACTGGATAACGTACTTTGATACTGGACTAGACTTATATAACTTTGACCCAGCTGCGAAGATGTAGGCTGGGTGTAAACTACTTTTTCAGACTGAAGGACTTCCATTGCATCTTTACCTTTAAGTCCAGCTGGAGGCTGTCCAGTTGGAGTAACACTTAGAACAATTCTTCCTAATACTTTATTGTTTTTAGTATCAGTTAGATTCTGTGTTGGAGAAACTACTGTAAGTGAGAGCTTATTATCGTTAGTAACAGTCCATGAATTTGGAATACTTACAGTAAGGTTGTAATAAGCAGATGAATAGATACTGCTTTTTACGCTAGCACTACTTGGTGGCGTAGTAACTACTTGGGTTTTACTTGTAGCAACATTGGTGTTAATTATCTTTTTAGTCTTAGGCTTATTTCCTAGTAACTGAATTGCTGCGAGTATTAATAAAACAATTATAAATAGGGCTATTAGTGTCTTATGTTTATTTCTTTTCTTGGGAATAGGAGTATGAGCCACCGAATAATCTCTAATTGGTATTTTATCGAAGTCAGATGAATTGCTCATATTTACCTCTAATTCAATAATATACCTAATTGCAAATAAATAAATACTTTAAATGGAATATTGTATCTAGTCGAACTTTGGCTTTATGTGAAGTTCGTTCAACTGATTTTGATCCACAATACTAGGAGAATCCATCATTAAATCTACCCCCGATCCATTCTTTGGGAATGCGACTACCTCTCTAATGTTGTCTTCATTTATTAGTACCATGAATATTCTATCTACACCAAAGGCACAACCAGCGTGTGGCTGTGCACCGAATTTGAAAGCATTAATCATAGCTCCAAATTTGGAATCTACATATTCTTTTGAAAAATTAAGTTTTTCGAATACCTTATACATGATTTCAGGATTGTGGTTTCGAACACCACCCGAACATATTTCGTAACCATTCATAACCATATCGTATTGATCAGCTATGATTTTAGTTGGATCAGATTCTTCAAGAGCTTTCATGCCATTCTTGGGCATAGAGAATGGATTGTGTCCAAAATCTAACTTATTAGCTTTTTCATCCCATTCGTAAAAAGGAAAATCTGTAATCCAGGCAAGAGCTATCAAGTTAGGATCTTTTAGTTTCATGTCTGTACCGAATGTGTTTCTAAGCTTGCCTAGTACTGCGTTTGCTTTTGGTAATTTATCTGCTGCAAAAAATAAGGCATCGCCGTCTTCAAAGTCTGTAAGTTTTTCGATTTCTTTAATTTCAGTGTCGCTTAGGAATTTTAGGATTGGA
>Ga0214196_1000451_pt1 | contig 12410 bp, 19 predicted proteins | sample TroBogEpilimnion_38_FD_153034 | JGI IMG/M metagenome (GOLD analysis project Ga0214196, IMG submission 153034) | Freshwater microbial communities from Trout Bog Lake, WI - 25AUG2008 epilimnion | ecosystem: Environmental > Aquatic > Freshwater > Lake > Epilimnion/Euphotic zone | place: Trout Bog... | reverse complement strand
CCGCTGGTCCAGGGCGTCGAACCTCCAGAAGGCGGCACGGTAGATCGAGGCCAGCTTTTCAGCGCTGATCGCCTTCAAGTCATCAACCGTGCCGATTCCGTAGGCCTTCGCCAAGTAGAGCGTCAGGCCCCAGGCCGTGGCGCCCCCGGCGTCGTCCGGGTCATTCGTGAACCAGAAGTGCTCTTTGCCGAGCGCCTTGACGTGCGCCATGCCCGCGGCGATGTCCTGCTCCAGGTGCCCGTTAGCACCGACAGGCCAGCTGATCACCTCATGGTTGAGGACCCAGGGCAGGGCAGCGGTGAATTCAGCCATTCCCCAGCGTTAGGCCTGCGCTGTGCCATTACCTTCAAACCGTGGCAAAACCTATGCGACGAAGTTCCAGACCCGGTAGACCGTCCGGACGCTCACATGATGATCCCGTGCCACCAGGTGAGCCTGAGTCCGCCTGTCCTGGATGATCGCCCGGTACCGCCGCACCCGCCGATAGCTATGCACGGTGGGGACGTACCACTGGCGCCCCCCGGCGATGATCAGGAAAGCCTCGACGTCCAGGTCGGGGCAGAGCTGCTGGAGGATCTGGAGCAGGTCGTCGGTCATCGCGGAGCTCCACATGACGGGCAGCGCACGGATGCAGTGATGACGACGAGGGTCTGGCAGTAGGCGCAGCGCGGATTCCGCTGCTCGAACAACTTCACAGGGAAGTATCGGCAGGGCGGTGGGTCTTCAGGCTCGTCGTAGCTCTGTGGGATGTAGTAGGCAACCAGAGGGGCTTCCTGGTCCCTGAGCCGGTAGCGTCCAGGGGGACAGCGTCGGATGACTTCCTGCACCTTCGGCGGCTTAGTTTCAAGCCATGCTATAAACTCGGGATTTTCAAGGATTGAGGTCATTCCGGCTCCCTCATAAGACGCCCTAACTTGGTCAGTCGCACTTGATAGAACACCCTGTCGTATTCGACGATCCCCTCGTCCTGCCACTTATTCACCAGGTGGTAGACCCGCTCGGATCGCATGGTGGCGAAGGCCGGCTGGAGGTCGATCTCCTGTTCCGGGTCCGGCACGCTCATAATTGAACTGAGTAGACGGGTTTCGTCGTCTGGACGGTCTGGCATTCCTTCTCCTTTCCATCAAGCCAGCCCAGGAAGCCCTGGGCGGTCATGCCAAGCACGATGTAGCGCACCAGCTGTGTAAAGGCGTCCACGTCGTCGTCGTGGGCCATCTTCGGGAAGCCGTAGAGGTGATTCAGGAAGTCGTCCACCCATTCGGCGCCCTCCGGCAGGTAGACGTTCCCCGCTTCCCAGAACGGTGCGCAGGTGTTCGCCCGGGACACCTTGTCCGTGTCGGCCTTGACCGCCCGCACGGGCAGCAGGGTGTCGTTCGTGAGCTCCTGGATGAGTGACTGGCCGGATGCCTTGTCCTCGATTAGGAACACGTCCGGCCGCCATCGGTCGCCCATCAGCCGGGCCTTGACCTTCAGGTCGGGATAGCTCGCCTGTTCCTTCCACCGGTCCAGTAGGTAGAGCCCGGCGTGCCCCGCCTCCTCACACTGGCCCGCCGCCAGGATGACGGAGAAGTCAGCGCTTTCCTTCTCCTTGAAGGCCGTGTCCGCCGACAGGAAGGTGGCCGTGAACTTCGGAATGCCGCGGTAGAACTTGACGTAGCCCCGCCGGAAGATTTCACCTTCCTTGGCTGATGGCCGCTGCTGGTGCTGGCCGGCGTAACCGGAACTGCCCTTGATCCGCTTCTCGGCCGCTACCACGTCAGGGGGGAACCGGGCGGGGAAGAACAGCTCGCCCTCCACCGTGCGCGGGTCTGTCCAGCCGAGCGGCGTGGGCGCGAAGTCCGGGTCGGTAGGCTGGGGCGTCTCGTACTCCTGCCGGATGATCAGGAAGGCCCAGTCCTGCTTGTCCTTCTCCAGAATGTGACCGGTCAGGTCCTCCTCGTGCAGGCGCTGCTGGATAATACAGCGGTGCCCCGTGGTGAGGTCGTTCAGCCGGTTCGAGGCGGCATCATCCCACCAGGTGATGATCTGGTCCCGCTCCGCCTTGCCACCCGCGGCGTCGTTCGGGTCATCCACGAACATGTCGTCGGCCCGGTCCCCGGTGATCTTCGACCCGGCCGGCTGCGCCTTGCGGAAGCCTGTCCGGCTGTTCCGGTAATGCCCCTTGGCATTCTGGTCCTTGGACCACTCCCAGGACGGCTTGAACAGGCGCTGGTACCAGTCGCTGTCCAGGATGTCCCGGCACTTCATGCTGTCCCGCATAGCCACGCCTTCGTTCCCAGACAGAAACAGGCCCCGCCAAGACGGGTTACGCGTCCACATCCAGGCGGGCACAGCCACGGACAGGATGCTGGACTTCATGGAGCCCGGCGGCACGTTGATGATCAGGTTCCGGATCACCCGGCCATCCTGGATCAGCCGGTCTTCCAGGAGGGCCTGCACATGGTCACAGATCACATCGATGTGCCAGTTCCAGACGAGCTCGGTGACCGGCTCGTAGATGGGCCAGGAAGCCTTTACGAAGTCGGCAAGAGAGCGCCGGGCCTTCTCTGCCCGGTAGTCTTTGATCGAGTAGACAGGGCTCACTTGCCACCCGCCCGCTCGTGGATGGCCAGGATTTCATCCAGGTCCTTGTCGGACAGGGTGGCGAGGCCATCCTCGTCCCCGGGATCCTCGGCGGGCAGGTCCCGACCTTGGCTCACCACCAGCAGGCGCAGGGCTGGAGCTGCGGCCCGGTTCGCGGCGATGCTCAGGTCAAACACATCGCTCCTGACGCCCTGGTCCACCAGCATCCCGTCCTTGGCCTCGGTCCGCATGATGCTCTTGGATCGCTCGGCCGCCAGCTCGGCCAGGTGCGCAGCCGTCGCGCTCCCCGCCTTGGCCGCCCGGGTCAGGTTCAGGCTGATGGATTTCAGGTCATCAGCCAGTCGCACGGCGAGCGGTCGTTCACACTCAGGGAGGCTCGTTAGTGCCCTATTCGCGTCAACTAATTTATTTGCAACAATTCGTATCCGTTCAGCCTTTTGTGAATACCGTCTACAAATGTTCGATTTTGCAACCCCGAACTCCGCCGCTAGAACACCCATGGATTCACCAGCTGCCACTCGGCGCCCAATCTCATCCCACTGTTCGGGAAGGAGCTTCGAGTGACGACCCATCAGGCAGCCTCCCAGCTCACCCCGACCTCGAGGGTCAGCGCATTGATCCAGAGTCCCTGATCAACAGCCGCGCGAGCCTGCTGGCCGATGAAGGGCCCAATGGGGAGGAAAGGCAGCCCGTTGGCGACGAGGAGGAAGGACAGGCCGGTCATGCTGCGGCCTGCGAATCGAACTGAGCCAGGGCCTCCGCCACGGACGAGGCCCAGAACGCAATGGCACCCTTGGCGGCCAGGAAGGCCAGCATGCGGACCTGCAGTTCGGTGGGCTTGCCACCAGGTGCCTTGACCTCGATGTAGATTGCACGGCCAGAGGGTGGAACCACGCCCACCAGGTCCGGGAAGCCTGCTGGGGTGGCCGAGTAGCCCCCAGCGCCTCGTGCCTGCCCCTGACGCATCCCTGCGGCCCCGGAATCGACATGGACAAGGGCAATGCGGTGCTTGAGCCGGAACGCGTCCTGGATGGCCCTTTGCACGGCCTTCTCGGGTTGGGCCTTTCGCTTCTTCGGCTTGGGCTCACAAAAGCCACCGAGGGGAGGGGAGTAGGAATCATTCACAGGGCACCTCACGGTTGAGAGGGGCCAGCCCCTCTCGTTTTGAAAACCCCTCTCCGAAAATTTCCTTAGAGAGATAAGGAATAGAGAGAGGAGAGAGAGGTGAGAGAGGTATATAGAGAAAGGACGGAGAAACAGACAGTGAAGAAAAGGCAGGATTAGAAATCGCTCTCTGGGCTCTCACCCCTCTCAGATCGCATAGCTGCGCACTTCCAACCCCTCTCGGTGACCACCCTCTCACCCCTCTCACCCCTCTCATTCCTGGGGAGGAATCCATATCGCAACCCTCCTTTCTCCAGTAAGTGAGCGCACCCATCCCTTCCTTCGAAGGAGCTTCCCGAGGCGCTGGCCCGCCGCGTTCGTGTGCTGGGCGGCAGGGATGCCCATGTGGGTGAGGAGGCCTGACAGGCTATAGCCGGACGGTCGCTCCTGGGCAGCTCGGCGGGCAGCGTTGTCGATGAGTTCCACCGCCTGGTGGATCAACTCCTCCCACGGGTCCTCAGCCTCGAACCGTGCGGCGTCCTTGGCCCGCAGGCTTTCCCGGGTCTGGTCCAGCCAGTGGGGGACCTTGTGGGACTCCAGGTCCATGGCCTCGGCCCACAGCTGCTCGCGCCAATCCTTGAGGAGGTCCAGGTCGATCTGGGTGCAGTTGATCGGCCAGAAGCGCCGGGAGCCGGTGGGATCGAAGAGGAAGGACTCCTGGTTTGTGGTGCCCACCAGGAACCCCGAGCGCTTGAAAGCCAGGGCTGTGCGGCCGTAGGGGGGACGGTAGACGTCCTCGCTCGAACTGAGGAACGATTTCACCCGCTCGATGGCTTTGGTCCCCGTGGTGTGGTCCAGCTCGGCCAGCTCGGTGCACCACTTCCGGTGCATGACCATGAAGCCGTCCTTCGATTCCACGTCCAGGGGGCTGTCGCCAAACCACTGGTCCCCAATGAGGGTATGCCAGAAGGTGGACTTGCCGAGGCCCTGGTCCCCGACGAGCACCGGCAGGGTGTCCAGCTTTGTGCCGGGCCGCAGGACGCGCCGGCACGCGCCGATCATCGTGCACCGCAGGTAGTGGGTAGATAGGGGGCTCTCGGCAAAGAGGACCTCCTTGCCCACTCGGTGAATTCGCTCCTCCTGGTCCCAGCGCAGTGCCTTCAGCCACTCCCGGACGGGGTGGATGGTGGTCTCCATGGCCTGGGCCATGATCTTCGAGGCCATCTCCTCGCGTCCGAAGGCCACTCCGTGGTGGTCCTCGATCTGCTCCTGGGCCCAGTCGATGAAGGCGTCGGTCACATCCTTCTTGTTGAACATGACCGCCTGGGTCATCTCGTTCATGGCCAGGGCGGGCCCCCATGCTGGATCGAGCCGAAGGATCTTGGCGAGGTTGCCCGGGGTCTTCTTGATCGTCCCGTTCTTCGTGTGGGTGAGGACATCCTGGAGGGTGACCTCGCCGCCCTCGTCCAGGGTGGGTGTGCTGGTGGAGGGCGTCAGTGGCGTGTAGGCGGTGCGCAGGGGCTCGGCCTCGAGTAGGTAGCCGAAGGGTTCGGACCCGTTCTCCCGGGCGCTGGTGACCTTGGTGTGGAGCTCTGCCTCGGACCAGAGCGGAACACACTTCGAGTTCCAGGCCAGCAGGTATTCCAGCGCCTGGGCGTCGGTCAGATTGAACCCGCGGACCAGCTTGCAGGCCACGCGGAAGGTGTGCACGTCGCCACCTTGACCCTCCACTGCGCCGGGCGTGGCGTCCAGGTAGGCCACCACACGTTTGTCCCCGTCGGCATGCGCTACGCGGGGCAGGGGCGTGACCCGGGCGCCGAGCCATGCCGGCTGGAAGAGAGGGAGGGTGGCACCGGGGGCCCAGTTCCCCTCCTCCTCGTACATCGCTCCGTTCGGGTGGATCGAGCCGGGGGCCACGACATAGCCACCGTCGCCCCGCACATCCAAGGCCATCCCTCCCAGCTTCACGTTGTTCTTGATGGTGACGCCTGGATGCCGGAAGAAGAAGTGCTTCCCCTTGCCGGTGCGGGTGCGCATGGGGCTCGGATGGTTCGACTGGAGCCAGTTCACGGCGTCCAGGCTGTCGCCGTCCACGGCCACCAACTCGGACACGGCCCCCGTGACGATACCGATGTTCAGGTCCACCCCGCCGTCGAACCACTCGCGCACCTCTTCGACGGTAGCGCGCCGCTCCTGGTAGGGCTTCCAGGACGCCAGGGCCGGTCGCTTATCCCGGGCCTTGAGGGGAATGACTGAGAACCCCAGGGACAGGAGGCGCAGGGCCTGGTCCAGGGGGTTCGGGCGATGGTGAGGGGCGGCGGTCATGAGGCCCCGTCCCGCGCCCTGATCTCAGCCAGGATGGTCTGCCGTGCCTCACGCAGATGGGCCACAGCATCGCCGATCCTCGGCTCCTGGGTCACCAGGGCCGCATCGGCCTCCTGGATGGCGTGGAGGGCCTTGAGGAGGTTCGTGTCGCCGGTCATGGCAGGCACCACGCCACGAGAGCTATACCGGCCACGAAGAGGAGAACTGCCCAGAGTCCGGTAAAGGTCGCTCGGTGCTTGACGCACACGCAGGGGATCCGCTCGGTGCGCGGCTCGAAATCAGAGTAGATGAAGCCTAGGGTGTAGCCTTTGCCGCTACAGACGGGGCAGGTGGTCATAGAGACCTCCACCCGAAACGGAAAAGCAACCAACCCGCTTTGGACATGAAGCCTATGAACCAGCAAAGACCCAAGAAGGCTACCAGGGAGAGCATTGTGCTGAGGAGTTCTTTGAGCGCATTCAGGGCTGTCATGACTGCACCTCGCCCGCAGGCTCGGCAGGCATCGGATCCGGCGTCGAGTCGGTCTTCACGGCCTTCTCAACCAGCTGGATGATGGCCGTGGTGCGGTCCTCATGGGCTTTGACTTGGGCGGCGTGAAACCGGCCGTTGATCTGGTGGAGCTCGCGGAGGTAGGCCTCGGTGGTCATCACCTGACACCGCCTTCGGCGAGCTGCAGGATGGCTTCGACGAACCGGTTAATATAAGCTCCGTCGTGCCCCGCCTTGTGGGCGACACCCTCGATGGAAAGTCCGGCATCCCAGACCAGGGCGGCCGCCATGAAGCAGCAGATGATCAGTGGGACGTCTTGCAGAGCGAAGGGTTCTGATTTACTCTTGGTCATGCTCGTTCCTCCTATGAACGGGTGAGTGTCAAGCCGCCGGGTCGCTCTGGCGGCTTTTGCGTGGAGGCCATAGATCAGGCCGGATGGTGGACTTCGGGATGCCTGTTTCGTTGTGGATCTTGACCGCAACCTCAGCAGTGGCGCGGGTGCGCCCGGTGATGATGCACCAGAATTGAGAGTAGGACTTGAAGCCTACACGGTTCTGCAGGTCACGGATGGGCATGGTGAGATAGGGTCGGAGATCTGTCATATCCCAAGTATATGCTCCCCCCTGGAATCGTCCAGTGTGATAATTGTCACTTGCACATTCCGCTGGACGGCATAACATGAACCTATGCGAAAGACCCCGAACGGCAGCCTATTTGATACCGAGCCTGGGATTGGCGGGCTGAGAGCATACCTCCCAATTTTGACAGCCGTTGAAAATGGGAAGGGTGTTCTGGATGTTGATACCGTGAAGGGCTGCACCCTTGGGATGCAGGCTTATCCGGAGGGCGGTTGCTACGGGGAGTGCTACGCCGCAAAGACTGCGGCCCGTTATGGAATTGACTTCGCAACCAGTGTCACCCGGCAGATGAATCACAGATCATGGCGGGATGTCTTTTGTATTGTGCGGGACCACCGGGCAACATGGTATCGGATTGGGACCGCTGGTGATCCTTGCCACGACTGGGAGAACACCGTCAGGGTTTGCGAGGCCTTGAGGGGAACAGGCAAGGTTCCAGTCATCATCACCAAACACTGGATCGCCGCTAGTGATGACCAACTCAAGCGGCTTTCGGCGCTGGCTGCTGTAATAAACACCTCAACCAGCGGCATGGATTCAAACCCCGAACTGTATTACCTGGTTGGGCAGATTGGTCGAATCCAATCGTTTGGGATCGTGAGCGTCTGCCGGGTTGTGACCTGTGAATACGGTGACACAGGTTGGGGCCGCGAGTGCCGTGAAAAACAGAATTACCTGTTGTCACTTGAACCATCAATCGACAATCCACTGAGGGCATCACAACTCAACCAGCGGGTTCTAAGTGGTGACATTCTCTTAACGAAGCACCAAGAATCTAGGGGAGGTGGCAAATACCTATCACTTCACAATGAAAGTGTCTATCTCGGAACTTGTGAAACTTGTCCAGACCAGTGCGGGGTTCAGAACCATTTAAGCACAAAACGAAAGTAGGATCTATGACCTTCCAAGAAACACCCATTTTCCCCTCTGAGATCGAATGGGTCTATGTGCCCTGCATCATCGGGTCTGGGTTTGAAGAGGACATCGCCAAACTCGCAATTGAAGATGGGATCGCAAAGCGTGCGGCACGCAAGAACATGCAGATTCATTCTGCCATTGTCCTAAAGATCGGCGGGGAGTTCTCCGGGTTCTTCACCTTCCAGAATAACGATGTGTCCCGAGAGTTCTGTCTTCTCCAGTCGGTCATCAAACCCGAGAAATACACCAAGGCCCTCTATGCTCAGATGGTGCGGGAAGTGATCGCACGAAACCTACACGCCTACCCGGCAATCATCACCACTGACCCCAAGAGCAAGTTTGAGACGCCTGCCCTGTTCGAGAGTGTGGGGTTTCAGACCTATCTCAAGATGTCTGGGTTCCACTACATGGTTCACGGTGACCTGGCAGATGTCCGAATGAAACTCCTGGCCCACATCACCATGACCAACGTGTGGAATTCGATCAAGGGCGACTGGCTACGGTTGAAGTGCGAGTGGCGGGAGCGGATCGACGCTGCTGGTGAAGCTAACGGCGTAGCGAACCCAGCCTATGCCACCCGCGAGGGATGTTGGCAGGGTGAAGCTGGTTTCTCAAATGTGGTCCTTCAGACCCGGACCATTGAGGACGGTGAGATCAAGACAAACAAAGAAAAGTCTCACAACGGGAACGCTTCTGTCCTTGACCCTGTGGCCTGTGAGGTCATCGCCCGGTTCTTCATGCCCAAGGATGGCCGCAGGATCTATAACCCCTTTGGCGGGGGGGTTCAATTCGGTTATGTGGCCGGGGCCTGTGGGTTTGAATACATCGCCAGCGAGATCCGGCAGAACCAAAGCGATGCGAACAACAAAATATGCTCCGAGTTCCCGAATGTGAAATGGATCAAGAGCGATTCGTCAACCTTCGATCCTGACGGGATGTTCGATCTAGTGTTCACATGCCCCCCCTACTACAAGGTGGAAAAGTATGTGGATTACGATGGCAACTCACCGGAGGGTGAGATCAACTCCCTGAACACATACGAGAAGTTCCGTGATGTTCTGTTCGCAGGCTACAAGAAGGCCATCGAACACCTGAACGACAACTGCTTCTTCGTGGTGATGACCGGAGACAGTCGGGACAAGAATGGGGCCTATTACTGCTCTGAGTCCGAGACAGAGCTTTTCTTCAAAGAGAACGGGCTGTCTGTTTACAACAAGATCATCTACCTGGAGTGCGAGTTCACCCGGTTGGCCCAGGCCAAGAAGACCTTGAACACACGGAAGTTCCCCAAACGAGAACAGAAGATCATTGTGGCGTTCAAGGGCGATATTTCAAAGATCAAGGACACCTTTGCCCCCGTTGGAAGGCTGTGATTTTTATCACTTGACTATGCCATAAACCGGAACATCATTAAGTCATGCAAGCCCGGCGAGTCAAGGCAGACCGGATGATTTTTGAGGGGTGGGGGCCAAGAGCTGGAGCCTGTGGAAAGATTCCGCCCCTACCCCACTTCAACCGCCACCACAACCCCTGAGCGACCAGGAGACGACATGACCCGCACCCCCGAACAGCAAGCACCGCCGGGCAGGGCGGGCGCCGAAGGTCTACCTCAACCAAAGGAGAATCGCCATGAAACGCATCATCCGCCTTCGTCCCAGGAAGCCGCTGAGGCCAGCGGCATGAACGAGTTCAAAGCCGCCCCAGAAGAACTGCAGCAGATCGTCGCCGATCATCGCCTTTGGTGGGAGACCGGCGGCAAGGCGGGCAAGGAGGCCAACCTGGACGGGGCCAACCTGGCCGGGGCCTACCTGGTGAGGGCCTACCTGGCCGGGGCCAACCTGGCCGGGGCCTACCTGGACGGGGCCAACCTGGCCGGGGCCAACCTGGACGGGGCCAACCTGGCCGGGGCCTACCTACGCGGGGCCAACCTGGCCGGGGCCTACCTACGCGGGGCCAACCTGGCCGGGGCCAACCTGGCCGGGGCCAACCTGGACGGGGCCTACCTGGCCGGGGCCAACCTGGACGGGGCCAACCTGGCCGGGGCCTACCTGGCCGGGGCCTACCTGGCCGGGGCCTACCTGGCCGGGGCCTACCTGGCCGGGGCGCGAGGTTTCGAGCCCTTCGTCTGCGTCGGCCCGATCGGCAGCCGCCAGGCCTACACCACCGTCTACCTCTACCAGGACAAGGTGAGCTGCGGATGCTTCACCGGCACCCTCGCGCAGTTCGAGGCCAAGGTCCAGAAGACCCATGCGGCAAATCCTCTCCACCTTGCCGAATACACGGGCCTCATCACCTACGCCAAGGCCCTCCGTGCGTTGATGCCCGAGCGCCCCGCCGAGGAACCCGAGCCACCGGCACCATTCGCTGTGGGCGATCGCGTGCACCTCACCGCCCAGGGCAAGGAGAAGTTCCCTTGGTTCAAAGGCGACCATGGCGTTGTCGACACCTGCGCAGGGGGCTGGACCCGCATCGAGTTCGACGACTGCTACATGAGCTTCGCCAATGAGTTCGTGGAGCGCGTGGCTGCGGAAGAGGTGGCGTCATGACCCGAACCACAGAACAGTTGGCCCCCGAGAACATCGCCGCGCACCTCGACGTGTTGCGGACCGTTCTCGCTGAGTTCTCGAAACTCACCGCCGAGCAGCCCACCACCGCCGAACTCGAAGAGGCCCTGAGCCTGGTCCCGAGGTTCCAGGCCACCTGTGACAAGGCACTCTTCCTCGTCGCCCACGATCTGCGCGTCTGGCTCAGCAGCCGCCACCTGATCGGCGCCAATGCCCACATGGCCGCCCAGTTTAGCGAGACGCATCCTATGGGCGCCGCGGCGTTCGCAGGGCTCCGCCAGATGGCCGCAATCCGAGTCTACGAACTCCCCGCCGTCCACCCCGAGGTTGCGGCGCAGATGGCCGCACTGGACCAGCCGGCTCCGCTCACAGAGGAGGACATCGCCTCGCCTGAGCTGGACGAGGAGTTCGACCGGATCGAGCGGGCCCATCCCGAGCCGGGATTCAACCTCGACCTGCGGGACCTGGCATGACCCACCCTTGCCTCCACTGCGACGGCACCGGCCAGGAAGGCCTCCTGGCGCGCGGGATCTACGCCGGAGCCTGCAGCACCTGCGGGGGCAGAAGGTACCTGCACGAACCAGCCACACCTGCGCCCCGGCCCCACACCGAGCGCCAGGTCCTCTGGTATCTCACCGACGCCGAATACATCGAGCACACCGCCGCCAACGAATCCGCCCGGCGCGAGGCGCAGGCAGACCTCGACCGGCAATATCGCATCGCCTCATAGGAGAACAGCATGGCCATTCAGATCAAGAAAGCAGTCCGCGAGCGCGTGTTCCTCAAGCTCGTGATCACGGGCCCCAGCGGGGGTGGGAAGACCCTTGGCGCCATCGGTGTGGCCAAGGGGCTGGCCCCCACGGGCAAGATCGGCGTCATCGACAGTGAAAACCGGAGCGCCAGTTACTACGCCAGCCGGTTCGACTTCGACGTCATTGAACTCGAGGCTCCTTTCACCACCCAGAAGTATTTGGAAGCCCTGCGGGCCTTCATCGACGGCGGCTACGAGGTGGTAGTCATCGACTCGCTGACACATGAGTGGGCAGCCAGTGGTGGCATCCTCGACCAGAAGAGCCAGAAGGACGCCCGGGGTGGCAACAGCTTCACCAACTGGAACGAGATGAAGCAGCTCCACAACAAGTTCGTGGAGACCTTGCTCCAGTCCAAGATCCACGTCGTTTGCACCCTCCGCTCCAAGATGGAATACGTCATGGAGGAGGGAGCGAACAAGAAGATCGAGGTCAAGAAGATTGGCCTGGCTCCCATCAGCTCCGACGGTATGGAGTACGAGTTCGGCGTGATGTTCGATGTGGAGCGCAACTCCCACCTGGCCATCGCCTCGAAGGATCGCACGGGCCTCTTCGAAGGCCGTAGCCTGAATCTGGATGAGCGTGTAGGCCGTGAGCTTGCCGACTGGCTGGCTTCTGGCGCCTCACTCTCTCCCGAACCCACCACCGCCCCAGCCCCGGTAACGGCCACCCATGCAACGGCCTCTCCCGCGGCGCCGGCGGCATCAGGGGACACGCAACCGAGTTCAGCTCATGCTGCTCAACCCGTGCCCCAGGGGGCGGCGAAGGTCGCCCCCACCAATGCGAGGGAGAAGGTCCACCCTACGCCTGCCTCCACAGGCACGTCTGGCAAAACCTTGGCGGCGAAGGTCGCTCCCGTTGCGCCGACTGTGGAGGCACCGTCTGATCGCGTCCTGGCCATCGCGGGCGAACCGCCCAGAGAATGGCTGGACGCCATGTGCGAACTGGCCGCCGTCACCGTGGGCATGCCGGAGAACACC
>Ga0214196_1000444_pt1 | contig 12507 bp, 13 predicted proteins | sample TroBogEpilimnion_38_FD_153034 | JGI IMG/M metagenome (GOLD analysis project Ga0214196, IMG submission 153034) | Freshwater microbial communities from Trout Bog Lake, WI - 25AUG2008 epilimnion | ecosystem: Environmental > Aquatic > Freshwater > Lake > Epilimnion/Euphotic zone | place: Trout Bog... | reverse complement strand
AACAATTATTTCTCAAATTCATAATATTTAAATAAATTATAACTTTTTCGAACACTATTGAAATCGAGTAACCTTATGTATTTCTAAAGGTTTTCTCGGTTTTTCTATAGGTCCGCTTTCTCGAGGTTTCCCAGAATCTTTTAGTTTCTAACTCTTCGAGATCAAAATCCCTTGGGTCTACAATGCAGACGTTCGAAATTAAGGTTTCGTTTCAGGACCCTACAGGTCCGCTCCAAACCCATAGCCTCTAGAACATGATCTGGTGTATCCCTTTGGGAACCTATAGGTCCGCTTAGGGGTCGGCTTAGCGGATTCCCAGCTTCGCTTATCTAGACCCATAGGGTCTGTAAGGTTGAAAAGAAGACAAGAAACAAATCTCGGGACCCTTTAGGTTCGCTCAGAACCTTTTAAGTTCAACTAGTGGATTGTATTCAAAAAAAGTCAAAACATTAGGAGTTCTAAAGCTTACTTCTTTTTGTCTAATATCTTGTTATTATATAAAAAAATCGTCATTTTTAGAACCTATCTTGTAGACCTTACGGGTCTCGATTCTACTGGAAAACTACTCTGCTCTGGACCCTTTAGGTTCGCTCGGAAGATAGGTTTGCGGACCTGTAGGGTCCCTTGTAGACCCAGAGGGTCTCGATGACGAAAAAAGAAAAAGAGGGTCAATGCATTCATAGGTTCAAAAAAGGAGAGAGTGAGATTCGAACTCACGGAACCGGTAAGTTCATCTGATTTCAAGTCAGACGCGATAGACCACTCTGCCATCTCTCCTGTAAAGGTTCAACTAAAATGAAGTCTGACAAACCATAAGCATTAGCTTCATTCTAAAGACAAACTTTATATAATGTTATAATACCATTGATTTTGAGGAAAACCTACTCCTGGATCCCTTTTGCGGACTGTAGGGTCCCTTGAAGTCTTAACAATTCTTTACGGGACCCTATAGGTCCGCACAGTACAATCTAAAGTAAAATATAACCTTTTAAACCCGTAAGGTTTAAAAGGTAGTAAAAAAATTAAGCGTCGTAAGAAGGTGTTCCAGTAAATTTAATTGATCCTGGATTTGGATTTTTCCCAATCGAAAACTCACGTTTTCCAACAGCAACTCTTCCTTCATTTACTTTTTCAGGGAAAACACCATCTTTTGGATGAATAAATTGGATTTCTCCACTTGGTAATAATCTAAAAACACGATAATCATTGATTTTAAAATCTGTTCGTAATTGTTTTCCTAACGCAAGACATTGTTCTTTTCTGGCAAAGTAAACTAAATTTGGACCTTGTTTCATGATTGCAGCACCACCTGTAGGCATTTCAAAAATGTTCTCTTCTACAGCTGTTTTTTTTCTATCATTTGTCCAAGTCATTACATATTTTTCTTCTGTTTCAGCTGCTTGTAACCAACCACCCGTACTTCCACCAAATTCTGGAAAATATTTTTCAGACATAATTTTTTTAAATTATTTGTAAATAAGTTTTATCTAGACCCATAGGGTCTGTTTGGGACCCTGTCGGTCCGCATTCGTGAGAACACATGTTGGGACCCTGTCGGTCCGCTTGAATCCTTAACCGTTATGGTTTTTGAACTCAGTGGCCTCAATTTCTACATAAGGTTTCTAAACGTTTCACTCTGATCGAGACCCTCTGGGTCTACAACGTGAATTCATCTACATTTTTTTGTCATTCTTCTTCAAAAGATTACCTATCCGGACCCTATAGGTCTACAAGGGGTTAGAACTTTTCGGATTCAAAAAATAAGTTTTGAAGAGTTCTCTAGGAGAACCTTTCCTGCTAGCGGAGAATGGATTCGAACCATTGACCTTCGGGTTATGAGCCCGACGAGCTACCGAGCTGCTCTACCCCGCCATCTTTAAACTATTATAACTTGAGTTTTCCGTTTTGTAGACCCATAGGGTCTGTATTCGAGAATCTATTTTATTGAAATTGTAAGAAAAGAAAAGCTCCTAGACTCAAGCAAATCAGAAAATACATTGTTTGTAAAAGTCGTTGAAGAATAGGTGTTACTTTTTGTTCACAAATTTGTTGATCCTTTGTTTGAATCAATAAGGGTTTTTTCCATTGTTGAGACGTATACCAAGAACCTTCTTCATAAGGTAAGATTGTTTCCAAAAACTTTTTTTCAATTTCTTTCCAACGGAAATAACAAATTATCAAAAGAAAAAGTAAAAAAAGGAAACTTGCTAAAAAATTCGAAACGACCCTTTCTATCCAATAGGCACTTTCTTGAGAAAAAGGAAAGTTAAAAAAAGAAATAAAAAAAACAAAAAGCAGACTTAACAGAAGCAATCGTTTTTGATAATAGAATGTTGAAAATGTTGTCCAACGTAGTAACCAACTCTCTTTTAGTAGTAAATAGGCCTGGAAAGGCTTTTGATCTTCAGGAATTGGACACACTAAAAAAGAATTTATGTTTTTACTCATTCAGTAGAAAAAGAAAAGTTTAAAAATCAGTTGTTTTTGTTTTAATAAGTAAAAGAACTAATTGAATAAAAAAACAAATCCAGGTGAAGTTTTCTAATGGATTAGAAACCGAAGTTGTTTTTGTTGTTAAGTCTTTCGTACTATCATTTTGATTTAAAATGAAAAGAATCGTTAAGCAACTATTTCCCATTAAGAATAAATTTAAGGAATTCATGGTGAACCTCAGGTAATTGAAATTTATTAATTGTTTCTATCTCTCAGATGGGTCTACAAAGCAATGTTTTCACAGAACCTATCGGATTCTGAGAGATAGATCTATTTCTTGAATTTTGAAAAACACAAAATTCATTTTGGGACCCTGTAGGTCCGCTTGTTTTATGCTAATGGAAATCTCCATGCATTCTCTAGGAGAATCCAAAGCAAAAAAGGATAAATTATGTATTCGCTTGTACTTGTAAAAATACAAATCCTAATCCTAATCCTAAAAGTGTGATTACAAAACAACAAACAGCAGTAGTTATGATTTCTCCCATATTTTTATATATTTTTTTATGTTTTTCTATATTGATTTCTTTGCTCTTTGACTTTTTTACCCCTTAAAACCTCGAACTACCTAAATCCATAGAGAATTTTTTGAAATGGAGTTGTTGGACCTAAATTCTACAAGAATACTAGGTGAAAATCTGAAGGCTTTAAAAAATTACTATAGAATCCAAGGAACAGAACCTTTACCCCCTGCAGGGGTTTGTTAAAATCTATTGGGTTTTGTGAAAATCCGATTGGATTCTATTGAGTTTGAGACGTTTAGAAACCGTTTCTTCCCCAAACAACCATTGCTAATGAAAAAGAAAAGACTAACATTAACGAAGCCCAACCTAAACTAAGTACATCTATCATAAGTATTAAGAAAGTTAAATGAATACGATTTTGTTGTAATACTACTTATTATAATTTTCATAGAATCTCTGCTCAGAACCTTAAAAAGGGAAAAACCTTATCAAAAATCCTGTTTGCATTCTCAACGAGAATTCAATTTCATAAATTCCAAAAAAAGAATAACATCCGAAATTAAAAAATAAATCACTTTTTTTTTTCTACTGTTATAATAATTAAGAAAATACTAAAAACCAAGGAATTTTCATGATTACAGAATTAAATATTTATGTTTCTCTTGTACTAGCGTTTCTTCTTCTTGCTCTTTCTGTTCGTTTAGGAGTTGCATTATATCAATCAAAATAAATTCTTATCTACTAAAAACGTTACCTCTAGAACCCTAGATTCTTCTAGACCCTACGGGTCTGTATATGAAAATCTAGGGTAATTTTGCTCCATTCTATCACTCGAGTTTTTTAGGTATCCTTAGGTATGTTCGAATTTTCAGGATTCTCCAAGAGAATGCAGATAGGTTCTCTTACAGACCCTACGGGTCTAGAAACTACCTTGTAGACCCAAAGGGTCTCAATCGTGGATGCCTTTTTTTTGCCTAGTTTTTTGTTTTTTCGTTTTGGTAATTGAATAAAAGAAAGGAGAAAAGAGAAGTGTTTCTAGACCCTGTGGGTCTGTATCGGCTTACATTCTTCTAGAGATTCTGTAAAAAGTTCAAGAAAAAGGTTATTATTAATACTAATAGTTACGTAAAAGAAAAATTTATATGTCAACAGTCAAAAATTTAAATAACTTTCCTTTTGCTGCAATTATTGGTCAAGCAGAAATGAAGTTAGCCTTACAATTAAATGTTATCGATCCAAAAATTGGTGGAGTTATGATTATGGGTGATCGAGGGACAGGAAAATCGACAACGATTCGAGCATTAGCTGACCTTTTACCAGATATTACAATCATTAAAAATGATCCTTTTAATACCGATCCAAAAGGGTTACCTAAACAATATGATACAGAAGAAATTAAAATTCCGATGGTCGAATTGCCTTTAGGAGCAACGGAAGATCGCGTATGTGGAACAATTAACTTAAAAGAAGTTTTGGCGGGTGGAAATAGTACATTTGAACCTGGATTGTTAGCTCGTGCAAATCGTGGAATTTTATACGTGGATGAAATTAACTTATTAGATGATCATTTAGTCGATGTTTTATTAGATTCTGCCGCTTCTGGTTGGAATACGGTAGAACGTGAAGGAATTTCTATTAAACATCCAGCAAAATTTATTTTAGTAGGTTCAGGAAACCCTGAAGAAGGTGAATTACGTCCACAATTATTAGATCGTTTTGGAATGCATGCAGAAATTCGTACAATCCGTGACCCAGAATTACGTGTCAAAATTGTAGAAGAAAGAATTAGTTTCGATCAATCCCCTCAAGAATGGTTCGATAAATATGAAAAAGAACAATACGCAATTCAAGATCGTATTATTAGTGCTCAAAATTCATTAGGAAAAGTAACAATTAGTAAAGAGTTTCAATTAAAAATTTCTCAAATCTGTAGTGAATTAGAAATTGAAGGATTACGAGGAGATATTGTTTCAACAAGAGCAGCAAAAGCATTAACCGCTTTTGAAGGACGTGATACGGTAACAGTAGAAGATATTAAACGTACAATTACTCTTTGTTTACGTCATCGTTGTCGTCGTGATCCAATGGAATCAATTAATTCAGGAGATAAAATTGATGCTGTTTTTGAAAAACTATTTTCAAGTACTGCAATTTAACAATCTTTATTCGAAAGCAAATTGATTTGTAAAATTCTTTTCAACCCAATAGATTTTATAACTTGAGCTCAGTAGGATTCGAACCTACATTAGAAACTTAGAAGGTTTCCGTCCTAATCCCTTAGACGATGAGCCCATTTGGAATACTCTTTCTATATAGGCGGTACTGGATTTGAACCAGTGGCCATCTGCTTGTAAGGCAGATGCTCTACCGCTGAGCTAACCGCCTGTATAACTAAATTATAACCAATCTTTTCAAAACCCTCTAGCTTTGTAAGATTTCGTTTCTACAAACCCAGAGGGTTTAGAAGGTGGGATCGAGACCCTTTGGGTCTACAAAGAATAAATTCTCCGTAGTGCATGCAAGTTGTATGCAGTACTTCCCTTGATAATACTAAAGTATTTAGGAAATCATTGCTCGCGTTGCTCGATGTGAAAGTATTCTGCGAAACTGAGAATAATGCACTTTTCCACAGAGAAGAAATCGATGATCGAGACCCTTTGGGTCTACAAGATAGCTCTTAGAAAAGCGGCAAAAAAGACTATGAATAATTAAATTTACGATCTCTTCTACTAAAACTCGAAAACAGAGATAAATTGTACATTTTATTTTTTTTTCTTTGGTGTACATTTTCGACGTTGGTACTAGAGTATTTCTTCAAGTAATGAAAAGAGAGACTGTATTCTTACGTCTTTTTTTTGTATTTCTGTGTTTTATTTTTATAAGGAAGAAAATAATTATAATGATTTTTTAGTAGATTGAATTCCACGCGATTCGTTACAGACCCCTAGGGTCTAGAAGCGATTCCCATGTGAAAAAAGAGAATCAAGACCCTTATGGGTCTACAACATAGGTTTTAAAAATTACTTTTTTGTACCCACAGATTTCGATTACTTTGTTCTAAAACATAGGTAGCAACGGCTTCAATTTCATTTTCTTTCAAACGTCCTCCGAACGCTGGCATTCCATTTTTTCCATTTAAGACTTGGTAAGCAATGGCGGTTTTTGTATTCATTCCATTGGCTTCCAGTGTTTCTTTTTTCAAATTTTTTTCAGGAATAATAATATTATTTCCTCCTGCGTGACATACAATGCAATTGTTGCTAAATATTTTTTCTCCTTTTTCTAAAGAAACAGCATTTCCTATTTGCAAACCCATAGGGTCTCCAAGAAAAATAAAAAAAGGAATCAAAAGAAAATACAAATAACGTCCTCTTTTAGGATTTTGATATTTGAACTTAAAAAATTCTGGAGCTAGATTCTCGAAGAGAACACAAGAATTGACTTTTTTTCTCATCTTTTTGATTTTTGAACCCTTTAGGTTCTGAAAGTTTGACAACTGGATTCTCGAACACAGACAAGAAAGTAGGTCCTGAAAAAAATTCAGAACCTACTTTTTTCAACAAATGATTAGTCGATAGGTTTTAATTGTAAAACTGGTTCAGTTTCACGGTTAATTCCTTTTTCGAATCCAGCAGCAGCTGCACGAGAACGTCCAGAATGCCACCAGTGACCTACTAATAAGAAGAATCCAAGAATATAGTGAGAACATGTTAACCAAGAACGAGGAGAAACATAGTTAACTGAGTTAATTTCTGTAGCTACTCCACCTACTGAGTTTAATGCACCTAAAGGAGCATGAGTCATGTATTCAGCTGCACGACGTTCTTGCCATGGTTGAATATCGTTTCTAATTTTATTGATATCTAATCCATTTGGACCTCTTAATGGCTCAACCCATGGAGCTCTCATATCCCAGAAACGCATTGTTTCTCCACCAAAAATGATTTCTCCACTTGGTGAACGCATTAAGTATTTTCCTAATCCTGTTGGACCTTGTGCAGATGCTACGTTAGCTCCTAGACGTTGGTCACGAACAAGGAAAGTGAAAGCTTGTGCTTGTGATGCTTCAGGACCTGTAGGACCAAAGAATTCACTAGGATATGCAGTGTTGTTATACCAAACGAAAACTGAAGCTGATAATCCCATTACAGCTAATGCTGCTAAACTATAAGATAAATAAGCTTCTCCAGACCATACAAAAGCTCTTCTTGCCCAAGCAAAAGGTTTCGTTAAGATGTGCCAGAACCCTCCAGTAACACAAAGAATTCCTACCCAGATATGTCCACCCACTAAATCTTCCATATTGTTAATAGATATGATCCAACCGTCACCACCGAATGGAGATTTGAATACATATCCAAAAATTACAAGTGGATTTAATGTAGGATTTTTAACTAAACGAACATCTCCTCCTCCTGGAGCCCAAGTATCATATACACCACCGATGTACATAGCTTTGATTACTAATAAGAAAGCTCCAATTCCTAGTAACACTAAGTGAATACCTAAAATTGTAGTCATTTTATTTTTGTCACGCCAGTCATATCCAAAAAGTGGAGCATTTGTTTCTAATGTATCAGGACCAAAAAGAGAGTGATAAATACCACCAAATCCTAATACAGCAGAAGAAATTAAATGTAAAACACCAACAACAAAGTATGGGTAAATATCAATAATTTCTCCACCAGGACCAACTCCCCAACCTAACGTAGCTAAATGAGGAAGAAGAATGAAACCTTGGTCATAAAGAGGTTTTTCAGGAATAAAGTGCGAAACTTCGAATAAAGTCATTGCACCACACCAGAATACCATTAATCCAGCGTGTGCTACATGTGCTCCAAGAAGTTTACCAGAAAGATTAATTAATCTTGCATTTCCAGCCCACCAGGCAAATCCTGTAGATTCAATTGTTTTGTTAGTCGTAATTTCTAAATCATCAAAGCGCGTTTCCACGTGGTAATACCTCTTCTGGGAATATATAATTTTCATGTGGTTGGTCTTGTGCTGCCATCCACATACGGATACCTTCATTTAAAAGGATGTTTTTCGTGTAGAATGTTTCAAATTCAGGATCTTCAGCTGCACGTAATTCTTGAGAGATGAAGTCGTAAGCACGTAAGTTTAAAGCTAACCCAACGATTCCTACTGCACTTGCCCAAAGACCTACTACAGGAACGAATAACATGAAGAAATGTAACCAACGTTTGTTAGAGAAAGCTACACCAAAAATTTGAGACCAGAATCTATTTGCAGTAACCATAGAATACGTTTCTTCTGATTGTGTTGGTGTGAAAGCACGGAATGTGTTTGCAGCATCACCATCTTCAAATAATGTATTTTCTACAGTTGCTCCATGAATGGCACATAATAAAGCTCCACCTAAAACTCCAGCAACTCCCATCATATGGAACGGGTTTAATGTCCAGTTATGGAATCCTTGTAAGAATAAAAGGAAACGGAAGATAGCCGCTACACCAAAACTTGGTGCAAAGAACCAACTTGCTTGTCCTAAAGGATAGATTAAGAATACAGAAACGAAAATAGCGATTGGTGCAGTAAAAGCTAATGCGTTATATGGACGAATCCCTACTAAACGTGCAATTTCGAATTGACGTAAACAGAATCCAATTAATGCAAACGCACCATGTAAAGCTGTGAAAGCCCAAAGACCACCAATTTTAATCCATAACGTAAAGTTTCCTTGTGCTTCTGGTCCCCAAAGTAATAAAAGAGAATGCCCCATACTATTTGCTGGAGTAGAAACCGCTGCAGTTAAGAAGTTACATCCTTCTAAGAAAGAACTTGCAATACCATGTGTATACCATGAAGTAACGAAAGTAATTCCAGTTAACCAACCACCTAATGCTAAGTATGCGCAAGGGAATAAAAGTAATCCAGACCATCCAACGAAAACGAAACGGTCACGTTTTAACCAGTCGTCTACAAGTCCGAATAATCCTTCTTTTTTCTCTTGTTGTCCAATTGTAATTGTCATAGTTGAAAGAAAAAATAAGTTTTTAAAAGGTCATCGATTAGAACCCTCTTCTAAGATACAAACCCAGAGGGTTTAGGAAAGAGGGAAATTCATGACGTTATATGAATAGAGAAGTTATTTTTTTATAGTCGATACAACCTTGGAGTCCCTTTTAGACCTGAAAGGTTTTAAAGAGTGAAGATTTTAACGAAATCTTAGAAGGCTTCTATTTGATCCTAAAAGTTTTTCAAGTAGATCTTTTGGGTCTAGAAGCTAAATTTCTTTTTCTTTTTTAAAATGTAAAACCTAAAAAGTATTCGAATTTTAAGATTCGGATATATTGCTTAAGCTTTTGTGTAGACACTAACTTTTTTGAACCTTTTGAATTTTTAAAACGTTTACAGACCCACAGGGTCTATAGGCGTTTTAATCCTTAAGGGTTCATTCTTCTATAACTCTATATTCCTCTATCTGTCTTCTAGACCCATAGGGGTCTTGATCAGAGTTCTTACCCATTGGGTCCGTTTTCTGAAATTTCTTTAATTATTTACTTACTTATTGTATTGAAGCGTTATTTTCAGAAATATTTTTTTTCTTTTTTTAAAATTATATGTTTCTTTGTTTGTGTCCTTAAGGGACACAAACAAAGAAACATATAATTTTGATTTTAAATATGTATTTATATGTTTGTGTCCCTTAAGGACACAAACATATAAATACTTATATCTATTATAAAAAAAAATTTCTATAAAAAAAATTTCAATGAAAAAAGATAGTTGGAATTATAAAAAAATAGAAAAAGGCAACAAAAGAATATATTTCATAGACTTCTACATCCTAAGAGTTTTACGTAACGGAAGTGAAGTATAGGGTCTTCACAAATGTAACGATTAAAGGTATTCACGAATAGAATTGGTGGAAATTTCTCAAAAAACTTCTGTCTAACCTCGACCTAACAAACAGAAAGTTTGTCCGAATTTTTACCGGCAGAAAAAAGTACGTTGATTCTACGAATTATGAATTCCTATGAAAAAGGAAAAAAAAATTAAAATTCTTCCATTACACTTTTTCTTCCTATTTGTTTTTTTGTTGACAAATTTTTTTAATGGTTTTCTAGATAAAATTACTCGCGTAGTTACAGATAGGTTTCTAGGACTTCCTATCTATAAGAGGATAACCTATCAGCTTGAGCATAAATATCCACAGGTTGAGCATAAATAGGTATCTATTAATAACAAAAACTATCAATAAGAAGTTTTAAAATCCACACTTTTTTTTAAGAAAATAAACTTTTTTCCTTTGTTTTTACTACAAAGAATTAAAAAATCCACACTTTTTTAAAAAAAAATAATGTTTTTAAAATTTAAACCAATTGGGTAAAAAAATTAATTAACTATATGACTAGTAGATGTTCCTCTAAATCTTTTTTCTTAACGTATTATCAAGATAGATTTACACTAGAAGAAATTTCAACAAAATTAAAAGAAAAAATAAAATTTTTACATAAATTTTTAATTGTCAAACAAAAATCAGATAATCCTCAACTATCTGATTTTAAAAACGTAGTTTTTTTTACAACAAATAAACGACTGGATATTAAAAATCCGTATTATTTTCTTCTATCGGACAATCTATCAAAGGAACCATTAATACCTGTATTAATTAAAGGTCCTTGTTCTCAAACAGAGAAAAATTTATTAAAAAATCAATTACAAATGACAACTAATTTTAATGAAGACGAATTAAACCCTTCTTAAGACTTACCTTCTTACGCAGACCTTTTAGCAATGTGTAAAAAAGAAAATATGTGTGTTGATGAACTATTCCTATGGATTATTGAGCATTATCCTACTCACTTAAAAAAAATCAAGCAAATTTCATCAACAAGGACTGAGTTATTGCATGTCTCAATGACTAGAGGAATAACCACGAAATTTGCATTAGATGATTTTCTGTTAACTGAAAAACCAAAACAATTTTTACAAGAATGGAATCCAAAGGAAAAAACTCTTTTGTTATATGGGAAAGCAGGAAGTGGAAAAACCTCCTTTGCCAAAGCTATAATGAAAAGCATGTTTATGGAAAAACAAGCTTTAATGATCTCAACATTAGAAGGACTTGATCCAATTTCTATTGTTATAACTCTTTTTTCTTTCCTTTTACAGTCGAAATCAATCTTTCCAAAATTTTAAATTAAAAAATAAAGATAGAAATGATTTCAAAACACTAATTTCCTATCTATAGTTTCCGTTCTTTTTACACATTCATTTTTGGATACAAAAGTAGTAATAATAACGAAAAAGAAAATATTTTTATAAAAATCTAGTTTTGCTTTGGGGTAAAGAACAATTCAGTTTTCAATATAAAATTTCATTCAAAACATCTTCGAATTGTTTCTTCAGTTGTTATTTTTGTGGAATGATTTGGGATTATTTGTAATACTTTACGGTGGATTGTCAACGAGTTCTTGAATTTCTTCCATTGAACTTTTTTTAATGAATTATCAATAAATGACACTCGAAACCAATGACTGGAAACATTTTTATTTCCCAAAATAAGTTGCATGTCCTTATTTACAAACCGAATCAAATTTACTTCAGAATACACATAGATCTCTTTTTTCTTTTGCATAAATTTATTTGTTACCTAACAAAGAAGCTTTATAGGTAACAAAAAGAGTATGACCTTTTTTGATTTTTCTTTGGAAACTTATTCCTTAATCATACCTGTTAAGAGGTCCGGTTCTTTTCTTTCTAAAGTGTTTACTAAGACGAATAAGTTCATTTTCCCAACCTTTTCCGTTTGGGACCCTATAAGTCCACTCGGAACCCTTTAGGTTCGCTCGAGATTCTAAAGGTTTACAAAATAACCATCTTTTTGATTGTGTTAATTCTAAAAAATCTAAATCTTTTCTTTTTTCAATCTATTTTGAAGTGTGCAAAGTAATTTTTCTTTTTTTTTTCTTTATTTCTCCATGTTTTCATTGGGTTTCTTCTTTTTCTTAAGAAAAATTAAAAAATTAGTTTCTTTTTTTTTTATCTAGGAACTTGACAGAATATTATTCCTATGACTATAATATGAATTGTTTGTAAACGAATGAATTTCTACTTTTCAAAGTAAAAATAATTTTTCTTTCTCTGATACCTTCTAGGTTCGGAATAAAAAATTAGTTACAAATAAATACTGGAAAAATAAGTAATCTTTAGAATTACTTTTTATTAAGAGTTTGATCCTAGCTCAGGATGAACGCTAGCGGTATGCTTAACACATGCAAGTCGTACGGAGAAGCAATTCTTAGTGGCGGACGGGTGAGTAACGCGTAAGTATTTGCCTTTAGGAAGAGGATAACATTTAGAAATAACTGCTAAAACTCTATATGCCGTTTGGTGAAAAAAGCAATTTGCCTAAAGAGAAGCTTGCGTCTGATTAGCTAGTTGGTGGGGTAATGGCCTACCAAGGCGACGATCAGTAGCTGGTCTGAGAGGACGATCAGCCACACTGGAACTGAGACACGGTCCAGACTCCTACGGGAGGCAGCAGTGAGGAATTTTCTGCAATGGGCGAAAGCCTGACAGA
>Ga0214196_1000441_pt1 | contig 12583 bp, 18 predicted proteins | sample TroBogEpilimnion_38_FD_153034 | JGI IMG/M metagenome (GOLD analysis project Ga0214196, IMG submission 153034) | Freshwater microbial communities from Trout Bog Lake, WI - 25AUG2008 epilimnion | ecosystem: Environmental > Aquatic > Freshwater > Lake > Epilimnion/Euphotic zone | place: Trout Bog... | reverse complement strand
TTGGATAGAGTACTTGGCTACGAACCAAGGGGTCGTGGGTTCAATTCCTGCCAGCCGCACCAACTATAAGGGCCTCCTGTCGGGGGCCCTTACCTTTTGTGCAATAGAACCGCTTTTGTGCAATAGAAATAGCCTCTACGAGGCTTTTTTTACTCCTAAAGTAGCTACTTTTTCAGGCTTTCGGCGGTAGATTTTGTCGGTAGTTCTAGCGTCAGCGTGACTTAATAAGGCTCTAGCGTGCTCCAAAGTCTCTGCATCGGAAGCGCATTTAGCCCTTAAATCATGTTCAGTAAAATTAATTTCGACCTTAGTTTCCGTGAGCACGCGAGCGCAAAAACGCTGCCACATTGAATCCCATCCATCAGCCTTGCCGGTTTCTTCGTTGATATACCCCTTGCCATCTCGCTTGCAAAAAAGAAATGCTGAGAGCGCAGGGCGGGCCGCCTTGGCCTTATCAATGCAATCCCTTAGTTCGGCATCCCAAGTGTAGATAGTGCGCTTACCGGTTGATTTGGCGGTTTTATGGCGTTGAATATGCAAACCATCCTCCTTGAGATTGGACATAGTCAAGCGTAAGAGGTCAGAGCGAGACATGCCCGTAATAATTTTGAGTCGAATATAAGCTTGAATTGCACGAACACTGCCTTTAATGCGCTGAGCTTTCATTGAAAGCATCTCCAGGACTTCCCAATCCTCAATGTATCTATCTCTCGAGCTTTCGCCCTTTAGTCGAACCTCGTTTTTAAATGGGTGTTTATGTATGTACCCCCACTCGACGGCTTTAGTAAAACAATGGGAAAGAACCTCGACCTCTCTATGCGCGGTCGTTTTTCCACCTGACATATTGCCATTTGCATTAAGTTTTTTGTGAGTTCTCATATCAACATATTTATAAATATGTTGAGGTTGAATTGCATTTAGCTTGAGAGGACCAAACACTGTGCGGAGTTGCTTTATCCAAATGAGGTTAGATTCGCGACTCGAAATGGCTTTAGTTGGTACAACTTCAATCAAATAGCGGTCTAGTAGCTCTGAAATATTTTGTGCGTTATTTTGTGCGCCGATGCGTTCTGCCCATTTTGCATACGCCTGTGTCAATGTTTTACCAAGTCGGAACTGCTTTTTCCCATCCCACAGGTGCTCGAGACCTAGTGGAACTGAAAAATAGTAAGCGCCGTGATATGAGCGCCAGCGCTCAGGTAACCCCTTGTTTTCGGCCTTTCTTGGCTTAGGCATTAAATGGCACTCCAGTTGGGTTCAGCAGGCTTTTTACTTCTAGATCTCGGCTCATTTAGACCAAGAGCTTGTTCAACATATGACCTTAGCACGGCTACGCTACCATCCGGCCTCAATTTATGCTCTATCCCCATCGACCGAAGCGCACATGCCTGAGCATTTCGTTGAATTTTTCCAGTTAGCTCTTTGAGCTCAGCAAGGGTTAAGAACATAATTTGTTTTCCGAACTATCTGTAGGTTATAAGTTGTGCTTCATGTATTCATTACAGCATTTTTTGTGCCGTTTTAATCTGCAGATTAAGCTTCATAAATGTCACATAAGCCGTTTTATGAAGCTTATTTGCACTTATCTCGTCCGCTCGGGAGATTTATCGGGAACCCTCGACTTTTCCTGAGTCTTTTCCTTTGGGATTTCCTTGGACGCTCTGATCTCTTTCAAAACTGAGTCGACACTTTTCTTAATCATTGCCTCAGCTACTTTTTCGCTATTCACATTTTGAGTGGGCGTAGCCATAGCTTTTTCATGATTTGGGGCAGCGGAAGCTGGCGCGTGATTTGGTCGAACAATCGGAGCTTGAGCGTCTTCCTTTGAGTTCGTCTGAGCATGTATTGATGAAGTTCTTGTTGCGCTATCTTTAGCGGGCTCTGTATGAGCTCGAACAGTGGGGTCTTTATGATCCTGAACCTTTATTGAAATCGTGGCTGCATGTTGGGGATTACGAGACTGGTGTTGCGCGTGATCCATGGCAGAAGAGGGGTCATTTGGGCGCACCTGACCATACCTCGGAGAGTTATTTTGACTTGAATCGCGTTCGCGGGGTTTAGCAGCTTCGTGAGTTTTTGCTTTGGGCTCATTTCGAGCTTGATGCTCTTGTTTGTTTTCAGTGGCGGGTCTGGCCGATTGCGAAGGAGAAGGCGTTGATTTAGCCTCCCTTTGGCCGTCTTTTTGTTGAGCTGGTGGCTCACGACGAGCACTGGGCTCACGGGGGCTTGATTTAGCTTCGCGTATATCTTGCTTAATTTCTTGGACGGCTTCTTTAAGGCCTTGGTAGATTCCTTTTGCTGCGGATGACAGCCCATCGCCAATAGTCTTTGCTGCGCCGTTAACGATGTCAACAGGAGCTTTGAGAATATCTTTAACGCCTTGTTCCAAAAAATTAGATGCTGCTTTTCCAAGTTCGCTCATCCAGTCGCCAGATTTACCGCTAGAGCCTTCTTGTTTAAAGAAACGGGTTTCGTCGCCTGGCAATTTGGCTTGTTCGGGTAGATGGGCTTGTTTAACTCCATTGATGAAATCGGGCATTTGAAAATCCTTTTTAAAGGCAGGGCGTAATTACCGAGCCGTCAATACTATGTGTGAAGTGAGGCAATCACTGATATGCATTCATCAATATATTTTTTGAATGCAACAAGTTCTGTCGATGAATACTTTTTAAGCGATGCTACTTGCTCGTATATTTCACAAATATTGAGCTGGCCTTCTTGTAGCTTTGTTTCTACGCTTCCAACCCTAGTGTTGCATGAGCTGCAAAGTAATCCGCGGACTACTCGCTTCGATCCAATGAAGAACTCGCTCTCATGACAATGATCCACGACTAAAGCGCGTGTACAGCCAACCTTTTTAGTAGCTGTAGTAGATCCACAGATTTTGCAGCCGCCACCTTGCTGAAATAACATGTCTTGAAATTTCTGCGGAGTTATCTTGTATGTAGCCCACAAATACTTTTCTTTTTTTAAAGTGCGCTGCAACTCAATCTCGAGATCATATTTATTCAAAATCTTTGAGGCAACCAAACTTCCGTGAGCTGTAGTCTCTCTCACCCTAAATGCCTTTTTTTCTTCACGTACGATTTTTAGGTAAGAGGGGTGCTCGAGTGCAGCGCGGTCACTGCTAATCCACTGCAAAATAAGGGCATCAACGATGAGCGGGGCTGCCGGCGAATCTGAGTCAATGTCGCTATTTATATCTGCCATTTTTTCTCCCGCTGTTCGACAGCGAAGTTTTGCAGCGGCCTGCTTCAAAACTAGATGCTTTGCTCGTCGTTTGCTTTTAAATTCGACGGCAGGATTCTTGATAACTTCAACCGACAAGCTCGGGATTATCAGTTGAAGTTTTTGCAACGTAGTTAATTGCTTTTTTTGTCTAGCCCGTTTAGAAGATTTCAAAACAGACATTCTTGAGTAGTTTCTGTACAAGCCCGTTTAATTTCGGCAGCAATTCTACGATTCAACACTGACAAAGAGGTCACACCTAGATTTGAGCCGTCTCGATCTAAGATTTCGCGACCCGTTAATGCTGCCTCAAGTGTTTGCAATAAAAATTGAGTCCGATTGGGAAGGTCGGCAATTCCAGCCTCCAGATCTACTTCTTTTTGCAGCATTTCAAGCTTCGCCTCGAGCGCGTCTTCTGCAGATTCCGCGTAACCGATTTCGATAGTATTTCTTTCTTTGTCGGTCGACGAATTGACGCAGCCGCCATTTGAGCCGCTACCTAAACCGCAGGATTTTGAAAGATTTATCACTTTTTGCAAAAGTTTTTTCTCGAAGAGTTCATTTGTAACCACTACTTCTTCATCGAATGATGCAAGAAGAAGCCAGGCCTCAGACTGCACTTCATGAATTTCTAACTGTTTCAGAGATGCGAGTTTTTTGATGATTGCGCTGTATTTAGTTAAGATGTTTACTTCTGTAAAACTGGCTTCTGTATGCATTTTTGGCTTCCGTAAGTGGTTATTTTGCTGCTTATACTTATTGTACTACAAATACTAATACTAGTTCAACATTTATTTACAATTTTTTAAAAATCTGCGGCTACCGAAACTCTGTCCGAGGTGGGGGCTGATGTAAATCTTCCGCCGGCACCGAGGTGGTTGAAATGGATACTCTTGTGAACGTCTGATATATGGGCTGGTGTAATTTGCAATTGCTTATCTTCCAAATCTTGGCGAGCTTTAGTTACTTTCGCCCTAGCTTTAGCTTCGGCATTAGCTAATTTTTTGGCAGCTTTTATATCTGCTTTAGCCTGCTTTTCCGCTATTTTTTCAGCTGCTTTCTCCGCTTTTTTTAGCTGTGCGGCTGGTGAGATTGGAACCATTACATCAATCTCCTCACCGATCGCATCAATAAAAAAGCCGGCGGAAATTAATGCTGCAACGCCTAAATCAATATCGGTAGCTGAAAACCCGCGGATTCGGAAAGACAGCTGTTCCAGCGATGAGTCAAAAACGCCGGAATAACTTTCGGCAGCCAAGGCCCAGAGTGGAATTAATAGGGCCTTCGCCTCAATCGGAAGTGAGCAATACAACAGATCATTCAAAATTTCCCCGCCGTAAACCTTAATCCATGGTGCTTTGCGGTATTTATAATTTTGCATCTCCCTCCAATTTTTTGGTTTTAATTGGGTTGGAAAAAGGGTGGAGCTGGAGGTTGTTTGAATGTTCATCTAAGAATATTACCAGCTTTTCAACAAATTAATAATATTTATTTTTACAAAAGTAAATAACAAAGTCATACTGTTATTGACTTGCACGCATGTGGTGTATAAAAAAGTAAAGTATTATGGTTGCTTATAGGATGTACTTAAAATCTGTATTGTGTTTCAATCAATAGGCAAAATTAACGCATAAGGTATTTAAAAATGGCTGTAGCGATATATACCAATGAGATTTCTGCAAAAAAGAAGATCCTCGAAATCAGGCAAAAAAATCCTAATGCGACTGCTGCTGCAATTGGTCGCGAGCTCGACTTATCAAAGCAACGCGTGGGTCAAATAATCAAAGAATTGGGCTTGCCGACGAGAGTTGTTTTTGAGCACACAGCGGGCGCTGATCGTCTGGGTCGCCAAGGAAAAGAGCTGTTTTCGAGCAATTTAGTGGCGGCGGACTTAAAAATAAAAGGCTTAAATGTTTTTGTTTCGGCAGATAAGCAGTCCGACCATGGTTTTGACATGATCGCACTCGCAAAAGATGGCAGTGTTACAAAGATTAGAATTTCGGTTGAAGTTGCAGCAGGAAAGCAGCGTAAATTTTTTAATAAAAAGGGATTTGATGTTTTGGCTCAAGTAGCTTTAACAGGCTCCATTAAGTACTCTCCGCCCTTTTAAGATTTAAAACTGATAGTTGTTAGTCGCGGTAGGAAATGGCAGTGGATCCTAAATGCTTGCTAGCACGTTGCTAGCGTTAAACGAATGAATTTGATCTCTAAAATGAGTGCTAGCACGTTGCTAGACCAGAGTAGAGTAGAGCAGAGCAAAGAATAGTTAATAAGACTCGATAGCTAAAAGCCCCAAATCAAAAAGAAGTACGCCTTCGGCGACATTTCGCGTAAATATCTGAATACGAGTGCTAGCACGTTGCTAGCGTAGTTTTATACGACCAATAACGCGAAATGAGTGCTAGCGTAGTTTTATACGACCAATAACGCGAAATGAGTGCTAGCGTCGATTTATACGACCAGTAACGCGAAATCAGTGCTAGCGTCGATTTATACGACCAGTAACGCGAAATCAGTGCTAGAAAACAATTAAAACTACAGTTAGCAATAAAACCACTCAATCTATAGCTTGCGGCGTACCGTGTTCACGCATTACCAGTAACGCCAACGCAGTCAGCCTCATCAGTTAGAGCCAAAGGGGAGGTTTCAATCCCCTTTTTTGCCTTGGGTAAGTCTGCGTCACAAATCCAAGAAAGCGTAATCACGCATATCAATGTATCCACTCACAGGAACATTGAATATGAATCTCAAATTAATACCGCTACTCTTTGCAGCAATATTTACGCTTAGTGGGTGCGACAAGGTCGGATCGTTTGGCTTTAGCTTGGACAAAACAGAGTCCACGGGCAGCGACCAATCTAAATCAATTTCAAAAGATCGCAGCATCGGCGTTAGCGACTCAAATTCTATAACCGTCAAAGTGCCCGCCATAGGATTAATCGCAGATGCAATGAATTCTTTCTTGCTGCAGCAGGGAATTAAGCCCCCATTCCGCAAAGCATTTATTAGTTCAAGCTCGACAACGCTCTCTGGAAAAGTTTCCGAGACTACATCTAATCCAGTGTACGTGGCTGCTGCACTCGCAATTTCAGCGACATTCGAGCCAGCGCTGGCTTGGCCATCATACGTCTCAGACTCCACATTTATGACGCGCTCAGCGGCAATGGCAGAATTTTCAAACAGTATTGCAACTGAAATTGTTTCAAAAATTAATGCCAGCGCACTCAAAAACCCCGACGAGGCTAAAAGCAAGATTATCTTAGCCCTGGGAAGTATTCCATCTGAAACTCTCGAAGCTATTTATTCGAAAGCTCTAGCAACATCCAAGGCCTCTATAACTATTCAGAATCTCGCTGGTAGCTCATCCCCGGTCGAGTTTAGGAGCGGTGAAAGTGTGATTAGCGCAGGTTCGGCTGGATTCTCAATAGCCCGCCTCGGATTAACGTGGTTCGGTGGTGGGGCTTTATCTGGAAAAAGCTACGACATTTCTATGTCATCTAGCTTGTCTACATCGCTTAATCAGCGGCTTGACCTCAACCAAAAAGAATCTTCAAGTTCTAGCGAGACAGCAAAAATTTCAGCTGACATCAAGCATTAAAGCGCAGGCACGTACATACATATAAGAAGCCATTTAACTTAAATAAGAAAGAATCAAAATGAAATTAATCGAAAACACAGTTGCAGCAGTATTCGCATCAATAGCAATCGGATCAGTCCTAGCGCTTACCTTATCTGCATTCATTCCTCAGCCACCACCCAAGGTAGACGGCCTCGCTCAATACCTCCCAGAAATCGCAACTGTCGCTCACGACACGGCCACAGCAGCACCAGTAGCACCAGCAGCATCACTACTCAGTTATTTAACAAATTAATAAGAAAGAGCACAAGACAATGCAAACAATTATCAAAAAACTCGCACTATACGTTTCAATCGTAGCTATCGGAGCTATCACAGCGACCGCTCTAATTCCCTCCGCTCATGCAACGTCACTCTCTGATTCCATCGAGTGGGGCTTAAAGCAGCAGTGCCAGACGACTTTTAGAGCTGGTGATACGCAATTTATCGGTACGGGATGCGATGAATATTCACTAATTGCGATCAATACTGAACGTCGTCAGTCTTTAATGATTGACCCGTCGGAGGATGTAATCGCGGGCTTTAAAAGGCTGGTCGGCACAGGCCTGCTGGTTGATTACAACCAAGCAACCAAAATCTTGGCGATTGATTCTAGCAATTTAGACGTAGCAGCGCTCAAGAAAATTTATGAAGATGCAGCAATTCAGATTCAAAGTGAAATCGACGAAAAGTTTGGGGTCTCAAAAACAAGCTTTATCGAATCTCCCGTCGCTCATATTCAATCATTTATCAATGACGTAAACGCTCGTGTGGGCAACTTCATCTACGGGAGCACGATCTCAGCGACTCAAAGCAGCGCAAACGCAGTTTCAGTTGTTCTGGCCGAGACTGGAGAATCCAAATGAACTTTTACTGGATAGCGGCGCCGCTCCTGGCGCTAGGTGTCTTTGCCTTTATTTTCATCGAGGGCAAGATTCTGGGCTTGATTCTTTCTGGCGCAGCCGCCTTATTTCTCGTACTCCAGTTTTATAGCGACTTCTCAGCTACCAAAAACGCTAACCGCTCGAATAATGCGGCTAGTGAGGCTCAATTTGAAGTCGAGTGGGCAAGTTCGCGAGGTGCGTCAACTCAAAAAATTTCAGCTTTAGAGGTTGAGGCTACCCGATTAAAAGCCCTTGCCGCCATGACAGAAGAAGAACGAAAAAAGGTTCAAGAAGATAACTCAAATGCGCGTGCTCCGTTGGTCAATGCGCTTAACAAGCAAGTAAACGATGCAACAGCAGACAGTAACGAACCAATCGTAATTAAGAAATAGCCTCACCCTACATATTAAATATAGAAAAGGAACAAAAATATGAAAACAGTTAAACCAAGAAACACGCCAGCCATGAAGTTGGCGATTGCACTGGCCCGTCAAACCGCCTTTAATCAAAAGGTTGCTGATCTCAAGCGGGCGGTTACAGATGCAGCAGAAGCAGATATTCGTGGATTGCAAATCAAGATTGGAAAACTTGCCCAAGAATTCGGAATCCTGGCTCTAAGCGATTCAGTACTCCGCAAAGGGTTTTCAGAAATTGCAAAGCTAAACGGCTGCGCCCCAGTGCCTAGCATCCCTTTATCTGAAGTTAAGGCGCCAGCATCACCAGAGCCTGTTAAACCAGCAGAACCAGTTTATGTAGCACCAGTACCCGCCGCCCCGCCAAAGGTCGAAGAAGTTAAAAAAGGAGGCATGTTCGGTCGATAAATAACTTAGCCGCCTCATTTCGAGGTGGCAATTTTTTGAACACAGAAAACTAACTATGAAAACTAAAAATCACACAACCGCGCTCAAAAAATTGCCAAATCCTGAATTTAAATCTGGAACTGCTCGCGCTCAACTGCAAGAGATCTTCCCGGACATGGAAATCCTTTTTTATAAAAACGCGTTGGATAAACCTCCAATCTTGAATAAGGCTCAAATGGATTTATCTCAAGCGACAGAGTTACGCAAGCGCACCGACCGGATTGATGCCGCGCAGCATGGGGTTTCCTCTTTTGATCCGCGCATTGTAGAAATCAGAACGTTTAAAGAGACGTACCGCTTAACTTCCAATAATTTAGTGGAACTTTTAGCGTTGCAAGGTTTCGAGATTTCCAGAACATCTCTCTCTGCATATTTGCAAGGAAACGTTAAGGGTACTGACGTCCGTATTGGATTCTCAGCTGTCGACCGCAAGGTCGAGGTAGACCACGTGACCGATCTTTTTGCTGAATTTAAGAAGCTGGAAATTCGATATTCCCCAGTTTTTAAAAAGTTACTGAGCACAGATATGCGCTCGCTAATGGAATCTTGGTATCAAAAGCTCGGTATTTTTTCTGGATCAAAAGAGCGCCAACTCGCAAAGATTATCGGAGTGGACTTCACTTCGCTGTTCAAGTGGTACCAGAAAAACGAATTCCCAATGTCGATTAAAACGTTGTTATCTGTCACTGAAAAGATTCAGAACCATTTAGCGTTAGTCAGAGCATAACTACAAGAAGCATTTAACAAAATTCAGAAAGCGCGATATGAAAAAGATACTAATGTGTGTGGCAGCAATTATGGCGGTAAGCTCAATAACAGGTTGCGCAGTGCTTGACTATGCAACAAGTGGCTTAAAGTATGCAAATGCAAATTCTGATAATTTGCCCGGTTACAAGCAATTAAGGGCATCTCAGGACAGGCAATTAATTAGAGGGGATTGTTCAATTGTTCCAGATTCAGCAGAGATCGGAGCATCTTATAACAGCGTTCGCAGCTCCGCATCTCAGGAGTGCAGAGATGCATTGACGCGCCAACGAATTGCAAATAACGAGGATAAAAATATAAATGACTTAAATACCTTTTATATGACTGTTTGCCAAATAAATACAAGATTTTCAGAAAAAGGCACATCTGTTGCTGGGGCAGCTAACTGCTTTAAAGATAAATCAATGATGCTTATTGGTAACAGCAGAACATCTCAGGTTGCAAGAGTAACAACTAGCTTGACTAAAAATAAGAAGTGGTCAGAAATGTTTGGCACAGAGCAGATTGCTGGTTTAAAAAAAGCTGGGATGGTGCTAGAGGATGACTGGACAAATATTCCAGGTTTATCAAATGAGTACGCAAATAAAGTATTAAAAAGTCTTATTGCTTTAGAGGCGGCTACAAAATGAAAAAAATATTAGCTTCATTATTAATATTCGTCTCCTGCATCCAATTGAGCGCTTGCGCAACGAGCTGTAAAGACAGTATTCAGGGACCAAATCCCGTAGCAACTTTTTATTTGCAAAATTGCTCATCAGTTAAAGGCGCTGGATATCTGGTTTTGGCCTTTCATTGTTTTAATAAAAATAGCTTTTATGTGGGAAATACATCTAGCGGAAAAATAGCAAATGTGATGATTGGCGGCACTTACGACTTGCAGGGAATGAGTGAGATGCAATGGTTTGATAAAAAATCATTAATGGTTTCATTGAACCACGCTTTAGATCGGGACCTGTCGGCAACTGGGGAAGAAAACAATACACGCATTCAAATGAATGCGTACTGGACTTTTTCAGATAGTAAAAAGGAAAAGTTAAAGGCGATTGGCGTTATCCCTGTCGACGACTGGAAAGAAGTTTTTCCATTTTCCCAAGACCAAAAGCAAGTATCCGCTTTGATTGCAAAAATTACTCAAGCAGATAACTCAACCTACTTAAATCATAGAAAGCCGGCCAAATGAAAAAATTACTTATCGCATCCATACTCTTGGCTGGGTTGGTATCTTCACCTTCCCAAGCGCAAGTTTATAACTCAACTGGGAGCTCTTCTAATAGCGTAAGTGGAGACGTTACCCTTTACAGGGCAACTCTTGAGGCATTTAACTCTTCTAGATATAAAAGTTCAGGAAGTCCATTCGCCAAAAACTTTGGGGATAACTTTAATAAAAATACATTTAATGACAAGGGGTCATGCGTTTATTTGCAGCAAAACGGAGAACTTGATGAATCTATGGCTTATGTTCGAGATAACCCATTCGGGAAGTCTCAGACCCGCGAAGTTCTAGCAGAATCCCGCCAGGTGTTAGTTACTAGACTGTACGGATTGGTGACGCTATCAGAAATTGCAGCATCATCATTTCCAGAAATCTCAAAAAAACAAATGAACTATAAGCAGGCGGTTGTATTGTTAACTGCAAAAATAAATGACTCTTTCGAGTCCTATCTGGCAGATACATCTCAGAAATTGGCCGCGGGGAATAACGGCGATTCAACTACCCCAATCCAAATATTCTTTAAAGACCCGGGCGGAATCGATGCTGAAAAAACTTTCTGCACAAAAAATCAATATCGCTTTCTTCCAAAGTCGGTATTTAAAGGTCCTGGAACACCTGTATCAGTTCCTACTGGTGGTGGTGCTGGAGGCATGAGCGTTCAAACTGCTGGCCATATTTCAGAATCTATAAATTTTGATGAAGGCCGAGCTAACGAGTTATATGTTAAACAATATGCCGGGCCTAAAGAGGATAGTTTGTTTAATACTTTTCTCTTCTATGACGCCGATGGAGGTCGACACTTTTTTCAGTTTTTCCAGCCGGAGGTGGGAAATACGATTGGGAATAAGACAGTTAAATCTCCGTTATTTAGCTGGGAAACAAGCAACCTATATAACCACTATTCATTTAAATATGAAAATCGCCAGCTAACCTTATTTAAAGATAACCAGGTTTGGTTCGCTGAAAACTCAATTAACGGTCAAAACTTAACTCTAGGAATTCGCTCGGATCGTGGCTCATCTACGAGTCAGAAACGTGGGGAGTAAGAAGCTATTCCTCAAGAGATAACGCAACCCAGCATATTACATACATGAAGGCATTTAACTTACTACAAGGAAAACACATTATGAAAAAGAAATTAATTGTATTGGCAATTATGGGGATGACACTTATGACGGCTTTTGCGCAAGCAAAAACTGAGGGAGAGCCTGTAGAAAATCTTGCTGGGCTCGAATGCGGCAAAGCTATGAAAGAGTGCTATGAGCAATATAAGTTTATTGAGAAGAATTGCGATCGTATCTCGCGTGGCGATTGTCTTATTTCTACTGGTTATAGAAAAATTATCGACAATGAGATAGCACTTAAAACTGATTGGGCATTGTCTAATGGGCTCTTGGCTGGTACCAAAGGTAAAAAATGAGAGTTAAAAATTCAGCTTTCCTTGGCATGAAAGCTGCGGTTCTATCATCTCTATTGGTTTCTAGTTTGTGTTTAGCTCAATACAGAAGTGACGGAAATCAGTCACGCAGCCAGATGCAAGCACAATCCGCTAGTTACGAATCTGATAATCGATACCAGCCTCCTGAAAATTCACCATGCGCTTATGCTGCCCAGCAAGTAACCCGCGCAATTGTTGAGGCAGACCAAAGGCGTATCCGACCGGAGCAATCAGAAACTTGGCAGAGGCTTAAAGGTGAGCCAGGACTGAATGGAATTAATTTGTCGGCGCTATTGCGTGAAGGAATGGATATAAAAATGAATATCGCAAATCCTACAGCACGGGATATTTTCGGTGGAATTGAAATTGCGTGCAAAAGGTACTGAGATGGACTGGGTGCTAGTTACTTTAGTTTTAATCGGTAACGTAATCGAAAATTTATTGAAACATGTAAATTAATACGAGTTGAAACACGCTTACAAGAAATCAAATGCGTTTATGTAAGCGGGTAGCATCTTTACTAAGTTCTGCGTATTAGTTAAGAGTGTTCAATCGTTAATTTTTACCACAGACATTACG
>Ga0214196_1000413_pt1 | contig 13129 bp, 16 predicted proteins | sample TroBogEpilimnion_38_FD_153034 | JGI IMG/M metagenome (GOLD analysis project Ga0214196, IMG submission 153034) | Freshwater microbial communities from Trout Bog Lake, WI - 25AUG2008 epilimnion | ecosystem: Environmental > Aquatic > Freshwater > Lake > Epilimnion/Euphotic zone | place: Trout Bog... | reverse complement strand
TCGCCCGTCTTGATTAAAAGCTATTATAACATTTTTTGGAGGCGCGGACGAGATTCGCACTCGTGTACATGGTTTTGCAGACCATTGCCTAACTCCTCGGCCACCGCGCCATAATTATTAAAGTACAAGATATATATTAACAGATATTAGGGGTTAAATGTACTTCTATTTCCTAAATACATTATGTTCCTAGAAGAGCTAGTTATGAAATCTTTTTGAAGAAGAACGTCTACTTTAAATTTATCAGCAAATTTTCGTATTTCATTGGATTTAAGTAATAGGAAGCAAGAAGCTAATATATCGGCCTTAAGTGGATCATCACACACTACGCTGGCACTCAAAAAATTCGAAACGCTAGATAGTCCATTTCTTGGATCTATAAGATGATTCCACCCTGCTCCAGACCTTTTCACACTTCCTGAAGTTGCTACCGCAATAAATTTATTATTATTACTTACAATGGAAACATTCTTTTCATTATTGGGATCTGAAATAAATATATTCCAAGGCTGATCATTTATATTTACTCCATCCGCCAAGATATCTCCGCCGAGACTTATCCAGTATCCACTAAATTTATTCTTAATTTCTCTAGTTAATTCTTTAAGTAGATAACCCTTACCTATTCCCCCTAGATCTAATGCAGAATCACTAGGAATAGTTAAATATTCTCCAGATATTTTCAGTTCACTAATATCTTTAATAAATCTATCTGAATAATCCAAATCAGGATTAAAAATATTTGGATTAGGCCAAGAACCTTTATATCCAGTTGATTGAAGTGCAGGTAATATAAATGGGTTATATAGTCCATCTGTTAGATTAGAATATTTAATACATTCAATTAAAATATTTTTAAATTCTTTGGATATTTTAGTTTTATTCCCAGCTTTAATATTCACCTTACTTAATTCACTAGTGCTTTTGAACCTAGAAAATCTATTTTCAAAATCCTCAATTTCTTTCCAAAGATATATAAAAGTTTTCTTTGCCAAAATGGAATCAGGAGTGTTTAGAGTTATTAAACAATCCGTTCCTAGCGCCTTTTTGGTTTCTTGGTATATCACTAGATGTATTCTAGCTATTTTCTAGCTTAATTAGTAGGGAAGTTGCAATAAACAAAAAAATCTAAATATTTTATAGGATTATCTAGGCCTATTTACTGCTACTTTCCTTGCTTCTATTTCAAGGTAGTCATCTATTTTTTCTAATTTATAAGCAGGGAAGCTTCGTTTTAAAGCACGTCTTAGGAGTTCATCGGCAAGTTCTGGACTTTTTGAAAGAACTGGTCCGTGCATATAAGTTCCAAAAACATTATTTAAAACACACCCTTCACTTTTGTCTTTTCCGTTATTCCCTGCTCCTAAAACAACTTCAGCCAGGGAAGTGCTTCCGTCCTTAAGATATGTTAGTCCGCTATGATTCTCGTAGCCTACGATTGTTGAATAAGTATTCTTAGCGACAACATTACCAATTAATCTTTTCTTGCCTGCTCTTGTAGTAATTGGAAGTATATCTATTCCCTTTATTTCTTCTTTTTTAGAAGTTATAAACTTATCTCCAAATAACTGATACATTCCGCAGACCATCAACATAACTACGCCGTCTATAGCCATACTATGAAGTTGATCTTTCTTTTTTAATAAGTCTTCTTGAACTAAGAACTGTCCGGAATCCTGTCCTCCTCCACCAATTATGATGTCGGCGTCCATCGGTAAATCATCTCCGACGTTAACGATAGTTGTCTTGTATTCGATACCCCTGCTCTTAAGTCTATATTCTAGGACTTCCCTGTTTCCAGTATCTCCATAAATATTCATTTCTTTTTGATAAAGATGAACTATGTGTAATTTCATAATCCTACTCCTTCAACGCTAACACCCGTTTTACGCAATAGTCTTCTGACTTCAAGCATTGCAGTATATGTACAGTAAATTATTGCGCTTTGATTTTCTTTGAGGTCAATTAGCTCTTCGACGAAGTTTCTTAATTCTTCAATGTTCTTAGATTTTATACCTTGGTGCTTTAATCTAACTGCCATATCTAAATATCTTATTCCGGAAGTAAACACTTGATTATCTTTCAAGTTTTTAAAGTCTGTGTCATATAGCCATGAAACGTCTCTACCGTCTGCATATCTATCGTTTATTACGATGCCGATTTTATCGAAATTATTTTCATTGACCAAACTTAGAGATTGATTAAATCCAGATGGATTTTTGACAAGCTGAAGCTGAATTTTAGCACCGTTAGCAAGCTTAATTATCTCCCCCCTACCGAATGCTGGTTTAATTTCAGATAGGATTTTTTCTATTTTTATAAAATCTAATTTTCCTTCTATTGCTTTTAGGGCGGTAAGAGCCGCCACTATATTGAGTGCGTTATATGAACCAGATAGATTGAATGGAAGTCGATAAGATTTTTCTGCTTTAACGTTTAAAGTATTTTTGCTATAACTTTCTAGACTTAGATCTAATTTGTGCTCAATGAAATATTTAACATTTTTATCGTAATGCTGATCATCGGACTTAAATACATCTTTAAGCTCCTCAGCATATCCATACCAATAGATTCTAGAGCTAAGATGATTAGATATTTTAGAAAGTCTAGGATCATTAGAGTTAATAACAACGAAGCTTCTTGCCTTCTTGGCTATTTTCTTAACTAATTCAGCAGTTTTATCTATCTCTCCAAACCTATCCATTTGATCTCTTAGAATATTAAGAGTCACTACTCCGGTAGGATTAAAATAATTAACAAAGTGTACTCCATGAGCTTCGTCAAGCTCCAAAATAGCGATATCATAATTAAGTTTATTGGTCCACGATGATTTATCTAATACTAAAGAAATTACTCCTCTGACATAATTTCCACCAGTTTGATTAGTTAGAACTCTGTATCCTAGTCCTTCAAGTAGTGTAGACAATATTTTAGTAGTGGTAGTCTTACCATTAGTACCAGTTACTACAATAACTCCTTTTTCTAATTTACTTAAAGAGTCTTTAAGGTATTTCTTATTGATTCTCTCTATTATAAGACCTGGAAGAGTATTGGCGTTCCTGCCCATAAGTCTCATGAAAAGTATTACGGCCTTGCCAACAAATAAAGAGATATAGTTCATTTCTTATTATTATATCTAAAACTTAACTACTTTACTTCAGCAAATTTATCTAAAATGAAGAAACGTAATTGATGCGGATTTTCTTGTCTTAATTCTGTCGATATTTCTTCTGACATATTAGTCCCTACAACAGGCATGTGATCGGCAAACTCTGGCCCAAAATTAAATCTCTCTTGCATAATTACCCCTCTTTTTATTTATTAATATATTCTAAATTATATTTGCATTAAGGACAAACATTTTGCTTACTCAAGTTTATTGTTGTAGATAAAATTACAATATTATTATGATTATGGTTACTGCTAGAGTTAAAGTGTATATTAATTATAAAGGAGAAAATATGGACACAAGTTCATGGCTATGGGTTGGCACCATAGGAATGGGACTAGGAAGCTTACTACTTGCTTTACTAGCCACAACATTAAGAAAAGAAGATAGACATCACGCAACTGTTGCAGTAGGCATAACTGTTATTGCTGCTACTTCATACTATGCAATGGTGCATAATTTTGGAGATTTAATGGTTGCTGGAAACACAGTTCAATCAGCAAGATACGTAGACTGGGTACTTACAACTCCACTACTTCTTCTAAGTCTTTGCTTGGTAGCTCTTCCATCAAAGGTAAAGAATAGAGCTTGGACAATAGCATCTTTAGTGTTTCTAGACGTATATATGATTGTAACTGGATACTTTGCAACACTTGCAGACGCTAATACAAAGTGGATGTGGTATGTGTTAAGTTCAGTTGCTTTAGTTTTAATTGCTTACATGCTCTACGTGAACATCATGAAGACAGTAAAAAGTGTTGGTGGAGCTAAATTAAGTAAGCTTTACACAACTTTAGCTGTATACCTATCTGTATTATGGTTAGCATATCCAGTTATTTGGCTACTAGGTACATCAGGACAAGGAAAAGTGTCTTTCCAGACTGAAAATGCTGTTTATGCAGTTCTAGATCTTCTAGCTAAAGTAGGTTTCGGCCTTCTATTAGTTTGGAATATTAAGAAACTTTCTGACTCCGCAAATGCTAAGACAGACGAAACAACTGTTGACGCGTTAGCTAAGTAAGAAAATATTAAGTAGTTAAAAAGAGAGGCGTAAGTCTCTCTTTTTATATATAATTGAAATATGAAAATAGCAGTTATTGGTGCAAGCGGATTTATTGGCAGACACTTAGTTGAAAATTTAATTGATAAAACAGATCACCAAATTATTGCTATCGCCAGACATACTGAAGATCTCAAAGATAATCCTAAACTAGTAAAAATAGACTGTGATGTTTTTAATAAGGTAGAGATCTCTAATGCGCTAGAGGGAGTAGATCAAACCTATTACCTGATTCATATGATGGCTCAAAAAAAGATCGACTATGCACTTGCCGAAAAAGAAGTAGCAAATATAGTTGGTGAAGCTTGTAAAAATAATGGGGTAAAGAAAATGATTTTCCTTGGTGGACTTGGCAAAGATTCAGATAATTTATCGAAGCATCTTAGAAGTAGACATGCTAGCGGAGAAATTCTTAGGCAATATATACCTGTTGTAGAATTTAGAGCCTCAATGGTTGTTGGAAATGGAAGTATTTCTTATGACATTATAAAAAACTTAGTACATAAATTACCGGTATTAACTGTGCCTAGATGGTCTTCTACTTTTACTCAGCCTATTGGAATAAATGACGTCATCAAATATCTTATTGCTGCATTAAATCTACCAAACAATAATGAAATTATTGAAATAGGTGGGCCTGAAAAAATGTCATACAAAGATTTCATGAAGGCATATGCTAAGTTTTCGAAACGAAAAGTTTTCATCGTAGATCTTCCAATAATCCCTGTCGTGGTTTCTGCTTGGTGGCTTAATTTATTTACACCAAGGAACGAAGCCAAAGTAGGAAGAGCTATGGTTGAATCATTGGCTAATGAAATGATAGTAACAAATGACAAAGCCAAACAGTTATTTCCTGAAATTCAACCTCAAGTAATTAAAGATACTTTAGTCTAATAGATTAAGCTAATGTATAATTAGAAAACATGTTAGAGATTAAAAAAGTATTTAGAAAATACGGCAAAAAGGAAGATAGCTTTTTGGCACTTAAAAACATCAACCTATCATTCGAAGCTGGAAGCACTAATGCTATTGTAGGAAAAAGTGGCTCTGGTAAATCTACCCTACTTCATATTATTACTGGATTAGACCATCCAAGTGAAGGATCTGTGACTTTTAACGAAAAGAATATATACCGGCAACTGGATACAGATAAGTGGCGTGGAGAGAATATTGGTATTGTTTTTCAGCAGTTCTTTCTTCAACCTGCAAACAGTGTTTTAGATAATGTAGCTTTGCCACTGAAGATTAGAGGAGTTTCAAGAAAGAAGCGTGAAGCTATGGCCCTAGAGGCATTAAAGAGTGTAGGTATTCTTGAGAAAGCTAAAAATAAGGCTAACGATCTATCAGGTGGACAAAAACAAAGAGTAGCTATAGCTAGAGCTATCATAGATAAACCTTCAATACTGATTGCCGACGAACCTACTGGAAACCTAGACTCTGAAAGCGGTGAAGCAATCATTAAGTTATTATTTGAATTAAATAAAACTCAAAATGCCACTTTAATAATTGTTACTCACGATCACGATATAGCTAAAAAATGCGGACGTATTATTGAGCTTAAAGACGGCTCAGTAGAAAGAGATACAAATAACTAATGAAAACCTTAGACATATTTACCACTTCAAATCAAAATCTGAGAAGATCTAAGCTCAGAACTTTCTTAACATTACTAGCAATTGCTATTGGTACTTTCACTCTAGCTTTGTCTTTAGGTCTTGGACAAGGTCTTAAAAACTATATCTCTCTTCAATTAGGACAATATAAAAATGTTAACCTATACCAAGTAGAAAAAACCACGCTTAACGACTTTAGTGGTGGCATTGGAAATAAGGATCCACAAACCTACAATCCAAATACAGCTGCATCTTCCGCAAGTTATCTTAATAATTTCATAACTAGTGCAGATCTAACTTCCTTAGGCCAAGTTAATGGCGTTAACAATGTAGAGATCCCTTATCAAGCAACTTTCCTTTATGCCCTATCTCCAAATGGCACAAAATACCTTGCAAGTAATTCATCATTTTTACCAGAAAATCCACCTACGCTCACTTACGGAAATCAACTTACTTCAGTAGACCAAGGTGAAGTATTACTTTCTCAAAAGTTTGCTCCATTAGTAGGCGCATCCGATTCTAAATCTTCAATAGGAAAAGTTTTAGATTTATTCTATAAAGATTACTCTGGTCAAATTAAAGAAATTAAATTAACAGTTAAAGGAGTTTACCAACCTTCCCTAATTCAATCTCCAATCATAATAGATAAATTCGATGCTAAGAATATAGCTGAAAGTCAGTCGCTTAATAATACTCCTCAGTACAATATAGTTTTTGTTTCAAGAAACTTAAACGTTCCTGATGCTACATTTAAAACTAACCTAAAAAACGCCAAGTTCACTGGACGAAGTTTTGCGGATGTTAATAATACATTAAATAGCATTATTACTGGCGTTCAGATATCTCTAGCGGCTTTTTCAGGTGTGGCTATACTAGCTTCAATAGTTGGTGTTATTAACACTCTATTCATGTCTGTATTAGAGCGCACAAGAGAAATTGGATTATTTAGAGCACTTGGATCTAAGAGAAAAACTATCTTTGCCCTATTCTCCGTAGAAGCTATGCTGCTTGGATTCTGGGGAGGTCTAAGTGGAATTGCTCTATCCTTGCTAGCAGAACAAGCTATTAACGCTATTGCAGCTAAAACTTTCCTAAAAGGTATCGAAGGAATAAAACTTCTTAATATAAGCCCCCTTCTATCGGTTGAGATTATTCTAATTATTGCTGTCATAACGTTTATAGCCGGGCTTATCCCTGCCATAAAAGCAAGTAGAGTAGATCCTATTGAATCTTTGAGATATGAATAGAGCTAAGAATTATTCTTTATATATTCTTTAATATCAAACTTCTTCTCTAGTCCAGAGTAACTCATATATCTAATTTTTCCGAAGATAGGTCTAGTAAACCAAGCCCTGTCGTGAACTCCTCCAATAGACCAAGCTATGCCTACATAACCATTAGGATCACGTCCATCTAGTTCATATTTATCATTAAGATAAATAGCATATTTCATCGCAGTCTCCGGATTTTCAGTCCATTCTAATATTTTTTTAGCCCAATACATTCTTAAATATCCGTGCATCTTACCGTGATTAACCATTTGATGTTGTGCAGCGTTCCAAACATCATCATGAGTCTTTCCTTGCTCTAAAACTTTAAGTGAGTAGTTGTATACTCTTTTATCTTCGATGTGCTCTTTATGGCTCTTCTTAGCCCATTCAGGGAATCCATCGGTGTTAGCATAGTTCTTATTATAAAAAGTGAAATTGTCTGCTAATTCTCTTCTGACAATCAATTCTTCTAGGTATGCTTTTATAGATTCTGAATTTTTTTCAGAGTTCTTAATTTCTAAAGCTAGTCTTTGTGCAGATAATTGTCCGAAATGAAGATATGGAGACAAGTTAGATAAAGCATCGGCATTTGGATCATTACGACCTTCTCCGTAATTATCTAATTTGTTATTTATAAAATGCTTCATAGATTTTAAAGCTTCTTTTTCGCCAGGAATAATCCACTCTACGGGTTTTACGCTATCATCGATTTTAAGTTGTTCAATTAATTTATCTACATCGATATTGTCGTTATGTTTATCCCAAGTTTTATTAGGTTTTTCTAACTTTGGAAATTCAGTGAGAAATTCAGGTAGAAGATAATTTACTTTTGGTCTAAAAGTATATGCTGCAAATTCTTGTTTAATTGAAGCGAACCAAGTGGGAATAATATTGTGTGCATCAACTACGACAAAAGATATATTAATGAGTGACGCTACTTTCTTTTTCTTTTCTCTTGAATTCTTAAGAGGAAAGAAATCTGAAATAACAATTCCTGCTTTTATTTCATCAGAGTACTTAGGAATCACTTCCTCAGGTGAACCTAAAAGCAATTTAAATCCTATCCCTATTTCTTCTAAGTCTTCGGATATTTTTTTGATGCCTCTCAGCATAAAGTCATATTGTCTTAGATTACTTGAAGAATATTTTTCTAGACAAAAAACTACAACCATTTTTTGATTCATTTCGTTAGCTTTTTCTAGTGCATAAAATATAGCCCAATTATCTTCAACCCTCTGATCTCTACTCATCCAATATATAACCGTACCCAAATACGGTTCTTTTTTGTTTAGGGTTAGAGTTCTTCTAGGATCCACCAACATTATTCTACTTATTTTGTAATTTCTTTAAATCTTTAATAATCTCAGCTGCATGAATGGCAGGATTAACTCCTAAATACTCTTTAACAATTAAACCTTCAGGGTTAATGATAAAAGTATTTCTTTTAGTGCCCAGAACTTTTCTTCCAAACATATTCTTTGGTTTATATGAATCTAAATCTGAAATTAATTCGTGGTCTGGATCGGAAAGCAAAGTGAAATTTAAATGATGTTTTTCGGCGAATTTCTTGTGAGATTCTACACTATCTCTACTCACACCAACAACTACCGCATTACCTTGAAGGGCTATTTCATCTCTTTCGTCTCTAAACGAACAGGCTTCTTTTGTGCATCCTGGAGTATTGTCCATAGGGTATACATATAGGACTAACCATTTTCCAGAATAATCGCTAAGACTTCTGTCTTTTCCGTCTTGATCTTTAAGTGTGAAATTTGGAGCTAATTTATTTTCCATTTACATATATTATATATCTTTTATGGTTTTAAGATATCTTTTAATTCTTTTCTAAGATCATTCATTCCGGTATATACAATACCCTTCATTCCAATACCTACAGCAGCGTTTACGTATTCATCGCGATCATCGATCATCACACATTCACTTAAGGAAACACCGAGTTTATCTGCAGTGATTTCGTATGCTTCTGCTTCCGGTTTAGCGTATCCGATCTGGCCAGATGCAACCACTACATCAAAATTATCTTCTAATTCGTTTTCAGCGAATCTAGATTTTAAACTATCCATAGAAGTCACATTGCTAAGTAATCCAATCTTATATTCTTTCTTAAGTTCCCTAATGTATTCCAGTAGGTTTTCATCTTTAATTTCACCGTTCTTAATTGCTGAATTTAAATCTTCATATTCCATATTTAAAATATTTGCTACTTCACTTCTATATTCTGCTACAGAAATAGATCCTTTATTGGCTGCACTAACATATGACTTAATTTCATCTTTCTGGTTTTCTGAAAGACCGTTAGAGTTAATAATTACATCCAAGGAATCTGTCACTAGTACTCCGAAACAATCAAAAATAATGGCCTTAATCATAATATGATTTTAACAGAAATATTACATTTCTCAGATTTAAATTAATAATTACTGGCTCAAATATAGTAAATTTTAATAGACAGAGAGCATAAAATATGTTATGATTATGTTATGAGTAAAGAAATTAAATCATCATTAACACTATCAAGCGAATCAGTAGAAAAATTATTAGAATTAATACAAAATAGTTCTTTGGAAAATGTATTTCCTGATACTTCTTTTGCTGTTATAAAAGAGCAACTTGACGGAAGATTTAGCAGTGAACCTTCTAGAGAATTAAGAAGCCTACATCCAACTAAAGAGCATTCAGATGAGGAAGCTTCTAGACTTAATGATTCTGAAGGCGAATATGAATGGGGAACCGAAGAAGTTGGTCCTGAACACTCTATAAGTTTCACTTCAGAAGAAGTATCTTTAAGTGGTCTAAGTATTGTTCTTTCAGCAAATTATTTAGCTAAGTAATACAACATTTTATAGCCTAGTTTATTGTTTTTTTTGTTAATTTGGATAGGTTAATTATGTTATGCTTATGTTAATGCGTAAATTTTTACTGTACAAAGTAAGATTAAGTACCTATTTCTGGTTCTTCTTATTGTTCTACCTAGTAATCACTTACGTAATTCCTGTATATAAATTCGATTCTGGAACACTAACGCTATTTTCTGTAAACTCTTTTCTTTATGGTTTTTATATTTCTCCAATTCTGGCTATGCAAAAAGCTAGAATAGATTCACTTCATCAAGTTATTAGAAGTGAAGCAAATAGCCTGTTCGATTTGGCACTTTCCCTTAAACATTTAGCGCCTGAAATGCGTCATAATATTTTAAACAAACTAAATCAATACGTAATAGCTAAAATGAAAGATAAAAATATTAATAAAGGAGAAAAAGAATACGAATCCTTAATTACTTACGTTATTAACTATAAGGGTAAAGAAAAAGATGAAGTAGAAAAAGTATTATCTAAGATAGTTGCTAACCAAAAAAATAGAACCGATTTTAGTATGCAGTATGGTAATAAAGTATTTTCAAATGAATGGCATATAGTGGCCGTATTATTCTCAATAACCTTAGGATTTATAATTGCAATAAATAGTTCGGATATATTTATATTACATTTAGTAAGAGCGCTACTGTGTACGGGTCTAACCATGTTAATAGTTAATCTAATCAAACTAAATACTTTGAGCCATAAAAAAGCCCTACAAATGTGGGCTCCTTTAAAGAAATTGATTGATACAAATTATTACAGAATGGATTAACTAATAGTACCAAAATATCTAGAAACTTAGATTCTTATTGGAATAATAGTTTAGTAAGCTTTTTTAGCACCGTCTGCGACAGCTTTTTCTGCATTCTCTTTAGACATCATTGCACAAACAGTTGTTCCACATTTCGCGTGCTTACCCTTGGCCATAAAACCACCTTTTTGAGTTTGGTGAATTTCTGGTGCTGTTAATTCAACGCCTTTTTCTTTACATTTTACGCAGTATCCTGTGACCATATTTATCTCCTCTTAATTTATTGTTACTTTATAAACTTTTTTAATTATAACTCATCTATCAAATAAATCTTAAATAAAAACAAAAATGACACAGCAACTGAGTAAAAGTTTTCTCTAACTACTCATGAAATCACGATTTAGTGTCAAATATTTACCAGTACCTTATAGGGAGTACTTATCGATACTTATTAATATGTAACCTAATTAAATTAAATATCATTTTATTACTATGGTAAAATCAGAATATGGAAAATCAAAATACACCTATTCAACCCAATATCAACCAGGAACAATTACCAAAACAACCTATTCAACCCAATCCAGTGCAACTTCCAAATAGGGTTAGCAAATTTAGACGTATTTTTTATCAAGTACTAATTGCATGTCTGGTCCTATCTTCGGCTGTAGGAGTAATTGTTGTTTTAACGGGAAATTTCAACGATACATTAGCAAGAGCAATTGCTACAATTGCAATGGTTGCAGTTCATGCAACACTTAGTTTTGGCTACATAACAGCGAGTGAAAAAAGAAATACTAAATCTGTCAGTCAAACAGATGACATATTTAGTAATATAATATTTACTCTCCTGGTAGTAAGCTTCATAACTTCAGTATTTGCTATATGGAAAGTTATTGGCGCCGAAATAACCTATAAACTCTATGGAATGTACAGCGTATTTTTGTTTGCAACACTTCATTCAGAAGTTTTATATAGAATAAGGAAACTTGAGAAGAAAATCGATACATTAATTAATGCAAATTATTTTTCAATAATAATAGTGGTAGTGATGCTTACAATTCTTATATTTGCAAGCAACACTTGGATAGTTAATAACTTTTATTACCGAATATTAGCTGCCGCTGCAATTATTGATGCAGCGATGACAATTTCCGCTGTAATTATGCGGAAGTTATTCATGCAAAAACACCCAGATCTAGCGATTAAATTCGAGAATTCAGAACAAGGAAAAATTCTTAAAAAAAGTTTACTAAGAAGACCTTTATTCGTAATTGTTTTTATATATTTGGCAGCGCAAATTATCATACCCCTCTCTTTAGCCATATATTTTGCTATAAAAAAATAAGCTAGTTAGTTTATTTTCAAAATTGTTTTTTTCAGAAAAATTAAAAAAAGCCCAGCAAATGTGAGTGCCAATTAAAATTTAAATGATATAAATTACTGCAGATTAGATTAGTTGATTTTAAATCTAATCGAGACGCAACCTTTTTTAATAACGTCAGTCTTGAAGTCTCCAAATGATTCATAAATAGCCACACCCTTATCGATTGAATCTATATCGGGCAACATAGTTTTTAAGCCTTCAGCATTCAACATTTCGCCGAATGACTTATATTTATTAACCCCAGTCACTATGGCCCCAATCTTTTCATTTGTTTTATTTGATATAAATTCTATCTTGTCACCATTTTTTAAATTTAGATATTTCTCTTTAGCAATTCTTCCTTCAGCTGTTTTAGCGCCATTCTTGATATGTATGAAATAAGGGTGCTGCAAATTAAATTGTGACATTATATTTAAGCTCCTTTGTATATATTGTTTCAATATTTCCTTCTTGATAAGCGACTTCTATCTGATCTTTTGATACAAAGCCATGTTTTTGGAAGAAAGCTTGGGACTCAGGTTTATCGCTAGCTACTGAAACAAAAACATTGTCTCTTTTGGTGCGGGTTAAGAGACTCTAACTCTCGACCTCTTCCTTGGCAAGGAAGCGCTCTAAACAACTGAGCTAAACCCGCATATTACAAGGGTAGATTATAGCTAAATAAGTCTTCCCTTGCAACCTCTAGTGTTATTCGGGGCTCATAGGTTTGCTATCAGCATGTTTTCGAAGAGGAATTTCTCTTAAGAAAAATACGGTCACACACGCTATCACTAGCACACACGCTCCAACTAAGAACACGTGCGTAAGAGAAGTTGCGAGCGCTGTTCTAGCTGACTCAATAAAGCTCTGGAATGAATTTGTTAACTCAACATGATTTGGAGCTTTTGAAATATTACTTAAAATTGAAGTCTGATTAACTGGCGAAAGTAATTGCTGTAAACCGTTGGCATTTAAATTGGTTACAGGATGACCAGAACTGCTCATAGTTTGAGCGAAAGT
>Ga0214196_1000406_pt1 | contig 13212 bp, 14 predicted proteins | sample TroBogEpilimnion_38_FD_153034 | JGI IMG/M metagenome (GOLD analysis project Ga0214196, IMG submission 153034) | Freshwater microbial communities from Trout Bog Lake, WI - 25AUG2008 epilimnion | ecosystem: Environmental > Aquatic > Freshwater > Lake > Epilimnion/Euphotic zone | place: Trout Bog... | reverse complement strand
ATTTCCTATGGGAAACCCCGACAGGGTTTTTATTCACGCTATCGCTATTTACCGCCCAGTTGCACTGGGTGTTATTTACGGAGAACTCCTCTGGAGTCTTACAATTTGTAACAACTATTTTCTTAACTTAATGACATTGCTCGGATGGGGGCAAAAGACCCTGCTTATTTTCAATTTTTCTATCCGTCAGTTGACGGATTCCTGACGGAACCTGAAAATAAAAATTAAGCAGATTCTAATATTTTTTCGTATTCTTCAAGAAAACTTAAGTGCCTTAATGTGTCTAATGTGGTTTGGTTAAAATTAGTGATAAAATGGCTGTCATTTGATCTTGTTTTTCTTGTTTTAATTATTATCTTTGTTTCACTGGTCATTTATCGTTTTGGAGTGAATGACGCTGCTAACTATCGTTTTAACCATTAATATTTAAAGAAATACGATCAACACAGATTTGTGGCACGTATTGGAATGTGCGGTAATTTCAATTTATATTCTCTGTATTGTATTGTTGTTTAATTAGTTGAGTTAAATTGTCCGGGTTATTTTCCATAGCCTAAACCGGCCATCTGCAGATCAGGAGATTTAATTCCAATTGTTCCGGTTTATTTCATCTTTTTTAAATTATTTATTTTTTAACTGTTTTGTGATTAAATCTTAACATGAATATAATCGCAAAATCGAATTGTACGCAAATCTAAAACGAATTGTTCAAGAATATTCCGCACGCACAATAAAAGGTGAGGCTGATAACCTCACCTTTTATTTTTACAGCTTTCGGTCATAGGTCGCATATTCGCGCTGCTGCGGTATATGCCTTATAACACCTTGCTCAATGCTCTCCAGGGCTCTATCAAGCGTTCTAACCATTGCCGGCAGTATGTGGGCTTCATAAAACTCCCTAGGCCTTCGAGAAAGCTCAATTTTTATTATCTCCTGCTCACAAATATCACCGCTATCAATACCGCTATCAGCCCAAAACCATGTCGCTGCCGTGATTGGCTCCTTACGCTTGTAAGCATACCTGATGGCACTTGCACCACGGCCATAGGGAAGCGGTGAAGGATGGAAGATAAGCGTCCCAATATCAGGCTCCTTTATTTCCTCAAGGCTTAGAATTCGCGTTAAAAGTGGTGCAATGGCAAGGTGCGGATTATCCGATGTAACCCGGTGGTTCCTTTCTACTATTAACTGCCAGCATGCTATATATGCCGGCGTTCCCTTATCTCCAAGAATGTTGATCCTCATAGTTATCCTCCAATGTATTTAAAACCCTGTACAGCCCTGAAATGACCACCGTACCCGGCACCTTTGACAACCTCACCTTTTTGGATCGCAGACTTTTTTAGCGAATTATGGCTTTTAGTCTTATTATCACCGTGTAATTTTGCACTCACCTGGATCCATTTTTTTGAGTGCCGGAGAGCGCCACATAATTGCGGGTGACTGGTATGGAAGAATGTTGGAAGCTCCTTATTGCACCGTCCTCGACCATGCAAATGATACTCACAAATGGCGTTCAAAAACTTAGTACCAACTCCAATTCCCTGCCATTCAGGCATAACAACCAAGCGAGTTGATCGGTAGGCACCAGCTGTAAATAACGGACAAACGGCCAAGTGCGCCACAGGTAAACCGTCAATGACACCAATAAAGTATTCTCCTGCCACGGGCAGAGGAAGATCTAAATAGTAATGTGGCTTAAAATATCGGAATACACTTCCTGAAACTTTATAAATTTGAAGATCGAGCCGGGGACGTTGCCAAAGACATCCGCGAGCGAATCGCGCCTCATCCGTTAGGTAGATCCAATCAGGTTGGAGCCATTCTATTATATCATGGTGGCATGATAATAACACCACCTGCCCCGGTCCTTTTCGCCATGATTTATTAAATGCCTCAGCTCCTACTTTAGCAATCTGTCGATCGATAACACTGGTGAACTCATCCACCACAACCCGATCCGGACGCTCACAGATTAACCTGGCTAGTCCCGCTCTAAACTTCTCTCCATTGCTTAAGACGTTAAATGGTCTCAACCAAGCAGGAACATCGCCCAGACCAACAGCGGAAAGCGCACCTGTTACGCTGTTGAAATCTCCTTCCGGAGCAATACAGTCAATAATTGGCTTGTCAACATCCCAACCGGCATAAAGGTCGTGAATAGGCTCATTGAATATCTTACTTCCAAGGCTTGTTTTTCCTGACCCGGAAGGTCCAACAATTAAACCAACTTTCCAATCCATCTCCTCGATGGGAAGCTCCGCCACATGCTCCCAGTTGCACCCATTTCGGCGTTGAATAGGCTTTTAACTCTTGCAGACCGATAGCTGTCATAATCGCTGCATCGATGCTTAACCTCAATTCTCATACGCAAACTATTTTACAGGTTAAACCATCATTGCGGAGTCGCTCATAAACAATCTCCTGCTGCTTTTCATCTCCGCAGATAACAATAACACCATACTGCGGTTTGTAATTGAACTTTTTTTCCATGATTAAAAACTATTTAATTGATAATTAAACTCTATTTTTGTGGCCTCAGGTCTATACAAAAAATGCGGCTCAGCGAACTGAAGACATTAAGCCTCCGGTTTGCGCTGAACCGCATTTTTGTTAGTATGGACCTGAGAAATTCTACTAACAGCCGGGGGCTTTTATATCCCCCATTTCAATTCTATTACGGGAATTTTAATTGAGTCAAATGTTCAATATTTTGCACAGTCGTTTCTGGACTCTTATTCACTGAATCATCCTGGGAATTACTAAATAGGTATGCTTTCCACTCTTTGGTCGCGGACGTATAGATAACCTTCCAGCATTTTGTAGGGACTGACACTTTGCCGATCTTTTTCGCCTCTCCGACTGATCCAGCCCAAATATGGATTGAGTCATACCTCAAAGCTCTAACTCTGCACTCTCCTTCTAATCGTTTCCAGGATCCCGCGTTTAAACTATGAAACTGTGGCGCCATGTTGGAAAAGTAAAAACACTCAGACTGAACTTTATCTCCCTGACAAAGATTATCCTTATCGTCACACATGTGGCCACGATCGTAGCCGCTGCGAGCGTAATCAGAATTCAGGTTCGTTTCACTTGGTAACGCTGGATCCGGAGCGAAATTATTAACCCTATCCCTCGGATTGTCACAAGAAACTTTTGCTTTTGTCAACCACCATTCAACTTCAACCGGGTAGTGCTTCGATTTGCAAAAAACAATTGAATAGTTCGTATGAGTAATTCTCACAGTATCCTGCGTAAAGCCCCCAAATGAGCTTAAAAAGCAAATAATTAAAAGTAAATTTTTCACGCGGCCTGAGAAATTACAATGTTTTGATAATAATACTCGGCGATTTCTCCTGCTTCTGATAATGTAAGCTTCCCGTCGCTCAACTTTTGAAGTATAAGCGCTGCCAGCCCTCTGTAAACGATCGCTTTTGTCTCATTCGACGAAAGTTTAAGATTTGCAAAAATGGCCTGCAGCTGCTGATTAGGATCAGCCATGCCCGCGATCGTATTAACCATAGTAAGTTCGGTCAAGACTTTCGGCAGCCACGCCTTGATCGTGTCGTTTACCTTTTTAATGGTGTCCGGATCCACCACTCCTTTTAGCCCATAATCGGCTAAAAATAAAAGTACGTTATCAGCGGGTGAGTCCATTACAATCTTAACCCCCTGTACAACTTTAATAGCAATTGGCGCTAAAACCTTAGTTTTATCGTCAACCTTCTTGAAGATCTTTTGAACAAAATTCCAGATGTTTGATAAAATTTTCATGATTTTTAGTTTTAAGTAATTAATTGAAAAATTTAAGTTCTCCAGTAGTACATAACAAGGCTTCAGTCTGTCTACGGTAAGTTAATCCACGCTGTACTTTACCACCTGCCTCATTCCACATCAGAAACGCTTCCGTAATCATATCCGGGGTCATATCCGTTTTGATCCGTTTTAAAAGCGTCGAGGTGAGTAAATTTTCAAAACCCTCATTAAAGACAAACGAGACAAGAGAATCAAATACATTCCATTGGCAATTCAACCGAAGGGAATTCACTTGATTTTCTCTTGGTATCAAATCGTTAGCCAGCTGAACCATAGCTGCATTTTCATCAGCTATAGTATATTGATATGCAATTGCTTCATTTTCGATGCCTTTAAGAAATTCCCCGTCTATTAAAATGGCATGACCATAACCGCTTGTCCAGATCCCTGCAGGATCCATTTTGGGCTGAAGGCCGATCAGTGTCAAATCATTATCATTTAACGATTCGTAATGCTTGATCAGCTGTATACCCAGTTGTGATGTTTTCATCGTTTAATTACCGTTGTGGTTTTCGCATATAATTTAATTCAACCCAGGTCTGCAGCTCAGTATAATTCGATTTTTCCAGCGTTCTGACTCTTGATTCCAAATTAGTGACCTCGCTTGCAGTTTGTTCAGCAATCGTCTTAAGCCTAGCCATTTCCCTACCGCTGTCCTCCTGTCCGGTCTTTATTTTATCGACTACTGAAAACACAAACATTAACACCGTGCATACGGCTGTCAAGAGAGCAGTATTTAAATAATTAAGAAAAGTGATTTTAGCTTCCTGATCATGTAAAGTCATAGTTTTTATTTATTTAGTAAAAATTTCAGATTGTGTTGAACTATTCACAACCTCCTCATGCTTGATTTCGGTTTGTTTGTTCTGAAACATGAAAAGCATCGCACTTCCGGCCACAGTTAAAAATTCAGTGCCTGCAGCCGTAGCGGCTATCATTATTTGATCACGGCCAAACCAGATTATTTCTTGCGCGAAAATTAGGGCCATTAAAATGATGATAAATCCAGAAAGCCTGCTGCTTGATCTATCTCCCGAAACCCCTTCAAAAAATCCGTTTTTCATAATATGCTGTTTAAAAGGTTACTGAACTATGGCAGGTCTATTATCGTTAAATTATTATCTGCGCAATTTGTCAGGGTCGAACTCTGCCATCTCATTTTAATCGTTGTTGAGACACCCGCCGTAACTGCTGTCATATAATTCATCGAAAGAACCGAAACTGGATTACCCGTCATACTCTGTATCATCTGCACATTCTTGTCCGTACCTGCTATGTTAATCATAAACGAAACATTCGTTAATGAGGCGTTTGTGCTCGACACACCTGTCGAAAATAGTATAAGCGCATGAGATCCAACAGGTGTGTACGTCGCCGTTATTCCCGTTAGGTCAATTTCTGTCGCGGACCCCGCAAGGGAGGCAACACTCGATACCTGTTGGTGATTGTTGGGAAGCGTCACCGCATTGCCCAACTGAGTGCGACTCCCCGCGCTATTTGTGTAATAAAGCGCAGTCCCATTGTTTTCGATCGCTCCCGCCTCTGGCGTTGTTGTTAACGTTCCTGAGTTTATTTTCAGCGGGGCGGTCCCTGCTGTCGCTGTTCCTCCTGCAATATGTAATTTAGCCGTAGGCAAAACGGGAAGAGATCCTGCTGCCCCGACCACTCCTAATCCGATGCCGAGGGTGTTCTGCACGACCATAGAGCCATTGGGGAGCGAGGTGTTATTATCATAGGCAGAAAGATTTGCCCCGACGTAAAAACCTCCGAGATTGGTCATTCCAAGCCACGATACTCCGCCACTACAGAGGTTGATGCCATAGGTTGATGCCGGCACGTTTAAGGTTAATTCTCCAAGAGGCAATATCCTTAATGAGAAATTCGAAGACGTAGGAGTAAGGGCCGTCCCGGCCGCATTAAGAGATGACCACAGACCACCACTTGCCGGACTGGATCCAAATCCGTCACCAATAATTACGCCTCCTCCCGAACTGCCTTTTATTTGAACAGGATTATTGTTTGCCCCAACGATTTCGACCAGGTGCGTTAGCGTCGAGGTTCCTACTCCTATATTTGTACCGTCGGAAAACAAAGGTGATTTTATGAGGTTAGTTGCTGTTGACCAATAAGGTAAATAGCCGAGTGTACCAGTACCCGCTAATCCAGAGGCGGGAGTTAAAAAAGTGCCAGCGCCACTTAAAAACTTAGTGGCGTCATTTGGCGGAGTTGGCACCGCTCCTCCAACAGTGGACGACATTGCCGGTAGATCTGAGTTAGCCGCAATGCTCAAAACCCCTGTGGTAGTCGTATTTTTTAAAATTCCGGTAGCAAGAGCCCCAAGAAATTGAGGCCCGGATAAACCAGCATCGCTCGTGCCTTGCACGATGAATTTGTTGGCAAGTGCAATATTGGCCGACCCGTTGAATGATGCTCCAGCAATGGTTCTGGGTGTGGTAAGTGTCGCCGCTGATCCTGTGGTAGACTGATTGAGCGTTGGAAACGTGCAGTTAGTTAGTGCCCCGGAGCTTGGAGTTCCTAATGCTCCGCCGGAAATCAAATATCCCATACCCGTCCATGGTGTGTCCGTAATCCCATACCCAGATATAGTTGTAGGATGATTTCCCGAATACCACTGTGCGTTATTTGTAACATTGGAAAGCCCTACATAAGCGGGGTTAAGCGCTTGCCAGCTTTTATCACCCCGCCAGAATTGCAACGTGCTTCCGATTGCAATTGCTGGCTCCTTGCTTGTCCACGTGCTCTGGTCACTCGTAGATGGTATAGAATAACCGGATGCAAGTCCAATACCAATGGTGCCGGAAACTGTCACCGGTGTTCCAGTAACCGAAAGCCCGGTCGGAACAGTAATTCCAATGCTTTTAACAGTTCCAGCCCAGGCGGCCAAATTATCAACATTACGCTGAGGTGCAAGCTTAGTCCAACCATATACATAGCTTTTATACATTCTTAAGGCTGAATCGCCCGGAGAATAATAAAAAGATGGGCTGTTAAGCCGCACAGCCGTTGAGTCCGGAGCGGCATCCTGAGCAAAAGAAAACAAAGCGGTAAGGGCGAATAAAAGTGTAAGTAGTTTTTTCATATCATGTTAAAATTATAAATCCTGTTTCTGGCTCGGCTAAATCATAAACTATACTGTCTATAACCCCTGATACCATTATATATTTAGGTTTTTCCTCTCTTTCCCATCTGTTTCCCGATCCGTCAACTGTAATAAGGCGGACGTTTGGGAACTGGCCATGAGTAGAAGCGTAGGTACTGTTATATGCGTCAATGGTCGGCGTTTTAGTTGCAGTAAAAGATATTATGGCCATATATATGGTAGTGGGTGTCAGGGTCGAACTTGCAGCAATAGCAGTTCCGCTACCGCCCGGTGAACTGGTCGTAGTAGCGATGACCGAAATCACCGGGCTCAGATCCTGAAATTCCAGGATTTCCCGCAGCTGCACATTCCATTGCGAGTTACGGCTGTCAAGCGTTGCCGACACCACCTCATAAAAATTTCCGTCCCGATCCGTCATGGTACCTGCCCATTCCAGATTCCCGCGATAGGTCATTGTAATTACCTTAAGTGGTCTCCGGTGTAGCGATATCGCATGCCTAAGATAAAGTTCCGCCAGGCTAAAGTTGCCGGTTATCCCATCGGCGGCCCACAAGGTGGTTGGTATACCAGTTAAATTACTGATGTAGTTACGGTACATCAAATGCGCATTGGGTAGGTCAGGCGCATCGTTAATAATCAATGTCGGAGTATTGGGTATAAAGTTACAGCTGGCATTATTAACCCCTTTTAAATCACGTGTCGATAAATAATCATCCCCACAGTGGTATGCCAAAATATTGGTAAATGCCAGACCGCAGGGAGTAGCTGCAGTAAATGGCTTGGGTTGTGTTTGCGGAAGCCAAAAAAGCGTTACGGTCAAAATACCCCCAATAGGCAGCGGTTTAGTCGTAATTTTAAAGTCGCTCCAGCTATCAAAGTTGAGAAAGTATAAAGACTGATTATCCGTACATGGCACATTAAGCAGATTAATCAAATTTGGCGTAGTGGTCCATCCGGTGGCCGTATTAAGGTAATAGGTAGATCCGCCGACTAGAGCCTGGAGGCTCACTTGGAAGCGCACATTAAGGTTGGTCACTTTTCCCGGAGGATTAGAACTATTCGACCAGCAGGCATATTTCAAACTGAAACAAAAATCCTCGTTAGGAGAAGCAGCAACAGCAATAGATTGCTTGATGTTAAGCCCCGCATTATACCGGTCATAATAACCCAGGAATGCACAATAAACATCATTAACCACACCGTAAACCAGCGATGGCAAGGTCAGAGCCGGTGTCGATGACATCCCCGTCGGACTAGTCCAGTTGTCGCCACCATTTATAAAATCCGGATTGTCGAGCATCGATGTTTTTTTGCCAAAGTCTACATGTATGCTTGCCTCTTTATAGGCTGAAACCTGGCTCATAATCCCGCTTTGATTGATAGGAAGATTGATCGCTCCGGGTGTAGTGGTATCATCAATCGTCTCGTTTAAGTTTAAGTAATAATCCGTCACGTAAGCACCGGTCGAATCATATTCATAATACAACACATTCGCGGTTAAATCCTCTGTCCGGATCACATACCATTTCCCACGGCATTGCTTAACGGTTATTCCCAGGGGTAAAAAACTCTCGAGCACATCGCTGCACATATAGGGCACATTGTTCGAGTCCACGAACATATACGGCGAATAATAGGCAAGATCGAATACATCTCCCGAAGTAACTATAGGCCTTATACTGGCACAGAAGCAAACGTTAAGTGCCAGTCCAGTATTGATTAAACACTGATTAATGATCGTTCTAAAGTTAACCCGAAGGGCGCTTCCTGCCGAAAAGTCCACGGGATAAGCAATATTACTCAGGTCTCCTAGTCCGTCCACTGCCACAAGCTCTATGCGGTAAGGTAGCGAACATTTAAACGGTTCCGAAAATATTTCGGGCGTCAGCCAGCCGTACCAATAAGGATTCCCGCCCTTAATGACTTCCACCATCCAGCTTCGGTCAGTGATATCACGGAACTCGGCAAATTGACCTTGGGTAAGCGACCATAATCCAATCTTGGCCGTTGCTCCTCGCACAACAGTGGTCGCCTGGGTTTGTCCAAATTCGAAATTAATACCACCCAGATCCAGCGCATTATCCGCTCCGGAATAGCCGTTAAGCTTGAGGTTCACGAGGGTTAACACCCCGAAAACGTCGGTTAACTGAAAGTGATATTTAGTTGCGTAGGACATTTTTAACCCTGACGATTATAGTAAAGTTGATTTAGCTTTATGGAGGCAACCATATCACGGCCTCGTTGAACCAGTTCAATGGTTTGATTTTGGTAAAGCGATGCCTGTTGCGCGCGGGTATCAAAGGTATTGCTCGCCGATCCTGAGCTCGAGCTGCTTCCGCTTGAGGCAGACGATGACTTGCTGGCATTTGTCAATATTTCTCCAAGCGCAACTGCGGCCACACCAGCTCCAATTACGGCAAGAGCTGCTCCAGAGTCTAATGGGTTGGCTTCTAATGAATCAAGAACTAAATATGTAGTACCGATAGCAATTGCCGCTTCACCTACTTGTGTTAACAATCCGCCAAGTACTTTTGCAAATGCTTCACCCATAGACTCATTACCCGATATAACATCACCAATTGCTTTTCCAAGGGTTGTGGCTACACTCGCAATTACTGCTTTTTCATCTTGTAATATATCTGCATTAAATTTATCTTTATATGCCTTTTGCTTATCATCAATCTCCTTCTGCGTCTTGGCCATATTTTCCAATATCACTTTCTGGCTGGCAGCTGTATCCATGAGGGTATTGATGGTTGTGCTTTTGTAACTCTCCCATGATGTGCTCATTTTATCAATATCGGTGACCACTCTCCCGTTAATTGTTGTATTCAATGAATCACCGTACTCAACCCAGGCTATAGAGGCATTTTTTAGAACATTTATTTCATCCTGCTTTTTAGATATTGCCTCTGTTTGGATTGCGATTGCCATTGGATCATTAATCGGCATTGCCTCTTTTGCCGTTTGCATAGCCGACAATTCATTTTCAAGTCCTTTTATTGTTCCTGTATAATCAACAACCGCCTTCCCGGCATCGTCCCATTCCTTAATTTCTTCCTTGATGGCCGCAATCTTCTGGGCTATTCCTGCACGGGTTTCCACCGTTGAGTCATTAAATTCTTCCTGGTATGTTTTGAGCTTGGCCGTTAAATCGGCGTAGGTAGTTTCAGTTGGAGCTGCTTCTGTTTCGGGGGTTTCGGGGGTTGCCGATCCTCCGATAACCCGAGGTTTTGAAAATTCACTATGGGAAGTAAAAGGGTATAGTATTGAACCGGGAATATTCTTATCAAACATCATCATTAGCATCCCTCCAGCACTTTGTAAGAAATCCTTAAGGCCATTTCCCTGGGTAAGCGCTACGCCAATTTCAGCATTAACTTCATGCATCGCATTGCCAAACTGTTTAAGGCCATTGCTTGCATCAGCTGCCGCTTTAGCCTGTCCTCCATAACGGCCTTCTACTACACTAAGGATTACATTTTGAGCCCCTGCAATATCATTGGTCTCCATAAAGTTTTTAATGAGCTCGCGTTGATCCGGAGTGAATATGCGAAGTTGGCGCTGTAATAAATTAAGACCACCAATAGGATCTTCAAGCGCTTTTCCTAAAAGTCTGGCCATACCTTGCAAACCTTCTCCGTCGCCAAGTGCCGCGGCCATATCCAATGCAGCTGCCTGAGCTCTTTTAAAGGAATCGACACCAATATTCGAAAAAGTAAGAAGCTGAGAAGTAACTTCTGTAAGAATTGTGTCTCCTCTGAATAATGTAGTTTCCTGCAGTTCCACTGCAGCTGCCTTTAATCCATCAAGTGATTGGCCAGAGGCATCTCCTGTATTTTTTAAAGCCTGCGCTACTTTAGCGGTTGCCCTGGCAGCTTCATCGGCAGCATCAACACAACTTCGGATAAATTCCTCAATAGCCACCACCGAGAAAATTTCCATAATTTGTTTTCCAAGCTTTTTAGTGCCTTCTCCGAAGATGTCAAGCTTCTCCTGTGCATTATTTAATCCGCTATCAAGTTGTGAACCATCCGCAAAAATCCGTATAAAAAGATCGCCTATATCTGCCATTATGATAATCTTTATTTATTCATGCAGTTATTGAATGAAGCAAAAGCTGCTGCATCAAATCTCTTGTTAATCTCCTCAAGCTCCTCTCGTGTCGGTTCTATCACATCCGGCAACTTTTCATCCCAGGGAAGTAGCATAATCTCTCTACGATCAAGGTTGAATGATTCAGTCATTGAATTAGCTGCCCAAATATTCCAGACGATTTCGCGCATCATCCATTTTTGGCGGTTATATCTTAAAAAATATCCCCTGATAGCCAGATCAAACTCCCTCCAGGTCATTCGCTCGAAACGATCAAGGGATATTCCTATTTCAGCTGCAAGCTCATCTAAGTCGTCCCAGGTTTGTTTTTTTTTTCTTCACTCGGATCGGGTTTTTTCTCCCCATTGGTTTTCTCTAATTCTTTTATAAATCGGTCATAGATTGATTTCCCAATCACCCGTGTTTTAATGAAGATATCAAAGATTTGTTGAAAGGTCGTTTGTTCCATGTTGGTAATCCATTGGTATACCTCCCACTTGTTGAAATCAACCTCCATTCCATTCAGCAGGCATTCAAACTTAAGAGAGGCATAAATAATATCCTGAAGGAACAGATTGAAATCAAGATCTTGCATTTCCGAGGGGTTAATTCCAAGATCCTCACAAAGGATACGAGTTGGTCCGATGCCAAACCGCAATTCTCTTATGCGTCCCTTAAATTCGATTTTGATTGTTTCGTTTACCATTTCCCGATGAGATTTATTATAACCCCGAGGGTTTTGTATCCTCGGGGTTGTTTTTAAAGTTGTTTTAGATTATACGGCGGTGCCGGCTGCAATCGACCCGGTTACTTCCCAGGTTACATCGCAGGTCCGTTTATCACCGTGTTTGCCGGTATCGGTAAACTTGGTGATGTAGGCAGTTACTGTAGTAATATGATCTCCTGTGGTAGTACCTCCAAAAATCAAGGTGTGTACTGCTTTTGACAACCAGTCAGCGCGAAGGTCTTCGCATCCCTGTCCTGTAACCGCTGCCGGATCATATACCGCCGAAAAAGATACGCTTCCGCTGATATCTCCCGGCAACGATTCTTTAAAACCTGCCGAATTATCATTCGTAACATCCACAACGGCTGTCGATCCCGAGAACCCGGCGGTTAATTTACCAAGTAGGAGTTTCGCGTTCCATTTGATGGCCACCTGTTGGCCTAATTGATTTGCCATACTTTTTATGTATTGGTTCCGATTAGCGGGGACCGTCGGGGCGAATTAGCATTCACCCTTTCGGTCCCCTATCGGGGGTGGTTTTTAAAAAAATGCTTACTGCTGTACTAAAACGGCAACTCCTGCACCGTCATTACGGCGTATGCGTCCGCCTGCTCTTACCAGGGTCGAATACACGTCACCATAATAGAGGGGGTCATTCAGGTTCTCGAAGAAGTCATTATGACCCAATGCTCTGATAACACTATCCTTGTGCCAGAATAGTCCTGCCGCATTGGCTGTGGCAGCTACCGGTGTCTGAGTAGGATCATAAGGAATAGGCGTCGTGCTATTGTCATAGACCAATACGGTAGACCGTGGTGCCAGGAAGGTAAATCCAAACAACTTGCCAACCACACCAGCCTCAATATTCATAGCTGCCGAGAAGTCGCGGTACATGGTCGCATTCAGCTGGTTCAAAAGCTGATTGTAAAGGTCTGCATCCAGCTGCGCATACCGGTCAGCCTGGGGGATGTTCTGCTTATTGAAAAGCTTTTGCATGTTCTGGATATCAGCCATCATCAAAATGTTGCGTACTCCGGTACCAACAGTAGCGGCAGCTGTAGTTCCGCTACAGCGGGCCATCTGTGCCAGGGTCAAAGGTGCCCAATAGTAAAAAAACCAGGTTCCAATTGCTTCTGCAATCGAGTTATACTGAGCTCCCATTACCGATGCCCGTTTGTCATAGCTCAATTCGTACTTGTCTGCATTGGCAATCTTTATCGGGTCTGAACTAAATTCATCCAGCGAAAAGGTAATGTCAACGTCAGTACGTGTAATCACAGTTCCCGGGAACGAACTTCTGTTTTTAGTAGTGAGTGGCTTCGTGCCAGCGTTGGGTATAAGCACAACTTTTCCTTCGTAAACAAAGCCATCCGCATTATAGGCTGCATTAAGGTGAGGGTTCTGCATAAACAAATTGGCGACAATGTCGTTAATCCAGATTTCCTTCTGAACC
>Ga0214196_1000403_pt1 | contig 13272 bp, 17 predicted proteins | sample TroBogEpilimnion_38_FD_153034 | JGI IMG/M metagenome (GOLD analysis project Ga0214196, IMG submission 153034) | Freshwater microbial communities from Trout Bog Lake, WI - 25AUG2008 epilimnion | ecosystem: Environmental > Aquatic > Freshwater > Lake > Epilimnion/Euphotic zone | place: Trout Bog... | reverse complement strand
CCAGCAGCCATATTCTTATATCTGTTTAATGAGAAAGCACCGAACTTGCCAAATGTACCGACTTTTTTGCCCCCATACTCGGCACCTGCGGCTTGGCATCCGTCCTCAATAACCATAAGATCATGTTTTTTAGCAATCCGCATAATTTCGGACATGTTGCAAGGATTTCCGAGCATGTGAACTGCCATAATCGCTTTAGTACGAGCGGTTATTTTATTCTCTAAATCAACTGGATCCATCGTTAATGATTCATCAATCTCAACCAGTACAGGAGTGGCTCTGGCGTATATTATCGAACCAATAGAAGCCACAAATGTATAACCGGGAACTAATACCTCATCACCGTCACCTATCCCGAGTGATAAGAGAGAAACAAGAAGTGCGCTTGTGCCAGAACTGGTAGCAATTGCATACTTAGAACCACAGTAAGAAGCAAACTCCTGCTCAAACTTGTATACCTTCATATGATAGCCGTCGTCGTCAGTCGAGCCGTAGCGTGAGAGATGCCCGCTAGCTAGCACATCCATCACTTCTTTTCGTTCTTCATCACCGAAGCTATATGCCCCTGGTCCTGCCATTTCACCTCGCAATATTTATGAAATAATAGTAACACTATACTATACTTGCAAAACAAGTCATAATGTATTACAATATTTTCAATTTATGACTGCTACTCTGAGAGACTCGTCAAAGACATGAGAAAATTACGACTCGGACTTATAGGCATGGGCAGACTTGGGTCGATACATGCTGAAAACATAGCTAAATCAGCTTACGCAGAACTTACTGCTGTTTGCGATATAAGTCAAGATACTCTAACAAGAGCTCGACTGGATTACGGTGCTGTTGGCTTTTTAGATCTCGCGAAGATGCTAGAATATCCTATTGATGCAGTCGTCATAGCATCTAATACTCAACTGCACATTGAACATATCAAAATGGCTGCTGCTGCTGGAAAACATATATTTACCGAAAAACCTATCGGTTTAACTATCGAGGAAACCGATGAGGCGCTTCAAGCCGTAGTAGATGCAAATGTAAATTTCCAAATTGGATTCCAGCGACGTTGGGACCCTCGCTTCTTGGCTGCAAAAAAAGCAATTGAAGAAGGTGCTATCGGTGAACCAGTACTCTATAAGGCTTACGGCAGAGACCCCGGTGCCTCTAATCCATCGAATTGGGGATTAGATAAAAATGGAGGATTGTTCCTAAACGCAAGCATCCATGACTATGATGCAATGCGTTTTCTTATGGGGAAGGAAGTTACTAGAATTTCCGCTACTGGTTCCGCGTTGGCATATCCTGGGTTAGCGGATTTTAATGACGTGGATACATCATCAACTACGGCTTTCTTGGGAGATAATGCCATGGCTATAACTGAATGGAGTCGATACGCCACCTACGGATACGATATTGGTCTCGAGATAATTGGCACTGCTGGCAAGCTACTGTTTACAAAAGATACTCCGCAATCTTCTTCGCAAATCTTGATTCACAAAGCCAACAAAAACGGTAATACAGTTATAAAAGAATTCGGAGAGGCGTACAAACTTGAAATTGATGGCTTTATTAAATCTTTAATAGATCAAAAACCATCCACTCCAGGGCTTGAGGATGCAAGAATTGCACTTCATATCGCTTTAGCTGCCCGAAAATCATACGATAACCACGGCATAGAGATTGATCTATCCACCCTACCTGCTTTGCAACCAAAGAAAGTCACCGCATGAGCTCAGCATCACGACTTTACCTAATCAGACATGGTGAAGCTGAAAATAATATACGTACCAATATTATTAGTGGCCGCAGCAACGAACTGGGACTTATTAAAACTGGCATGGAGCAATCAAGGAAACTTGGAGGAGCATTATTATCTGCTGGGATCATTCCGGACGTTGTCTATACTTCTCCTGCAGCGAGAGCTTCGCAAACGGCGCAAGCAACGCTCATGGAAATGAAGCTCGATATGCCAGTAATAGAAGATGATTCATTACAGGAGCAAGACACGGGTGAATGGACTGGCCAGATAGCAACGGATATATTCACCAAAGACACCCTGGATCTCATATCGCAATTAGGTAATGACTTTAAGTCTCCAGGAGGAGAATCCTTTACTGATGTTGGTATGAGGATGGCCAGTCGAATAGAGTCCCTGCCGGACGTTCCAGCTATTTTTGCTTTTACCCATGGTGGCGCAATTAGGTGTTTAATTGGTCGAATGTATGGTTGGAGTCATGATGAGATTTATCAAACAAAGCCAGCTAACGCTTCCGTAACCAGGCTTTCTAAGGCAGGCGGAGAATGGCAATTGGATTATTTAGCTAAAACCCCAGATGAATTAGGAGCTCAAGATGAGTAGGAATATTGCAAACGAAATATGCAACAAGCTTGAATCAAACACAGACATTACTTCAAACCTTATTTCTGTAATTTGGTTTGGTTCTATTCATAATAATCAAGACGTACATGCAAAGTCAGATTGTGATCTGCAGGTAGTTCTAAAAGCGCCGGAGTTTAAAAGCATCCTAGCAATGAACCAAATTTTGGAAGACTATACTGAAGTAGATTTAAGCATCATGTACATGCAAGATATATATGATGAAAATCAAAACCTTATTTTCCATGATGGCACGAAAAGTTTATTTTTCATTCATGTATTAGCTGCTGGCACTCCCCTATATGGAGAAAATGTCTATAAAGATATTGCTAAGACCCTAACCTTAGAACAAATCAGACCATCTCTTCTAGTAACGATTAGGGAGTACCTTGGAAGATTAAGGGTCATGGCTACGAGAGATCTAGCAGAGCCTCTCGCTTTTAAGAAGTATAGTTTGAAAATGTTCAAAGATATCTTAGTCTTTCGTGGAATTGAACCAGCGAATAATATCACACGCATTTCTAAATCATCAGCAATTGATGCCGTTAGACGAGAATACAGTTTTAGTGAAGAGTCGGAAAATATTCTTAATTCATTACTGGATTATGAGACAGGATTATCCCGAATTGAAATTGCAAATCTATTAGTTGATTACGAAGAGATTGTAAAAAGGATTTGTAATGAGTAATAACCAAAACGAACGCCTTATACGCTCGGATACTGGAGACTTCAACGAAATCAGAAAAGACGTCGCCGAACGACTTTTCAACGACCCTTCCTATACTTCTTTTGACGCTATGCATGAAATGTCGGTAGCAGCAGAAGAGCACATTAACGGTATCGCGGAACATTTTCCAGATAATAAGCTTTGGGTAGGTGGTTCTCTTGGACGAAGAGAAATGCTTCCTAACTCTGATATAGATCTTTTTGTTGTATATGACTCAATTGAGCATGAAAACATTGGTATCAAAGTCGAAGGTGTCGACAAATTCGAAATTGGCCACATAAGTACGGAACGGCTAGCTGACTTGCTTCGCTATTCGCTGGTTGATGCAAATAGATTTATTGATGGCAGACGCGTTGGCAGTGTACCAGCACCTGATATTGAGAAAATGATACTTGATGCAAATACCCAAGACCATCAATTAGCAAACAATATTAGTGAGTACTTCTTCTATCGCTATTTTGATTTTCCTAATAAAAATACTGCCATGGGACCTAACCTGAAGTACAGCACAGGCTCTAGCAGAGATACCATATTTTTTAACATGATCTCGCGAATGCACACGGCAGACTTTCCAGCTGTACGAGGGACCGAGCCAGAGTTGCCTGTAGTTATGGCGGCTGCCGAAAATAAGTACGGTATTCGCGCACCCTATAGAGCTATCGATCTCCTATTCACCGTAAAGAATGCAGCAATTTCTGTTTATGACGCAACCGGAGATCCCAGAAATAAATATGTATCCCCTACTGGCCTAGAAGCAATTTACGATTTCGCAGCAGGCAAATTTAAAGCATGGGGCATTAAAGACTCAAGCCAATTCATTGATACGTATTCAGCTGCGCGACAAGAACTTGAACTCGCCGTTGATACCATTTTTACTGAATCTCTTGCTGAGCACCCGGCAGCAAAAGATATAGAGGCATTCCTTAAAGTTGGAAAAGATGAAATGCCCGATGCATGTATTGAATTATTATCTTCTGATACGGAGCATCCTCATTCGGTTGCATCCCTCGCTACATGGATGGCTACAACTGGAAAACCGACAGGTGTAAACATGGAGCAGATTGCGAATATTCTTATGGGAAGAGCTCTTGACCAATCTTGGGGAGCACTAATGGCCGTAGCCTGCTCTCCCGCAACTCCAGATACGACATTAGCTCTTTTGGCCGATTGGCTATATGAGCACGAGAAAGGGGCTTATCTTACCAAGCTTATTACTAGAAATACTTCTGCGTCACCTGAAACAAAGGCAAAAGCAGCTAAATTCTATCTCAAAAAGGAGATTATAACTTAGAATGTTGCAAACGGAGATTATACGAGCGGCAGAAGCTGAAATGGGCTATCCTTTTTTATTTCACCATAAACCAATTGACTTTTGCCATGGAGGAACCATAACTGTCGATTCTTGTATGGAGAAAGGGCTTGATAGAAGTGGGTATGACTGCACTGGGCTCATTATAAAAAGCCTGTGCAATGTCATTGGAAGAGATACCGATACGTGGCCTCCCAAATTACGACACGGCTCCCAGCTCAAAGCCTTAGCATCTGATAAGGCTCCGAGTCTAGGCGACATATTGTTAATAGAATCTACTAATGAACAAGGCCGGAGATTTACGACACATGCCGGCATATATGTTACAGAACATACCGTTATACATGCAAACGGTCAAACTAGAATTGTTGATAAAGAGCCGACAATGGGTATTACAACTGAGATACGAGTCGTCGAAGCCTCGCAGCTGATAGAATACCTTGGCTGAAAAACTTATTAAATTACTGGCAGATTTACCAATTGAAAATATCAAATAAAATGACGCCACAGATGATGTGATATCATAATACTCAATATGACCCAGTTCACACAGAAATACGCACTCATACAACTATTTGAAGATGTACCAGTAGGTACGCAGTTCTCATCGAACAACTGGCCACTGCATTCTACAATTGTAGACACCTTCGCAATAGACTGGAGCGTACCTACAATGATTAAAGAACTGACCAAGCTATTGAGCACTCACAAACAGGCAACCTCCAAAGCGGCTGATGATAAATTATTCGGTGACAATGGACAAATAAGAGTTGTATTGCTTGAAAGAACTGATGATTTAGTAAGACTTCACAACGACGTTATTGAACTTCTACAAAAAGGGGGCTTAACCCTAAGTGATCCTCAATTTGCACATAATGGATTTCTCCCCCACTCAACCGTTCAGCCACACACTCGTCTAAATGCTGGAGATAAGGTTGATTTTGATGCACTTAGCATTATTGATATGTTTCCCGATCAAGACCCTTATCAACGCAAAGTACTCGCTACTATCAAAATATCAGATTAGCGAAGTATTACGAAAATCTCACGAGGATAAGAAACAGCGATACCTGAATGATATTGCCATGATTGAAGCTGAGATAAAGAAGTATCGGCTACGCAAAGAAAGAGTTTATGAAGACTATTTAGATAACAAAATATCTGATGATCTTTACGCGCGAAAGTTCAAAGAATTCAATATGAAGATTAAGTTAAAATAAGAACAAAGTGAAACTCTAGGTTTGAGTATTATTAACCCAAAAAAAAGTGATGTAATTGTCCCACGATCGCATAAAACGCAGTTTGACGGAGGTGTGCTTTTAGATTTGATGGAGATAGTAAAATATCTTGATGCTGTCGTTGCAAAGCTATCGCCAGCCGTTTCAGTCGTGACTCGCTAGTTTTAGAAATACCTGCGGTATCATTATAAAATTATAAAGCATAACGGTTAAGAACCACCCTAACAGATACATCCTTGCATTAAATAAAAATAAGTTGTCTGATTAACAAGCAACTTAACTTTCTATACAACAGATATGATAAGGTAAATTATGTAATCAAATAACCTTTGGTACAATACGTGGCTCCGGGGAGAGGGTTCGAACCTCCGACCTGGGGATTAACAGTCCCTCGCTCTACCACTGAGCTACCCCGGAATATATATTGATTGCTTTTCTAGGCAATAACAGAGATTATATCTAAAAAGACACCCTTTTAGCAACACTTTATATCTTTAGACAACTTCACTTCTAATTCTTTTGTTCTCATCTTTGGCTTTTAAGGTTTGTCTTTTATCGTATTTCTTCTTACCTTTACCAATAGCTATTCTTACTTTAATGAATCTACCTTGAGTTAGTATTTCTGTTGGTAGTATTGCTCTTCCCTGCTTTTTTACTTCAATAAGGGCATCTATTTCTTTTCTTTTAGCTAGAAGCTTACGGTCCCTAGTTTGTTCATTTTCAGGAATCTGCATTGTATTGGATGTAGAGATAAGGCAGTTAACTAAATATAGTTCATTGTTTCTAATATTTACGTATGATCCAACTAGTTGACCATGTCCTAGTCTTAAGGCTTTAGTTTCTCTTCCATTTAGTTCTATACCCACTACTAAGGAGTCCTCCAGATGATAATCATAGGCGGCTCTTTTATTTCGAATAGTCTTAGTCTGTGGCTTCTTCTTTTTCATACCTAACTCTATTTTACTTTACATATCTGTTAATTCAATTTTTATTTATTATTTTAAGGTATAATTATCTTAAATGAGCAAAAAGTTAACGGTTATAATCCCGGTATATAACGGTGAAGATTACATACAATCTTGTATTTTTCAGTTAAAGGATCAAATATTTAAGGATTTTAAATGCATAATTGTTAATGATGGATCTACTGATCGAACTGGAAAGCTTGTTGAACAAGAAATCTTAAATGATGAAAAGTTCGAATTAATAAATATTGAAAAAAATAAAGGTGTATCTCATGCACGTAATTTAGGTTTTAGTAAAGCCAAGAGTAAATATGTTATGTTTATTGATTCTGATGATACCTACTCAAAAGAATTATTTCAAAAAATGATAGATGTAATTGAGAAACAAGATTCAGATTTTGCAGTATGTGAATATGATAATTACAGAATTCGATCTAATATTTATTCAAATTTGCTAGTGTTTAATTCTTTTCCAACGAATAAGCCTTTTAATTCAGACGATGTTGTTAATTTAGATAATTTTTCTTTAGAGTCATTTAGTGCGGTTGCATGGAATAAGATATTTAAAAGAAAGTTCCTATTAGACAACAAAATTATATTTAATGAAAAAATTAATATGGGTGAAGATTTAGAATTTAATGTCCGCGCATTAATATTGGCTAAAAAAATCTCATTACTACCAATTCCTCTTTATACATACAGAACAGAAGTTCCCGGTAGTAGTATAGAATCTATTGACCGACGCCCTATGGATCTTATTAATGCCCTTATAGCTATAAATGCATTTCTAAAAAGTAAGAAACTAACCAAAAGATATTATGACTTGTATGAAATATTAGCAACTACAAAATTTACGATCCATATTATGTCTTGTAATCTAAGGAATCAACGAGAAATCATGGCTAATTCCAAAAAAATATTTAAAGATTTAGGTTTAGATTTGGATATGGAAATTTCGGATAAATACAGAAAAGAATTATTAAAGTCTATTTATGAAAATGATTTTGATAGCTTCCTAGTCGCAAAAGACAAGTACTTTAAAACCCTAATAACCAGCATGTCTAACACAATCTCTTACATAAAAAATAATCCTGACATAATGAATGCTCTTAAATAATTTATATCTTATTTATATTCCTGCTTAGCTACGTTCCATAGACTAGGATCGTTTAGTACCTTGTCTCTGTAGTACCAATATTCACCACCCCATAGGATTATATTGTTCATTCCAGTAGCCTTACCGTATTCAAATCTGTCTTTTAGTCTATTGCTATCAAGTGACTTATTCTGCTCTGCAACAGAAATTTGAGTTAAGGACTTATCGTCTGGAGCCCAAGCTTCAGCTTGAAGTTCTCCGACTATCATATTCTTATGAAGGAATATTTTCTGAACGCCTGATAGAAAGCCATAAAACCAGGCTGGGAATGGGTATTCAAAATACCTATGAGTTAGGGTCTTATCCCAAACCCTTTTGTATATAGATATGCTGTATTCATCACCCCTAGGATCACCTATTGGTATTCCTAGTGCATTATTGCTTCTAGCAAGGATTATAGGCTTGTTTGGAGCTAGAGACTTAACAAGATTGTATTCTTCAACTAGTCTATCTCTACTAAAGTCTGTGCAGGTTCCAAATCCTTTTAGGAAGTATTCATTCTCTACTTGGAAGGATGCAAGATTGGAATAGTCCTTATATCTATTAACTACTGCCTTAATCTGATTCATTAGTTGTGGTTGCCAGACATCTTTTGATTCATTGGTTGCCCAGTTAGGTATATGGCATTCTGGCCAGCGTGGCTGCCTAAGTCCTACAACTAGAATAATTTTTGCATTAGCTTGCTTAGCAAGATTAAATTCCCAGTCCAATGTTGAAAAGTCGTAAGACCCTTTAGTGCTTTCAATATCACTCCAATAACTAGTTAGTCTAAATTCTTTAATGTTTAATCCTAGTAGCGCCTGATAGGTTTCTTTAGGGTCTAATCCGAGATATGTTGCATAGTCTGGGACAAAACTAACTCCTAGTGTTTTTGCATCATTCTTTTGAGAATATATATACCATTCTCCAATAGCATACATAGACGAAAATAGGACTACTAGGATGATTGAAAATATGAAGATAACTTTATGAAGTGGACTTTTGATCCAGGTTTTAAATTTATCTTTAAATATTTTTAGGTATTTTTTCATATTAGCTATTTTTGGATGCAAACCAAGTCATGAATACTCCAAGACATATGTAAAATACAAAGATATGGAAAATAGTGTTAGCAATACTTAGTTTTTCCATAACTTGCCATATTGGAAACCATATGGCTGCAGTTAGAAATGGAATATATGTTAATGCACCAATAGTATTGTTAGGAAGATAGCTTCCACGGACTTTTTTAAATAGATTAGTTTTTTTCTTTTTACTCATACTAATATTTTAGCACGAGCAATTTACTTAGAAAGTAATCATTTTAATAGATTCGTGATGAACTTCTTGAACTATTCTTGTTCTAACTTCTTCGGATTTGTGTGATGGCAGGCTTCTTGGTTCAGCATCAGTTTCATAATCTACTACTTGTCCAGGTTTAGAAATTACTCCGATTTCTAGAACTTGATCAGCTTCTGTTCTGTACCACTCCAGTCTTCCAAGCATTGCTTTAGTGGCAATAATTAGCTCTGTAGATAACTTATCGTTTGGAAATACTAATGATTCAAAGCCCTCTTCTTTTGTTGAAGTTGGGGTTGGAAGAACTTTAGCGTACCTATTTACGTTAGAGGTTAGTATTCCAGCTCCTTCATATTCCTCTCCGTTTACGGAGAAATTAATTGGATCTCTGTTTTGTTTTATTGCACCACTTATTAAAGAAATACCATCAACGGCCAGTCTAGTTACCGAGTTTTTTCTCATTAGTTTGTTTCTTCTTCTCTCTAATTCATACTCTGCTCTTGCTGGTGCTCCAAGTCCACTAATAAAGAAGGCTAAGTCTAACCTAGGGCCATCTAGAAGTGGGTTATATATGGTAAGACTCATAGGCCTAAAGTCTATAATCTTACCTCCACCTAAAAGCTGCAATAATGGTACGTTTCTACCCTGCTTGGATAGAAGGTCATTAGATCCTAGGTTGGCATTACCACCTGGAAGTATTAGAAGAGGAGTTTTTCGAACTTCTTTATCCGTATGGCCCATGATAGAGAGTGCCGCACTACTTGCCGTACCGTCACCACCTGCAGCTACTAATACATCTCCAGGTCTTAGAGTTTCTTGAATATCTAAAAGAGTATGGCCGTAGTTTTCTCTCTCCGGCAATATTAAAAATCTGTGTCTAAGAATAGGATCATCTATAAAATCTTTTCTAGCTTGATCTATTTTCTCAGAAGTTATATCTGAATTAGTTGAATTATGATTTTGAGCAATAACTACTCTACCATCATATTGATTAAGGATTTCTCCTAAGTACTCTTTCATACTAGTGTTATTATAACACGATTATGGTTAAAAATCAATTCCCTTGTTAGCTAAGTACTTATCATCAAAGTGGTGTTTAATCTTAGTCATATTTGTAGCGATATCTACTTTTTTAAGAAGTGATTTAGGGAAATTTCTACCTGTTAGACATAGACTAGTTTTAGGTGAACGATTATCTATTAAGTGCTCTAGTTGTTTCTCAGTTAGAAGTCCATCATTTACAGCGTTGTTTACCTCGTCGCAGATAACTAGGTCGTATTTACCGCTAGTTACTGCATCTAGTGCTATTTCATATGTTTCCTCAGCTGCTTTTTTATGATCCTCTTCGGATATGTTTTGTGCACTTAGATCTTTAGCGTTATAGAAGCCCTTGCCTCCTTTGAAGAAAAATAGCTGATCTTCGTAAAGTTCACCTATGTCTTTAATAAAGACATGCTCACTTACTCCCCAGTATTTAATAAACTGAATAAAAGCTACACTGTATTTATTTCCAAGTGCTCTTATCATAAGGCCGAGTGAAGCTGTGGTTTTACCCTTGCCTTCACCGGTATATACAATTACGACAGATGATTTAGTTTTGTAATCTTCAAATGCCATATTTAGATAATTTTATGAGCTTTAAGAGCTTGATCTATTTTAGGTCTATCGAATCCTACAACTATGTCACCTTCGATGTCTAGAACAGGAATACCTCTTTGACCACTTTTTTCAACAACCGCTTCGGCTGCTTTTGGATCGTGATCTATGTCTAATTCCTTGTATTTAACACCTAGTTTATCTAAGTATTGCTTTGTTGCGTGGCAGAAACCACACCAAGATGCTGAATATATAGTTATTTTATCCATAATCATATTTTAGCCTATTTTACATTTTATATATAGAGCCTTGTTTTAAGGGGTGGAATACTGATATAATTGAATAAAGAATGAATAAGACGAAAGCGCAAAAAGTTAAGCCATCGCCTGAGACCTCAAACAAAGCAAAAAAGTATGAAAAATACGCAAATGCTAGTGGGATGTTTTTTGGTTTTGCTTTAGATATGTCTTGGAAATTATTGATATCATTCATGCTTCCTGTAATTATCGGGAGTTATTTAGATAGTCATTACAAAAGTTTTAACTCAACATTTGTTTTAATTGGTTTACTCATAGCATTTATCTTATCCGCTATAGTGGTCTACACTACAATAAAAGAAGCTAATAGTTTGACTAAAGATATTAAATTTAAGAAGGAAGATAATGTTTAATCTATTTTCAGAAAGCGGCCCAGTAGTTCATATTGCCCCAGGCGGAGTGCTAGTTATCCATGGAATTACAGTCACTAACTCAATGTTATACGGATGGATATGTTTATTCTTCATTTCAATTTTTCTTATTTTTATAGCTAGAAAAGTTACTATTCATCCTAAAAAAGGTATTTATCAATTGATTGAGCTAGGAGTAGATTTTATTGGTAACTTAGTAAGAGGAGCCTTTGAGGATAAGAAGAAAGCTGAGAAATACGTACCTATTTTTGCAACCTTTTTCTTAATAATACTTCTTAATAACTGGCTAGGATTACTTCCATTTGTTGGTGAAGGAATTCAGTCCAACAGTTATCCTTTATTTAGACCTTTTACAGCTGATTTGAATGCTACTTTAGCAATTGGTCTTTGTGCTATGGCAATAGTGTACGTTGGATCAATAATTGATTCTGGTGGAATTAAGAAATATTTAAATCATTTCTTTGTTGGTAGTCCTAAGAATCCTCTTTTCTTTGTTATTGGACTACTCGAGATGTTCACTGACGCGACAAGAGTTTTATCACTTAGTCTTCGACTTTTCTTAAACGTTACAATTGGAGAAATAGTAATTGCGGTATTCTCATACCTAGGTCACTTATTAGCTCCAATCTCAGCTCTACCTTTCACATTAATAGAGTTATTTATAGGTGCCCTTCAGGCATATATTTTCACAATTTTGGCTACTATGTATTTGGCGATTGCGGTTAACCATGCATCAGAGCATGTAGAGGAGCACTCTTGACCGTTGTTAAAATAGATGAAACAATTTAAATCTATTGTAGTCAAATATAAGTATTAATAATTAATAAAAGGAGAAATATGGTATTAGCAGAAGCATTAAATCTAGCAATCATTGCAAAAGGATTAATGATTGGTGGTGGTTTCATTGGACCAGCTATCGGTATTGGTTTAGTTGGAGGTAATTATTTAAGTGCTGTTGGACGAAATCCAGAAGCAGCTAAATTCTTAGGACAAGCTCTTATCTTCGTAGCTATTATTGAGCTATTTGGACTATTAGCATTCGCATCTATATTCATCGTTAAATAAAGAAAGTATATAAATTCATGATTTTTGCAGATTCATCATCAGGACTTGGAACACTAGGGTTCAGCACTTCAGCATTCATAATTCAGCTGATTACTTTTGTGTTAGCATTTTGGGTTATAAAAAAGTTTGCAGTTACCCCAATTGTTAAGATGCTTAATGAAAGACGAAAAGCCATTGAGGATGGTGTTTCTTTAGGAGAAAAATTAAGACAAGAAGCTCAAGCGATGGAAGAAAAAGTAAGTAAAGAGCTATCTGCTGCAAGAATTAAAGCTGATGAAATTATTGATGAAGCAAAAGAAACAGCTAGATCGGCAGTTAAAGCTGGCGAAGAAGATGCTGTTAAAAAAGCTGATGAAATTATTGAAGATGCTAGAAATAAAACTAAGCAAGAAATTGAAGCAGCTAAAATAAAGCTTGAAGGTGAAATTGCTAATCTTGTTGTTGATGCAACGGAAGTATTAACTAAAGAAAAGATTGATGTTAATAAAGATGCTAGCTTAATAGATCAAGCTATTAAAGAGGCTAAATAATGAGTAAAAGAAGTAATTTAGCAGAATATATTGTTGATAATATTGAAGGCACTATGTCTTCTGGGAAATTGGCAAAAAATATAGCAGAATATCTACTTGATACAAGAAAAGCATCAGAATTAGAGAGTGTTTTACGGGACGTCGTTAATTTAAGAGCAGCTAATGGTTTTGTTGAAGTTGACGCCTACTCTACTCATAAATTAAGTGACTCAGCAATAAAGGACATTAAGACTACTGTAAAAAATCATTATGATAATACAAAAACAGTAGTAGTTAATAATTTAATAGATGAAGATTTAGTTGGTGGCGTTAAGTTGTATATCGGAAGCGATCGATTAGATCT
>Ga0214196_1000402_pt1 | contig 13341 bp, 14 predicted proteins | sample TroBogEpilimnion_38_FD_153034 | JGI IMG/M metagenome (GOLD analysis project Ga0214196, IMG submission 153034) | Freshwater microbial communities from Trout Bog Lake, WI - 25AUG2008 epilimnion | ecosystem: Environmental > Aquatic > Freshwater > Lake > Epilimnion/Euphotic zone | place: Trout Bog... | reverse complement strand
ATTTCAAAATTATTTTCGATTCTTCCTTTGAACATCATTGTTGCATGTGCATTAATTTTAGGGGTAGTGACAACAGTTAAAGCAGACAACTATCAAGCACAAATAGATGCCTTAAATGCTAATAATGCTAATAATCAGAATTCTATAAATAGCTTGGCTTCACAGGCTCAAAATTATCAGCAGGCAATAAGCGTATTAAATTCTCAGATAAGCGCAATTCAGGCTGCATTAAATAGTAATATCTCAAAACAAACTCAACTACAGCAACAAATTATTGATGACGAGAATCAAATTGCTCAGCAAAAGAGTGTATTGGGAGCTGACATCGCGGCTATGTATACAAACGGTCAACTTACTCCTATTGAAATGCTAGCTACAAGTAAGACTATTAATCAATACGTTGATCAACAAGTTGAATATAATGCAGTAAAATCTAAAATTCAGGACACTCTAGATAAAATAAATCAATTAGAGGCTCAGCAGAAAGAGCAAAAAACTCAGATTGATCAATTGGTTTCTACTGAGACAACACAGAACAATACCCTTAAAAATGATCAATCACAACAGAGCTATTTACTTTCAATGAATCAGTCTCAACAATCATCCTTCAATAGCCAGATAAGCCAAAATAATAAACAAATTGCCACTCTTCGAGCTGAGCAGGCAGCAGCAAACGCTTCGATTGCAAGAGGTGTTCATGTTGGCGTTCCAAGTAGTGGTAGTGGTGGATATTGTGATATAGGACAGGGTAATGGAGGCTATCCTTCGAGCTGGTGTAACGCGTCTCAGGACTCAATTTGGGATTCATACGGAAATCCTAACCGTGAGTGTACTTCATTTGCTTTTTGGTACTTCAAGATAGTAGAAGGTCAGTCAAATTTCTCAACAAGTGGAAATGCGGGTTGGTGGTGGCTATATAGTAATTATGGATACAACACCTACGATCAGGGCGTGAAAGTTGGAGCAATTGGTGTAGAGCCTTCAAGTTCCTTGAGTTCACCCGTGCCAAGTCTGCATGGTGGATATTATGGACACGTAATGATAGTTCTAGCATTGCCTGGCACTACTTATGATGGCCATTTTGCATACACCTCAGCTGCTGCAGGTACTTACGTTCCTTCAGACAGTGTATTGGTCATGAGCATGAATGAAGATGAATATGGCCACTTTATGTATAATCTATGGCCAAAAAATTATTTACTATATATAAATCCTCAATAGTTTAGTAAAATATAATTTAAATGCAGGGAAAAATAAAAATTAAGCAGTTTAGAGAAATTGTCTCTAAAAATTATATTAGATACATTTCTATCCTATTAGTTCTAGTATTGGTATTTAGTTTAGGCGTATCTTATGGTAGCGGAAGATTAAGTATTTCAAGCTCAAAAAATAAGAATGGTCTTCCGAACAATTTAGATTACTCTTCTATTAATGAGGTATATCAAGGCTTAAAAAACAATTACTATCAACCACTAACAGAAAATCAAATTCTGGATGGAATCAAGCATGGAATTGCTAATTCTACCAATGATCCATATACGGAATATTTTACCGCTAAAGAAGCCTCAGATTTTAATAGTCAATTAAACCAGTCAATTATTGGAATTGGTGCTGAACTAGGCAAAGATTCGGACGGAAACATTCAAGTCATAGCTCCTATTGATGGTGCTCCGGCTTCAAAAGCTGGAATATTAGCAAAAGATTTAATTGTTTCTGTAGACGGAGTTTCGACGAACGGTCAAAGTATCGATAAAGTGGTGAGTGAGATTCACGGAAAAGCAGGAACAAAAGTTAATTTAGTTATAGTAAGAGGAGGAAATCAGACTATAAATCTATCTATAGTCAGAGATACAATTTCGATCCCTAGCGTCACATACAAGATTCTAGACGGCAATATTGGATATATGCAAATAAGTGTATTTGGAGATGATACCGCCAACTTAGCAAGTAAAGCAGCTAAATATTTTATTTCAAATAATGTTAAGTCTGTAGTAGTAGATCTTAGAGATAATCCTGGGGGACTGCTAGACGGTGCGGTAAACGTAGCTAGTATGTGGCTTCCTAGTTCAGATATGGTACTTCAAGAAAAAAGAGGCACTCAGATTCTAGATACATATTATTCGACAGGAGATTTAACTCTAAATAATTTACCTACTGCAATATTAATAAATGGGGGAAGTGCATCTGCTAGTGAAATTTTAACTGGAGCTTTGCATGATAACTCAAAAGCATACGTTATAGGCGAGCAGAGTTATGGAAAAGGCGTTGTACAGCAATTAATTAATCTTAGTGGCGGGGCTCAATTAAAGGTCACAGTAGCAAGTTGGTTTAGGCCTAATGGTCAGAATATAAACAAAAAAGGAATTGCTCCTGATCAAGTAGTAAAAATGACTCAAACAGATATTACTAACGGAAATGATCCTCAGCTAGATGCTGCTGTAAAATATTTAAATACAAAATAAACTTGCCAGTTAGCTACAAAATGTTATAGCATATAGTAATTACAAAGGGGTAAGTTTGGCTAAAGAAACAAAATATATTTTTGTTACTGGTGGAGTAATATCCGGGCTCGGTAAAGGAATCACCGCTGCCTCAATTGCAAACCTCCTAAAATCTCGTGGACTAAAAGTTAATTTACAAAAATGTGACCCTTATCTAAATGTGGATGCCGGCACTCTTAATCCCAGAGAACATGGTGAATGTTTCGTAACTAAAGATGGTGCTGAAACGGATCTAGATTTAGGTCATTATGAAAGATTTATAGATCAAGAATTAACACAAAAGAGCTCAGTTATGTCAGGAAGAGTTTTGTTAAAAGTTATAAATGACGAGAGAAACGGTAAATATAACGGTGATGATGTTCAAATCATACCCCATCTAACCAGAGCTATTCAGGAATATATAATAGAGGCAGGAAAAGGTTTTGATGTGCACATCGTTGAGATCGGTGGAACAGTAGGGGATTATGAATCTTTGAGCTTCATAGAGGCTATTAGAGAGCTTGGTGTACGAGTAGGTAGAATGAATTGTCTTTACGTACATTTGGTCTATCTACCATATCTAGGAGCCTCTCAGGAAACCAAAACTAAACCAGCCCAGAACTCAGTTCGTGAGTTAAGAGGACTTGGTATTCAGCCAGATATCTTAGTAGCTAGAAGCGAGAATCTAGCAAATGAAAGCGTAAAAGATAAGCTGTGTTTATTTACCGGAGTAGATAGAGAAGCAATCGCATTACTTCCAAATGCTGATAGTATTTATCAGGTGCCAATAACTCTTGAAGAAACCGGAATTGCTAAGGTTATAGTTAAGAAATTAAAGTTAAAGGTAGCTAAACCTGATATAAAAAAATGGAGAGAGATGGTTAAGAAGGCGACAGCTAATCAACAGAAAGAAATTAATTTAGCCTTCATAGCTAAATATTTAGATAACTCAGATACATATATGTCAGTTTTCGAAGCGCTTCGATCTGCGGCAATGTGGAATGATTGTAAGATAAATATTAGTTGGATAAATGCTTCTCTTTTTGATGGTAAAAAAGATATTTCTAAAGAACTAGAACAATATGACGGCGTCTTAGTCCCTGGGGGTTTCGGACAGCGTGGTTTAGAAGGAAAAATAAATGCAGCAAGTTATGCGTTTCAAAATAAGAAACCTTTTCTTGGAATATGTCTAGGATTACAAATGGCGGTTATTGCTGTTGCTAGATTGAATGGCGTGACTAATGCGACTACTTTTGAACTAGATCCTAAGAGTAAAAACCAGGTTATCATAACCATGGCCGGGCAAGAAGATAAGGAAATGACTGGAGGAACAATGAGGCTTGGAGATTATGCTTGCGAACTTGATAAGGGATCATTGGCGTATAGTTTATATAAGAAAAGCAGTATAGTTGAACGACATAGACATAGAGGTGAATGTAACCCTAAATATGTAGAAAGATTTAATAAATGGGGATTAAAAGCTTCCGGAATAAATCCAGACAACAAGTTAGTAGAGGTGATTGAAGCTGTAGATCATCCATTCTTTATCGCTAGTCAATATCACCCTGAATTCAAGAGTAGACCAACAAAACCACATCCATTATTCAATGGTTTTATTAAGTCGATGTTATCTTAAATAGTTTGTCTATTACAAGCTCAAGCGTTAACATAAAGATATGGATAATTCAAAAAAATATAAAATTTTATTAGTTGAAGACGATGAATCTCTTTCGAATGTCTATGTAAATAGATTCGAGGCAGAAGGCTTCGATATTAGAAGAGTAGGAAACGGTGAAGACGCTCTTGCTACTGCAATTAATTACCAACCAGACATAATACTCTTAGATATCATGATGCCAAAGGTAGACGGTTTCGATGTTCTGGATATATTGAAAAATACAAACAAAACAAAAGATTTAAAAATAATTATGCTAAGTGCCTTAAGTCAGGAAATGGATATCGATAAAGCTAAAAAATTAGGTGCAGATGACTATTTAATTAAATCTGAAGTGACAATAGCTGATGTGGTTGAAAAAATTAAAAAAGAGTTAAATTAAAACTTCCAGTCACCAATAGCCATTAATGCACCCGCTCTGTGTTGACCGCTAATAACTTTACCGCTTGTATTTACATCTACAGGTCCGTCTCCGTGATAATCATCATCAAATGATCCATCAAGCATAGATAGAGCTAATTGTGCTGAGTATTCTTGGCTTCTAAGACCAAAAACTTGATTCGCTTTTTTAAGTCTTGGATTTTTTTCTCCATTAAGAATTAATCTTTCTGGCAGTTTATTTTCAGTCCATAATTTAGAAATAGAATCTTGAATAATCAGTCCTATCTCAGTTCTTAATTCTTCATTTTCTCGGATAGTGTTTAATATATCTTTTGTCTCAAGATCTGGATTGGCATTTTCAACTTGTGATAAAAGAGTGTTGAAGTTTTCAGAAGAATTTCTGAATACAGAAATACGATCTATAGCCTTAGATTCAGTTTTATCGGTAATATATGGAGGATTATCTAATGATTCTTCATTGGGTTTGAATAATTCTACGGCCCTCTCTAAATTCATAGATTCTATTTCCGATAGGGAATCAGACTCAATCTTTTTATAAAGGTTAGTCTGAGGGTAAACAAAAGGAGGCTTTGCTTGATTTTCATTAAATTCTAAGATGTTTTGTTCTGACATTTTTGTTTTTTAATTTAGTATAATTAATATACCACAAAAACGTGTTTTTTACAAGGGTTACTTAACTAAAACGAATGTTCTTTGAACGCTTCTACCGCTGAAAGTTCTAACTTTTCTTTTTTCAAAAGATACAACTCCGTCTTTTTTAGCGTGAATGGTGTAGTTCTTGCTTAGCATAGTTCCTTCACCAGGTCTCTTAGTCATTCCAACTTGTCTTACGATAACTTGACCATTGTTAACTTTTTCTCCAGCATATACTTTAACACCCAACCTTTGACCAGGTGAGTCATGTATGTTTTTGGCGGTACCGCCGGCTTTTACGTGTGACATATCTTATTTACTTCCTTTTAATTACAAGCAGCTGTCTTACAACAATTTGATCTTCTCTTGAGTAGAATAGATGCTTTGCACTTGAGTGCTTTAAATTAATGAAATTATACCCCATATCTTCAATCTGGTCAATAAGCGGTAGGGTCATAAAATTACCCTTATTATTCCATGCTGGAACGGCGACACAAATTCCGGTATTTTCATCTATTTGTTCATGTAGATTTTTGAAGAAATTCTTAAGCAAATTGTTAACTGAAGACATTTCTTTTGCTAGTTCTTCATCTCTTGGGAAGTAGGAGTAGGTGGCTCCTAGATAAGATTCGGAAGCTACTAAATCGAAGTTATCCCACTTGGTGATTGTAGCGTCACCTTCTTTAATAAGGGTGGGATCTTTTACTCCGGGGTATTGTTCTTTAAGCCAAGAAGTATTCTTTATAGAAAAATCTACCATCTTAGGATTAAGATCTGAACCTATAACTTCAAGTCCCATAAGTAGGGCTTCTTGCAATACGACACCAGTTCCACAGAAAGGATCCAGTACAGTCTTTGGATCTTTATTGTTTGATTTAGCTAAATTTATTAAAATTTGCGCCAGTTTAGGAGGAAGCATTCCAATTTTAGAATCTCTGTATGGTCTTTCTTGATCTCTGTTTCGGTAGGCGTCTATATTCTGAACATAAGAAGTTCTAGCTATTATTATTCGGTTTTTAATTTTAGCCACTATTATTTCAATACCGTGTTCACTTGTTAGTTTATTATGAAATACAGATGCGCTATTTAAGTCTAATTCTTTATTTGGAATAAATCTTATGCTTCGATCTTTTTTAGAAAGAGCTTTTTTTATACGAATTCCAAGTTTTGTCATACTTCCAATGTCTGAAGGAATATTGTAGAAAGAGAATCCTAAAATTATCTTTCCTTCAGGTATATTTTTTTCTAATTCTAAACATACTTTTTCTATCTTAGAAGGAAGAGCGTTTATATTAAGGTTTTCAATATCTTCCATGATAGTTGCGCACTTGATACTTCCACCTAAATTATCAAAATTAATTTTTTCTTCATAGTCTAGGATTGCTAGATTATTTTCAAAATCAATAACTCTATCACTACCAAATAGACTTTCGAGTTCTGCAACTCCAAGTTCCGGTTGTCTTCCTAGTATAAAAATTTGTTTCATTTCATGAATTACTATACCATTTATTACTGATTAACTTGTATAATAGATCTATCAATGAGTAGAAAAGTTCGCGTTAAGAAACAATGGAAATTAATAATCAACATATTTTCTTTAGTTGCTTTATTTGTCTTAATTTATTTTCTTAGAAATCAATTAGCTTTAACAATAGATAATTTAAAAAATGTAAATGCATGGGCACTATTGTTAATTATTCCAATCGAAGCACTTAATTATCATGCTCAAACAAAGATGTATCTGGGTCTTTTTGTAATAGTTGGAAACAAACTTAGCTACCGGTATCTATACAGTGCGTCTTTAGAGTTAAACTTGATAAATCATCTGTTTCCTAGCGGAGGGTTAACCGGAATTTCTTATTTTGGAGTTAAAGTAAGCGAGAATGACGAAATATCAGGCGCTAAAGCAACGTTGATACAATTAATGAAATTAATAATGACAATTTTGTCATTTGAACTCCTATTATTTATTGGAGTAATTATTCTAGCCGCATTTGGTAGAGTAAATAATCTTACGATTTTAGTAGCTGGTTCATTATCTACGATCTTGTTCGTATTAACTGGTGTTTTTGCCTATGTGGTAGGTAGCCAAGAAAGAATAGATAGCTTTTTTACAAATACAACTAAAGCTATAAATTGGATTGCAGGAAGGATTTTTCGTAGGAAAAAAGACACAATAAGTATTGTTAAAGCAAAAAAAGTTTTTATCGATTTCCATGATAATTATCAGAATATTACCAAATCATATAAAAAATTAATTAATCCTTTCTGGTATGCATTCCTAGCTAATTTGACAGAAGTTTTAGTAATTTACGCTGTATATCTAGCATTTGGAAAAGTGGTAAATCTCGGTGCTATTATTCTAGCTTACGGAGTAGCTAATTTTGCTGGATTGATATCCGTTCTGCCAGGTGGAATAGGAATATATGAAGCATTGATGACTGCAGTTTTAGTTTCTACTGGAATACCTGCGAGCGTGTCTCTGCCGGTAACAATTATGTATAGAGTATTAAATACTTTGATTCAGTTACCGCCAGGATTTTATTTCTATCATAAGACAATTAACAAACGTAAGACTAACGGATAAATGGATTTTACTCCACAAACGATCAATGTATCTGAATTGGTTAATTTAATTAATCAAACTTTTGACTATAATTTTGGAAAAGTACTAGTAGAAGGAGAATTGGCCAATTTTAGAATTAGTAAAAATCAATGGGTATATTTTGATTTAAAAGATGAGAATTCTACAGTTAAATTTTTCGGAACAGTAAGACAAATTCATTTTCCAATGGAAGATGGAATGCTTATTAGAATATTTAGCTATCCTCACCTACATAATAACTACGGAATGAGCATGCAAGTTGAGGCAATAGAACTTGTGGGCGAGGGGAGTATTAAAAGAGCGGCTCTTCTTTTGAAGCAGAAATTAGATAAAGAAGGCCTTTTTCTAGCAGAAAAGAAAAGAAAGATTCCTTACCCACCCAAGAAAATAGGGTTAATAACTTCTATGCAATCAGCTGCTTATCAAGATTTTGTTAAGATTTTAAATCATAGATATAAAGGTCTTGATATTGATGTAATAGATGTCCAAGTGCAAGGATATCTTGCGGTAAGCCAGATAGTAAATGCCATTAATAAATTCAATAATGACTTAAAAGAAAAGTACGATTGTTTGGTAATTATAAGGGGAGGGGGAAGTCCTGAAGATCTTGCTGCCTTTAATGAGGAGGTAATCGTTAGATCAATAGCTACAAGTCGAACACCAACTGTTCTAGCTATTGGACATGAAATAGATGTATCACTTGCGGAACTAGCGGCCGATATTCATGCGTCAACACCCTCAAATGCTGCCGAGCTATTAGTGCCAGAAAGCTCAGTGCTACTTGGTAATTTAAATACCGCTAGGACTCAAATGAATCATTATTTAGAATCATCTCTGGTAGCTTACAAAAACAAACTTAAAGATAATAAGCTTCAACTTAGCGAGTATCTTATGGACAGCCTAAATGAAATGAAGAGTCATCTTGATAATCGCAGAGAAATTTTATCGGCATACAACCCAGAGAGCATCTTATCCAGAGGTTTTGCTATTTTGAGTCACAATAATAAAATAATTAAAGATTCTAAAGACTTAAATATTAAAGATGAAATTTCAATTAAATTATATAAAGGTAAAATATTAGCAGAAGTGAAAGGAAAATAAGATGAGCGATAAGAACTTAGATTATAAAAAATTAAGCGCTGAATTAGACGAAATATTAGATAAATTAAGATCAGGCGAAGTTGAAATAAATGAATCAATAACTTTATTTGAAAAAGGTAATAAAATAATTTCCGATCTAGAAAAATATTTGAAGGAATCAGAAAATAGATTTAAAAAAATTTCTTAGTGAATTGAAATTTTAATCTTAATATTATACGATTAGTTCAATGAAGCATAACCATAATGGCAATGTAAGTTCAGTAGTATTATTGGTAGTAGCAGCTTTGCTGTTGGTATTAGTAAGTATTTTTGCAGTAATTCAGACCAGCAATGTATCTAAATATAAAAATAATACCAATCAGCTAATAGCATCTGCGGTAGTGCAAGCAAAAAGTGCACAACAAACACTAGATAATACTAGTTATCAGAAGCTACTTCAAAGTCCATTTGTTGCTTATTCAGGACCAGCAAGTTACGGAAGTATAAGTTTCTCTTATCCAAAGAACTGGAGCAGTTATATTAACAATACTAGTGACGGAATCGACGGTTTCTTTTATCCTGGATCATTACCTTCAGTAGATGATGCTAGTGCTAGTAATTATTCGCTTAGAATTAATGTAGTTAATGCTAGCTATTCTGATACTCTAAACACTTATTCGTCGAGCGATGCATCTGTAGTTCCGTATTCATTACCTAAAGTCCAAGGTGATATAGGTGTTCAAATAAAAGGAACACTGAATAATGGAAAAACTGGAACTTTAATTATACTTCCTCTTAGAACACAAACTCTGCAAATATGGACTGAAGGTGGTGGATTTACTAATGAATTTAATCAAATACTTTCTTCGTTAACTTTCATACCGTAAGTATCTCTTTTACGTGTATAATTAATCCTCAGTAGGGTGGTTAAATAAAGCGAGGGTATTTAACTTGGATTCGGGCGAGCAAAATTTAATAAAATCATATTATCTCCTACAAAAAGTAGCCGATAATATTAAATTGCCTTTAATTCAAATTCTTCATCAAGCTCAACTGGGTAAAATAAATAACCAAACAGATCTAGATCAAATTGAAGACATAGCAAACTTCAGTTTAAAAATGATAGATAATTACGTATTGGGCTTAAATATAAATGACAATGAATTTAATTTAGAGCCACTATCTCTTTCCTCCGTTTTATATGATAGCGCTAGAGAGCTTGATAAATTAGCTAATCACTACGGAGTTAAATTACAGGTAAGTATAAATAATAATTTTGGACCCGTACTTTCAAATAGGATGGCTCTAGAAGGATTCTTGATGAGTGTAGGCTTATCGTTGATTGAGTCCGCATCAAGCACTAATAATAAAGTTGTTACACTAGCCACTCACAAATGTAGATACGGTGTAGTTGCGGGTGTCTATGCCAAAGAAATTAATTTGAGCAGCTCTATTTTAAGGCAGGGAACCAAGCTGATTGAAGAAGCTAAAAGATCAATGCCAGAATTCAGTCACACCAATGGGGCGGGTATTTTTGTTGCAGAAAAATTATTAAATAATATAAATATGAAATTAATGGTATCTAAACACCGAAATCTCAAAGGTATAGGTACTTTGATGACCACTTCTAAACAATTACAATTAATCTAAGATGAAAGTATTATTAGTTGAACCAGATAAAATTCTACAAAAAACCTATGCAAATGCATTAGAGTCATCGGGTAATGTGGTTGTTGGTGTGAGTTCGGCGCAGCAAGCCTTAAATGAACTTAATATAGAAATTCCAGAAATAATTTTTATGGAACTAGAATTAACAAAAAATTCAGGTATCGAACTTTTATACGAATTAAGATCATACGGAGATTTAGACAATATTAGAATAGTCATTTTGAGTACTATTCCGGAAAAGGAAATGCTTAAAAAATTTGGAGATTTCAAAGAGCAATTTAATATATACAAATACCTATATAAACCGAGTGCGACTATTAATAAGCTTATAGAGCTCACAAAATGAATAAGGTTATTAGTGAATCAATTGTATTGTCACGAATTAATTACGGGGATAATGACCGAATAGTCACCGTAATTACTAGAGACCAAGGAAAAATAAGACTGATAGCTAAGGGGTCTAGAAAGTTAAAATCTAAATTAGCCGCTGGAATCGAACTTTTTTCGGTTAGTGAAATATCTTTCATTAAAGGTAAGGGAGATATCGATACTTTAGTATCTTCAAGAGGTATTGAATATTTTATTAATATTCAAAAAGATTTAGATAAAATAAAACTAGCATATGAAGTATTGAAAGCTATTGATAAATATACTGAAGATAATTCGGGAAGTGAATATTACAGACTTTTAAAAAAAACTTTAAAACTAGCTAATGAATTAAGAATAAATAATCTTTCTATTAGTAATTATTTTTTTTCTCAATTGATAAAATTGAGCGGATTTACGCCTAAATTATTTACGGATGATAAAGATGAAAAATTAAATATAGAATCAAAATATAATTTTGATTTAGATAATATGACATTCGTTAAGGCTGTCAGTGGGAGGTTTGATTCTAAAACTATTAAATATCTTAGAATATTATTTTCAGATTCACCAGATAAAATATTTAACATAAAAGATGAGGATATTGAATTATCTCTTATTAATAATTTAATCCAATCTATGTTTAAGCGTCATCTTTCGGTATAATCTAGATTAATGAGTAAAGTAACATTAGAAGAAATTGTAAGCCTATGTAAGAGAAGGGGATTTATTTTTCCTGGATCTGAAATTTATGGTGGATTAAGTGGAACCTGGGATTATGGTCCGCTCGGGGTCTCATTAAAAAAGAACATTCAAAATTTATGGTGGAACTATTTCGTTAAGCAAAGAAGAAATGTTTATGGATTAGATAGTGCTATTTTAATGAATCAGAAAGTTTGGCAGGCTAGCGGTCACGTAGACACATTCAATGACCCGTTAATTGAAGATAAGGTTACCAAGAAAAGATATAGACTAGACCATATTATAGAAGACAATGGATTAGTTGCTGAAGGTCTTAGTTTATCTCAAATGAATGACTTGGTTGATGAAAAAGGAATCAAGAGTCCTGATGGAAATGAACTTGGAAAAGCTGATCAATTTAATCTAATGTTCCAGACCATGGTTGGTCCAGTTGCTAGTGAAGAATCGAAAGTTTATTTAAGACCAGAAACCGCTCAGGGAATGTTTGTTAATTTTAAAAATATTGTTGATACTTTTTATCCTGACTTGCCGTTCGGTATAGCTCAAATTGGAAAGAATTTTAGAAATGAAATCTCACCTAGAGATTTTATTTTTAGATCTAGAGAAATGGAAATTATGGAATATGAGTTATTTATAGATCCAGAAAATTGGGAAAAAGAATTCGATAATCAACTTAATATGGTGAGACACTTCTTCATAGAAGTTCTTGGGCTAGATAAAGATAAACTTCATGAAAAAGAAATTCCCGAAAATGAGAGAGCACATTATTCCAAGCGTACTATAGATTTTGAATATGAATTCCCAATCGGCGTAAAAGAAATCGCTGGTCTAGCATATAGAACCGATTATGATCTTAAGAAACATCAGGAAAAATCTGGTAAGAACTTAGAATACACGGTTAAGGGAGACACTAGAAAGTTTATTCCTCATGTAATTGAACCTTCATTTGGTTTAGATAGATTAGTTCTAGCGGTACTATCTACTGCTTATAGAGTTGATGAAGTTAACGATGAGCCAAGAACATACTTAGATCTTCCTAATAAACTTGCTCCGTATAAAGCTATGGTAAGTCCATTACTTAAGAATAAGCCTGAATTAGTTAAAAAAGCTGACGAAATATTTAATAATTTAATGGATAAATTCGGAGATATTTCTTGGGACGATAACGGTAATATTGGAAAGCGTTATAGACGTCAAGATGAAATTGGAACTCCTTATTGTATAACCGTAGACTTCGATTCATTAGAAGATGATTCTGTTACTGTTCGAGATAGAAATACTACCGAACAAAAAAGAGTTAAAATCTCAGATCTTGATAATTTATTTCATTAAAATTTAATAATAAAGATTACTAAATAAAATTGTTTTACACTATGCTCTAAATTAATGAAGCAAAGTAGGGCATTTGAGTTAATGATGGCAGAAGAGAATGTTTATCTTACTGGTTATCCTGGTAGTGGTAAAACATATCTAATTAATAAATTTATAAATGAAAATAAAAAATCTGGTAAAAGAATTGCAATCACCGCATCAACTGGAGTAGCAGCTACTCACATTAATGGTCAGACTATTCATTCGTATTGCGGTTTTAATGTATCTAAAATACCCAATCTAAAACTAATAGAAAATGTAAAAAATACAGATATACTGATTATCGATGAGATCTCCATGTTAAGTGCTGAAGATTTTTCTAAGATTGATATAAGTATTCAAAAAGCATGTCATATTTC
>Ga0214196_1000361_pt1 | contig 14299 bp, 10 predicted proteins | sample TroBogEpilimnion_38_FD_153034 | JGI IMG/M metagenome (GOLD analysis project Ga0214196, IMG submission 153034) | Freshwater microbial communities from Trout Bog Lake, WI - 25AUG2008 epilimnion | ecosystem: Environmental > Aquatic > Freshwater > Lake > Epilimnion/Euphotic zone | place: Trout Bog... | reverse complement strand
GCACAACGTATATTTTATCTCGAATGTTCTTAGGATTAACCGTAGGCCATTTTACAAGGCCCCATACGCCGTTTAGGAAAGCTAACTTCTTAGATACTGATGCCAAGGCTTCAGTGAGCTCTAGAGGCTTTATATTTGCCTTTTCAGAAATATCTTTAGCACTTTTAGGTTCTTTAAAGTTTTTAATAGTATCTACTATCTTAGATACTTCAGTTTTTATTTTAGTAATGGTAAGTTCTTTTTTTATAGCTACAGAAGCATAATAGTCATCGTCATCTTCGAGTAGTTCTAGTTTAGAGCTTAGAAGAGAGAGGAAGGCTACTCTTGACTGCTCTACCTTATCTAGGCTACTCACTAAAGCATTTGTAAGTGCACTAACTCTAGAAATGTTTCCTTTTGAGCTAATTATGCCTAGTGATGCTTCTTCGAATTTATCTAATCCAGCAATGCTCCCCTTCTCTGCTGCGGCTACAAGATTACTTAAAACTGCTTTTTCAAGCTGTCTTACTCTTTCCCTAGTTATTCCTAAGGTTTCTCCAATTTGTTCGAGGGTTTCCCTCCGTTCATATAGCCCAAATCTTTTAGAAATGATTTCAATTTCTCTGTCTTTTTTGATGGTCTTTAATACATCTCTAACTATATTTTCCAGTGGAAGCTTGTTGTTATCTTGAGATTTATTCATAAGTTTCAAATATTTAAGTTATTATATAATAATTGTATATTTCGTCAATATTATTAACTAGTAGTTATATTGTAGCACATTAATGACTAGTATACATATATTATGGTATAGAAAGCTATATTTTAATCTAATTTACTCTTTAACCATTAAGTTGTAATATTTTATTTTTTTCGTCTTTTGAATTTCTTCTTTACTGGCGCTTTTTCTAGAATTTCTTTTGCTTCTGCTTCGGTAATTTTCTTAGGATCTTGGCTTTTATCTATACGGGCATTCTTTTTTCCATCTGTAATATAAGGACCAAATGGACCATTAAGAATTTTTATGCCACTTTTGAATATCTGTATATTCTTTTCTTTATCTTTAGCTTCTTTTTCAGCTATTTTTTCTAAGGCTTCTTCCAAAGTTATTTTATGTGGATCTAGAGGTTTAATGGATATATAAGTTTTACCAATCTGAATATATGGTCCAAATCTACCAATGTTGGCCTTGATATCTTCGTTTTCTTTTGTCTTTCCAAGAGTTCTTGGAAGCTCAAACATAACTAGTGCCTCTTCTAATGTTACGTTATCCATAGTTCTGCCCTCTGGAAGTGGAGCAAAAGTGACTTCTTTCTTTTCATCGGTGCTGTCTCCCATTTGTAGCATTGGTCCAAATCTTCCAAATCTAGCAAATATTGGTTCATTGTTTTTAGGGTGATTTCCTATTAATCTAGCTTTGGAAACTTCTTGTCTTGATATGCCTTCAGAATCTTTAACTAATTTATGGAAGTCTTTATAGAAATCTGAGATTGCTTTAGTCCATTTTTCTTTACCGTTTGCCACAAGGTCAAACTGCTGCTCTACTTTAGCCGTAAAATCATAATCTACAATGCTTGGGAAATATTTAACTAAGAAATCGGTAGTTAGTTCTGCTACTGGAGTAGGAAGCATTTTATTAGTATCTGCTCCTACATTTACTGACTCTTCTAATTCTTCCAATTTGTCTGACTTTAGTAAGTAGGAGGTAGTTTTTATTAGTTCTCCTTCTAGATCTCCTTTTTCAACATATCCTCTAATCTGTATAACCGAAATTGTTGGCGCATAAGTACTAGGTCGTCCAATACCTAATTCTTCTAGCTTTTTAACCAAAGAGGCTTCTGAGTATCTTGCCGGTGCTCTTGAGAATATTGTTGAGGCTTTAGATTCTACAAGATCCAAGATATCACCTTTGTTCATTGATGGAAGAATAGTGTCTTCTCCTCTACCGGTATATACGGCCATAAATCCAGGAAATACCAATATTTCGCCTTTAGCTAAGAAAATACTTTTACTTTTATCGTTGGCTATAGATACTTCAGTTTTTTCAGTATTAGCTTTAGACATTTGAGAAGATAATGCTCGTTGCCAGATAAGTTTATATAGCTTAGTTTGCTGATCATCTTCGCCTGCGGATGTGTCGTTGAAATCTGTTGGTCTAATAGCTTCATGAGCTTCTTGAGCAGATGAGTTCTTCGTGTGGAATTGTTTTCTTTCGTGATATTCTTTGCCGTAGTTTTTAATTATGTATTCTTCAGCTGTTTTAAGAGCTAATTCGGAAAGACTAGTGCTGTCTGTTCTCATATAGGTAATTTTTCCACTTTCATATAGTCTTTGAGCAACAATCATAGTTTGCTTAACTGAAAAACCAAGTCTTCTTGATGCTTCTTGTTGAAGAGTTGAAGTAGTAAAAGGTGCGCTAGGACTTTTAAATGAAGGTTTCTTAATAATGTTAGAGATGTTAAATGTAGCGCCAATTAACTGTTCTAGAGTTTGCTTAGCTAGATCTTGACTCTTAAGTCTTTCGGTAAGTTCAGCATTAAACTGATCATTATCTTTTGAAAATATAGCTGTAACCTTATATGTGGCTTCAGATTTGAAATTCTTTATTTCTTTTTCCCTATCTACTACTATTCGAACTGCTACAGACTGTACTCTTCCAGCACTGAGCCCAGCCCTAATCTTTTTCCATAAAACTGGAGAAAGTTCATATCCAACTAATCTATCTAGCACTCTTCTAGCCTGCTGTGCATCTACAAGGTTTAAATCTATAGTCCTGGGAGTCTCTATGGCGTGTTCTAGGGCTGTTTTGGTTATTTCGTGGAAAACTATTCGATTAGTCTTTTTAGGATCAAGACCGAGCGCCTGTGTAAGGTGCCAAGCAATAGCTTCTCCTTCGCGGTCTTCATCGGATGCTAGCCATACAGTTTTATCTTTAGCTGCTTTCTTTAGTTCTGCTACTACCTTCTTCTTGTCGGGTGTTACTGCATAAATAGGATTAAAATTATTTTCAATATCTACATTGAGACCTTTTGAAGGTAAATCTCTAATATGTCCGAAACTACTTTTGATTTCGTAGTCAGAACCTAAGAACTTACTAATTGTCTTAGCTTTTGCTGGGGACTCAACTATTACAAGATTTTTAGCCATAGTATTTAAATTAAACTCATTTTACATTTAAATGCAAGAAATACATAAGAATTAAATAATTTATATAGATTGGATATTTGACAAACGAGCGAATTATTTAATGGTATTGACATTACATAACAATTTTGCTAAAATAGCAATTCGTGGATCTTATAACTAAGATTCAAGTACATTTACCCCTCTAACAACATTGTTAGATTGTTTTAGAGAGATTAAACCTTAAGTAAGTTGTTACCCTCCACTTATTTCTAAAAGTCTCTCTTTACGGATAGACGTTCATCTCTAAAACAAACTAATCCCTTTAACTACAAGCCACAATTTGTAGGTTCCCCAATTGAACGAGCCTAAATGGTGAGGATTCTTTTGAATCTTCGACACGAGCATTTTTTATATATGTTTCTCGATGTTTCGTTGGGGTGGGTTGAAGGGCATGAAGACAACTTTATTGTTGTCTTCTATAAGAGACTCTGGCGGTGCCCACCCCCTCCAGAGTCTCTTTTAGTTTAAAAGATAAATGTGCGAGTTTCTTCTTTAAGTAGATTGCTTGAATAAATATGCTCAATTAATAGAGCATTTACTTCTTTATATAGATTATTGAGCTGAGTGTTCTCATTTTCACTAAATTTTTGTAAGACAAAATCTGCAGTTTCTATTTGTTTTGGTTCTTTAGGTCCTATACCTATCCTGATTCTTCCATAGTTCTCTGTTCCAAGTTTTTCCGTAATAGATTTAATACCATTATGACCTGCACTGCTTCCACCGCTTCGAATTCTTATTTGACCGAAGTTAATATCCATTTCATCGTGGACGGCTATAATATTAGAATTCTCTATTTTATAAAAAGATTTTACTTTAGAAACTGCATCACCACTGTTATTCATAAAAGTTGTAGGCTTCATAGCAATAATTCTCTTATCGCCTAGTTTACCTATGCTGATCTGACATTTTAAAGTTCCTTTATTGGACCATTCAGACATTTCTTCGAAATTTTCTACAAAGAAATCTAAGGCTCTAAAACCGATGTTGTGTCTAGTCTTATCGAACTCATCACCTATATTGCCTAAACCAATTAATAGAATAGTTTTATTAAGACCAAGGGAGTCTATTTTGTAGTTATTTACGATAGGAGCTCGTCTTTGAAATAAAGCCATATAGATAAGTATCTGTAGTTAAGTAGATATCGTCAAGTTGGCTTAATTTTTTCTAGGAGCTTTTGTTGGAGAATTACCGTGCTTATGACCAACGTGTTTTTCAATAAACCATAATTGAACTGGAGTTCCTTCGTAGCCGAATTCTTCTCTCAGACCTTTTTCAAGGTATCTACGGTAGCTCCAGTGAAGGAATTTGGTATTTGATCCAAATACCTTGAATGCGGGGATAGGATTATCCATTTCTTGGGTAATGTAATTTAACTTTGGATATCTATTCTTAAGACCAGATGGAACGTGTTTATGAATCATTTTTTCTAGCCATTTATTAAGATCTCTTGTTGGAAGTTTCTTAGCTCTTTTTTCCATTATTTCTAGAGCAATTTCGAAAATCTTAGTAACATTTTGACCAGTTACAGAACTCGTAAATATTAAAGGTGCCCATGGAACGAATTCAAAGTTTCTTGCAATCTGGGCCGCTAGCGTATCTCTTAAGAACGGATCTTTTTCCTCTGCCTTATCCCATTTACTTACAACTAATACTAGTCCCTTGCCTGCTTCTTTAATAATGCCGGCTAGCTTTTGGTCTAACTGAACATTTAGTTCATTTACATCCATAACTAACAGGCAGATATCGGATTGTTCAATGGCGCTAATAGATCTAATAACGCTAAAGTGCTCAATGCCTTTTTCTACCTTACCTGCTTTTCTGATTCCTGCAGTGTCCATAATTTCTATATCTGATTGATGATATTTAATTGTAGTTCGATTGATGTCTCTTGTCGTTCCAGCCCTGTCTGAAACAATAGCTTGCTGCTTTTTGGCTAGAGTATTAAATAGATAAGATTTACCTACATTAGGTCGACCAATTAGAGCGACTCTTATTGTGTTGGGGTCTTCTTCTACATATTTAATAGTAGGGATAATCTGAGATAGTTTATTTAAAAGCTCATCAATTCCCTTCTTTTGATTAACTGAAGTAAAGATATAATCTTTAATTCCAAATTTAGTATGCTGATCAGCTTCGCTTAATTTTTTAACTTGATCTATCTTGTTTATAACTAAAAATACTGGTTTCTTACTTTTTAAAGCTAGATTAGCTAATTTTCTGTCATCGTCATTAACCGGAACATTAGCTTCAACCATTAACCAAATCACGTCTGCACTTTCAGCGGCCTGATAGATTTGTTCCTGAATAGTAAATTCAAAATCATCTTCTGGAGTTTTAACTCCAGCTGTATCAACTAACCAAAATTCTTGATCGTTGTATTTTGCCTTAGCCATCAGGCTGTCTCTGGTAGTACCAGCTTCTCTAGCTACAATAGCTTCTCGTTTTTCAAGAATGGCGTTAAACATAGAAGACTTACCTACGTTGGCTCTTCCTACAATTGCGACTATTGGTGTTCTGGTTTTCATTTAGATATATTTTAACATTTTTTTAGGTTTTTCGCTAGTTTTCTACCTCTATATATTGACCTTCTTTGATATTTTGTAATGAGTACTCTCCAAATGCCGTCCGGTGTAAATCTAAAACTTTATAGCCAAGTGCTTCAAAAGTTCTTCTTATTTGCCTGTTTCTTCCCTCGCTCATTCTTATCTCTAGATGTTTAGAATCTTCTAGTTTAGTAACCTGTAGCTTGCTTATTCCGTCTTCTAGTTTTATTCCGTAATCCGATATCATCTGCTGATGAATGGGCTCTAAATTTTTATCTAGAGTAACTAAATAAACTTTAATTTTAAGATTTGAAGGATGAGTCAGCTTATTGGCAAGATCTCCGTCATTGGTTAGAAGTAGTAGTCCGCTTGAATCTTTATCCAATCTTCCTACTGGCTTTAGATTATGATATTTGGGATCTATTAGCTTATATATTGTAGGTGTATCATCTTGAGATATTCTTGTAACCACATAACCTCGAGGTTTATTTAAGATGATCGTTGTAAAAACTTCAGGCGGTATTTGTATTTGGTTATTTAGTTTAACTTCGTCTTCGGCTTCAACTTGCTGACCTAGTGTGGCGAGTTTGCCATTTACTAATATTTTTTTAGCTTCAATGAGCTTATCTACGCTACGTCTACTCAACCCACTTGATAAAGCCAAGTATTTATTTATTCTCATATCTTATTATACGGTTGGTGCTGGTGGTGTTGGAGGAGTAATATCGTTTATTATTACATTAGACGGTGTTCTATAGCTTGGCATTGGGCTAGGTCTGGCTGACATGTCATTCATGGGCACACTTGGGTTTTCCATTGAGCTAGGCATAGGTTGAACTGGCTCTGGGGTTGGTGTTGGATTCATATCCATAGGTGGCGCTACTACAGGTTCGCTAGGCATGCTAGGCAACTCTGGTTCAGCCGCTGGCATTTCGGGCATCACTGGATTTGGGTTTACTTCTGTTGCGTCAGTTGGAACTACCTCAGGGGCACTCATCTCTGGAGTTGGAGTATACATATCCATAGGTGATACTTCTGGTGTTGCTTGAGGCATAGGTTCTACTTGAGCAGTCATATTTAATGAATTCATACTTCCCGATTCCATATTTTGATTTGAATCTACAACTGGCTCTGTTTCAGCCGCTGGCATTTCAGGCATTGGTTGTTCCTCTGGTGTTTGTACATTAATTGTAGTTGCCATCGGAGTTGGATTAGTCATATCTGACATTGGTTCAACTGGAGCTGTTGGAACTACCTCAGGGGCACTCATCTCTGGAGTTGGATTATACATATCCATAGGTGATAATTCTGGTGTTGCACTTGAAGTTTCAGTTGCAGCCGATTCTGTAGGTTGAGTTGCGTTAGTATCTCCAAGTAGCTCATGAACTGCAGATACTATATCTTCAAGAGTGACTTGAGATTTTACTAGGTACTTATCCGCTCCTAGATCTTTAGCTCTTTCTTCGTCTGTATTTTGGTTTAGAGCTGTTAACATAATTACCTTCATGTTTTTAAGGTTTGCAGAAGATTTAATAATCTCTAGCATTTCCATTCCACTAACTCGTGGCATCATTACATCCGATATTAAGAGATCTGGTTGATTTGCTTTAGCTACCATAAGACCTTCTTCGCCGTCTTTGGCCACTAAGACTTGAAAGCCTTCAGCTTCCAGGCGGGCTTTATATATCTCCCCTAGATTTAAATCATCTTCTACTAATAAAATTTTTGACATATCTTTTTCTTTATTTAAGTTATTATGCTTATATTTATTTTATCATAATTGATAAAACTTCAATTATCTAGCAACTACCGCCTTTGAATATTGATCTGCTTCTTCTTCGGATAGTCTAGGAATTGTAAAATAAAAAGTACTTCCTTTACCTAGAATACTTTCAGCCCAAATCTTTCCTTTAAAGTACTCAATAGTTTTTTTACACGTGTATAATCCTAGACCGCCTCCACCTATTGATCTGGTGCTGGTATTATCTACTCTATAAAACTTTTGGAATATATGAGGAAGGTTCTCTTGAGGTATTCCAATTCCACTATCATTAATATATACCTGAACATATGAATCATCTGCACTTATTCCTATCGTAATTTTTCCTTCTTTAGAGAATTTGAGTGCGTTGTCGAAAAGCTTATCAATGGCATCACCTAAGAGTTTAGGATCTGCAAAAACGAAATAATGCGGACTAATATTTTTTGATAAACTATCTTGGTCGACTACATCATTCGGTTTAGAAGATCCTACCTTATATTCAACAGCAATGTTTTTCTTCTCTGCAATCTGATTTAATACATCAGTAAATTTCTTTAAAGCTGAAGACATCTCTATTACTTTAGGATTAGATACTATCAATTGATCATCGGCATTTGTTGTATTTAGCAGCTCTCCGAATAGCTCAGAGAGTCTTTGCATAGCATCTTTAGCTTTTAAGATATAGTCTCTGCCTCTATTATCTAAAGTTGCTGTTTTGGGATTTAAGGCTAATTCTAAAAAACCTTCAGTAGAAGCAATAGGAGTTCTCATTTCATGAGAGGCCGTAGAAATAAAATCTTTCAATCTGTTCTCTTCCATATTCTCTGAGGCGATGTCTTTAATGATAACTAAACTATTAAAAGCATAGCCGTTAATAAGAATTGGATTAACCGTTAAATCAATTGGAATATTTTCATTATTTTTACCAATTATCGATAAATCTTTAGTCTTAACTTGTTTGCGGGTTAAGAACGCTGTTACGAAAGGATTGCTTTCATTTTGAACGCCAACCGTCTGGGAATCAACCAATTTAATTACTAATTTAATATCTATATTTGTGGCATCATTTATTGTCCAGCCTGCAAGTCTTGCTGCATTTTCATTGATTAGTTTTATGGTTCCCTTTTGATCAATATAAACTAGGCCATCATCAAGGTTATTGAAAATACCCTGAAGAGTTTGCATTTCAGATACTTGACTTACCTCTGAAGGTGCGACAGTTTTAGCAACTTTTTTACCAAATGAAAGCAACATATAATCCTAATCTTAATGTTTATGCTTATTATTATGCTATTTTAAAGTGTTATACGCAAGGAAAATTTGGTATAATTTTAATCTAACTGGAAGAGTAATGACCCCTTCGTCTAGCGGTTAGGATATCTGGTTCTCATCCAGAAGATCGCGGGTTCGAATCCCGCAGGGGTCACCAAATCATTCGGTATTTTTTATATATTAACTACTACTGACACTTGAATCATCTTTTACTGCTGTAATCCAAGTTTGGCCTGCATTCAATGAAATAACCTGACCAGAAAGAGTAGTAAACTTAATTTGATCTGAGTTTGAACTCTTAGTCCAAGTTCCCTTAGTTACAGTTCCGTCTTGGTATATGTAAGCATTTCCGCTTCCAATGTATTGATAGTCCGTATAATAAGCGCCTGAAGCATCTAGCTCTCCCTGGGACGCTGGTACTACTATTCCTATAACTACCTTAGGGCTAAGTTGGGTGTTTGTGTTAGAGTCGGTCATTGCAACACCGCTTTCTTCTCTCAGATAACTATTAGACTTTGAGTCGTATGTAAATACTGGATCGTAGTCTGGTCCAGAAAGAGAAAAACTGATTTTTGTGGCAGTGGGTTTAACGTTTGGTGCGTCAGCTTTTCTAGTCCATGAAGTGAAGGTTGAGCTAGTGTATCCCTTAGACTGTTCAAGATTAGTTAAATCCTTAAGAGTTGAATATACATTGTGGGGCGCATCTCTAAAATTAACTCTCTGGAAATAGTCACCGTTATAGAACTGATCTAGATTTTTAGTTCCCCAAGAATTTAGATCACTTAATGCGTCAGGACTGCCGCCAACGTGAACGTAGGAAGCATCAAAACCCATAGCCCAAGAAATATAATAAGGCCTTGCGCTTCTAATGGGTCCTAGACTGGTAGAGTCGTTATTTTGGAATAGTGCCATGAATCTTGTTACTCCTCCTTCTGCTACGGCTTCAAATACCACTCCTGCACTGCTTAGACCAGACTGTGGTCGAGCCGCAATACTATTTTCAATCATCACAGCAGTAATTGGTAATTTGTTGACTAATGGATTCACTTGAAGTCCAGTAAGTTTTGAAGCGGCTGTAGTTTTGACTACTGCATGAGTGTTAATTTCGGTGATAGTTTTATTTTTTGGGCTAGATTTTAATCCAAAATATGTGCCTATTCCTGCAATTAAAACTAAAACAATGATTAAAGGTATATAAACTTTCTTTTCTTTAATAAAAGATAAATCTATCCTTTTATTTTTTATTCGCATTTTAGTTAACTCCTTTCGGTCAAGTAATGGTTCTGCGCTGCTGTGAGTATCTATTGAAGAAATTGCATCAGGAGTTTTAAATTCATCTTCTTTATCTAGATTAAATTCTTCTTCTGGTTCTTCGTGTTTTACTTCTATCTTTTCTTCGTCTTCCACTTCCTTGACCTTTATTTCATGGTTAGGTTTGTGTTTTCTAGTTTTAAATTGATCATCCATGCCTTTAATAGTAAAGGTTAATTAAATAATCTAAAAATTATTTTATTTCTAGAAGAGTTTTTTCTATTCTACTTAGTGTTTTTTCTTTGCCAAGAAGATTTAATGTATCGAACAATCCTGGGCTTTGTGGAGAATGAGTCGTAGCAATTCTAATAAGACTAAATAACACAACTGGCTTTGTCCCGGTTTGCTCAAGAAGTGTATTTAATTTGTTTGTTAGATCTTCAATTGAGAAGTCGCTTTGCTCTAGGGTTTCTTTTGCTTTATTTAGCCAATCTTTAAGATTTCCTTTATCTTCCTTAGATAATTGTTTGTTATCTTCTATTAAACTTAGATTAACTATTGGTTCTTCAAAAAAGAATGTAGATAGTTCATCTATTTCATTGAGTGTTTTAAGTCTTTCCTGTAATAATCCAACAACTTTTTTCTTGTATTCTTTATCAAATTTTTCTGCATCTTTTGGAAGCTTATCTTTAACTAGTTCGTATAGTTCATCTAAGGATAGATTTCTAATATGAGCACCATTCATCCAGAGCAAACGCTTTTCGTCGAAATTAGCTCCAGATTTCTGAACATGTGAAAGTTCAAACTTATTCTTGATTTCATCAACGCTGTAAATTTCTTGAGTGGTTCCATCATTCCATCCAAGACTGGCTATAAAGTTAATCAATGTCTCTATTAAATATCCTTCAGAAATATAATCTAGTACATCCTTAGCACCGTCTCTTTTAGATAATTTTTTCTTACCATCAGGACCCATTACTGGAGGAACTGTTGCTAATATGGGATGTTCTATTTCTAATGCTTCATAAAGATTAAGAAATCTTGGAACGGAAGCTATGAATTCTTGACTTCTAATAATATGGGTAACATTCATTAGCATGTCGTCGACAATATGAGCAAAGTTATATGTTGGATAACCATCAGCTTTAATTAATATAAAATCGTCTACGGCTTCAGGTCCGGCACTTAAATCTCCCATTATTTCATCATGCCATCTATAAGGCTTAGGATCGGATTTGAATCTTAGGGCAGTTTTACCATCCCACTTAGGTGGATTTTCTGGTCGATAATTTCTAAAAAGGAAAGCGTGTTTATTCGCTTTAGCTTCTTCTCTGAATTCGCCAACTTCTTCTTCGCTATACGGATCAGCGTAAGCTCTACCCTTTTCAATTAATTTATTGCCCCACTGTAAATAAATATCTAATCTCTCACTTTGTAAGTATGGTGCATTTTCTCCGGGTTTGTTTGGGCCTTCGTCAAAGTTAATATTTAGGGTTTCAAGGGTTTTAATAATATGCTCTATTGAGCCTTCTACTTCCCTATTTTTGTCGGTGTCTTCAATTCTTAAAATGAATTTTCCGTTATTTTTCTTAGCAACAAGCCATGCGAATAAAGCAGTTCTAAGACTACCAACATGCATAAATCCAGTAGGGCTAGGAGCGAATCTGGTAACAGTTTTCATATCCATATTTTACATGCTAGTTGCCAATTTGACCAACTCATTATTAGATAATGTTGAGTTGCCATCTACCAAATACCAAATACCGCCAGTCACCCAAGTAGCGTTATTATTTCCATAGATATAGATATTGATTCCATTAGAATTTATTAGACTAAAATCTGTGTGAGCGTTTGGGACTAGATATGTATCTATTAATGTAGCGGCATTCCAGTCTGATGGAGATTCAGTTATGGTAAATTTAAGCTTGCTTGTATTTGAGTTGTAGTCAGAAGATATGCTCCCTTTATGCGCCGTTACGGTTCCAAGAGTATATCCAGGAGGAATGTATTTAGGTGTTATTGCATTAAAACCGGCGACGTTTGAAGCAAAAGATATTTTTAATTTAGGGTAAAGATTATTATATAAGCTAACTAGTAATACGGCGATTACTATTAAGACAAATGCTATAACTAGTTTTCTTAATTTTGTATCTTTTTTGGGAAGGTATTTAAAATCATCTGAATTAATCTTTTCTATTGATGATTCAATTAGTTTTTTACCGGGATCTATTACATTGTCATCAATTATTGGTTTAACTAATTTAGATATCTCAATACCTTTTGAAACTGGAGCAGAATTTTTAATAAAATCTAGATTATTTTTAGAATTAAATCTGCTTATCATACTGCTTTTAGGAATGTTTTTAGCCTTGCTAATTAAATTTAGATTAATTCGGCTGTCGTTATTTTTTGAATTAATTTTCTTTAAAATATCTAAGTCTTTTGTACCTATTTTTGGAGTTAGCTTACTTTTTGTTTTACCTAAAGGTTTTTGGACGTACTTTCGCATCAAGGTATTGGATCTATTAGTCTTTTTACCTCTAATATTATTTGGGATTCGAACGTCCATTATTTTTTTATTTGTTTTGTTGGTTTGCATAAATAATAAATAAAGCTTTAGCACTTTATCGCTTAAGTTATATATTAACGCTAAATACCCCTTCTCTACAATAGTATAAGGATATACATATCAATAATTTGAGATTATAATAATTAACAATGGATTTTTTAGACCCAGAAAAAACAAAACGACATAGAATAATTCTATTTATTGGATATTTCTTTTTATCAATAATGGTTATTTTGATATCCGTACTTATGTACTACTTTGTAAATTATGGATATAGCTTTAATCAAGGAGGAAAGTTAATAAGAAATGGATTGCTCTTTATTTCGAGTCAGCCCCACCCTGCAGATATTTATTTAAATGACGTATTAAATAGCAATAAGACGAACAAGCATCTATTCATTCCCGAGGGAGTATATAACGTCAAGTTGCAGCGTGTTGGCTACAGGACTTGGACAAGATCTATTCAAGTTGATGGTGGTCAATTGGCTCATTTCGATTATCCGCTTCTAGTGCCCGAAATTCTTAACTCTACAAAGATCAAGACTTTCACTTCAACACCGTTATTTTTCAGTGAAAGTGATAATCACAATCGTCTTGTTGTTGGATATAAAGATACTGCAAACTATTTTGAAGTTTACGATATATCTAATACTGCCTCTCCTCTTGTTGGTAAGTTTAATATTCCCGACTCAGTTCTTACAAATCCTAATGCCAATGCCACTTATTCAGTAGTGCAATGGTCAGACGATAACACCCACGTATTAATTAATAGAAATTATGGATCCTCAAATGAATATATAGTTCTAGATACCGTTGATCCTACTCAGAGTATTAATCTAAAGAATTACCAGACATCGTTAAAGATAGATTCAGTAAGTCTAAATAATCGTAAATTTAATCAGTTTTATCTATATTCTTCATCGTCTCATATAGTATATGGCCTAAATTACTCAGACAATTCTTCTCAGCCCACTCAACTACTTAATGATGTTTACGCGATGTCTGACTATACCGGTAGCGGCATTCTCTATGCAACCAAAGATACCAAGGACTCTAATCTAGTAGATTTCAATATCTTGTTTTCGGGAAATACTTACTTAGTTAAAAAACTAAGTAAGGACGCTAATTATCTGCTTGCAAACAACATATACGACAATGTTCCATACGTAGTTTTAGGTGTTTCTGATCAAAATAAGGTTTATGTATTTAAAGATCCAATAGCTCAGATTAAGTCTAGTCCTGACGTTGAGCCGGTTCCAGTTCAAGTTTTAGCAGTAAAGAATGCTAACTACGTGAATTTCTCTTTAAATAAGCAATATATTATGGCTGAAAATGGTAATCAATTCGGTGTTTATGATATTTTTAACGACCACGGATATAATTTTACTAGCAAGTATCCAATTGATGCAGCTCAAGGACATGCTGAATGGATGGATAATAATAGAATTAGTTATGTTTCATCTGGCCAAGTAGTTATCTTTGATTATGATTACAATTACAATCAACTACTTAATAAAGGATATTCATCTTTCCAGACAGCATTTGATTCCAGTGATACCTATTTCTATAAACTAGTTCAATCTACTGATGCAAGCGTAGACTTATATAAAACCTCTTTCTATACACCAGTGGATCAACCTTAAACTAGTTTTTTAAATCTAATGAACACACTCACAATGTAGCCAATTAGTAGGACTGCGAATATTACTAATGCTATTTTTCCGTAGGTATTTTTAA
>Ga0214196_1000349_pt1 | contig 14813 bp, 12 predicted proteins | sample TroBogEpilimnion_38_FD_153034 | JGI IMG/M metagenome (GOLD analysis project Ga0214196, IMG submission 153034) | Freshwater microbial communities from Trout Bog Lake, WI - 25AUG2008 epilimnion | ecosystem: Environmental > Aquatic > Freshwater > Lake > Epilimnion/Euphotic zone | place: Trout Bog... | reverse complement strand
AAAATGGCGACGGACGGACAGACGGACAGACGGACACAACCAGGCTTTCGCCTTGGTTCTGGCCTTGTGGGCTTACTCTACAGTTTACTTGTTTCTAGCGTGATACGGTTTATATTATACTAAACGTTTTAGCGTACCTAACCCATATGGTTTACAATGGTTTAAGTTGTTTTTAATGGCATTCGGAACGATATTTTCCAATTCTATCTTTAATTTGTTCCTACACAATTCCATTTGAGATTCTACTCCTTAAATATGGAGGGCTCGGAAAGTTGATGAATGAATTTCTCGAAGTCCCGAAATAGGGCTCGGGAGTTGTATGCCATATTGATCCAAAGGTAACGACGGATTGGTCTCAAGAAGGAGATAAGGAGGCCCCCTTGATTATTAATTTGTGACTCTTCAAGATATATTAGTGTGTGTGTGTGAATGTGTGGTCAATATAATTGGATTTGTGTACTATTGATAAATATGAAATATGTCGAGCATTATCACTTATTATTTACCTTCCTATCTATCCGATGTATTTGATTGAAATGATTTGCTAGTAAGCTTAATAATATGATGTTATAATGAAATATTGAGAAGAAGGCGAGGGTCTATTTAGGCTGTTGTTGATTGATGGAGTAAAAAATATCAATTTGAAGGTTTGCTTTATCAATTTGGTGACATTCTAAATAAACCTTCACCTTCTAATTGAGTATTTCATTATAATATAATATGAAAATTATGTAACAAGTATTGTTTGAATGAATCTCGATTTTTTATCGTTATTGTATTGGTTTACAATTGTAGAAATTGTATGGAAAGTATGTATCGAACGTTATATTCGCTTTATTTCAATTGTTTCGAAGTGAAGAGGTATATTAATTGTTATTTTTGTTGTCACCAGTTGTCATGTTATCACTATTTGCGTCCATTTTTGCAAGTTGAATCTCAGCGGTTAGGTCATGTGATCCTATTAGACAGTTGACGTTATAGGAAACACATATTGGACACTTATCGCCTATAGTGTGATATGGATATTGTTTCTTGATGTCTGGTTGTAAAGCGCTGCAGATGGGAACGGTATTGGATAGTTGTTCCTCTAATTCTTCTAGTCTTCTTGTTAGTATATGGTTTTTATATTCGGTTTGCATGATATCGTCAAAGGTATTATCTATTGTTTTATTTCTTCTTTCTATGTGGTTTTCGTGTACTTGCTTCATGTTATCCATATCGCGTTCATATTTGTAAACTGTGTCATTCTGTTGTTGTACTAAAACACTATATTCAGATTTCAGTGTATTGAGTTCTTTTTGAATTGTTTCTAAAGGATTATCAGATGCGGTGTTTGGATCGGATTCCATGTTGAAATCTTAATGTTGTATTGATTTATAGTCTGTATTAGCTATTTGAAACTTATGAACTGTAGCATCGAGACAAATTTCATTCGATTTATATTTTAATTTATTTGGTTGAATTATTTGTGACTAGTAACACTTATTAATTAAAGTGTTGCTGATGATATGGTAACATTTTCGAGTCGTCAATTTCATGTATTTTTGACGGTCCGTTGTAATATTATAACGAATGCATATTCGTGTCTTACAGAAAGAATGATTATGACAAGTCTTTATAGAATGGCCGTATCGTGGATGGTTAGAATATAGATTATGTTAAGAGTAAACATGTGTTAAATGTTACTTGTTGTACTATATGTAATGTGTTGCTGATATTATATTTGTTTTATCAATTAGTTTAAAACAACTATAAGAAGATTGCTATGTAGTTTTAAATTTAGTTAGTAGTATTACATGTAGTTGTTTGAAGGAGGGATTGCAAAGTTCATTACGGTATTTAGAATCAAGTGTTGAAGTAGGGTTCGGAAAGTGTAAGTTGGGTTTACAGGTTTTCGAGCGAGTTTTCGAGGATGTTGTTTTTGCGATTTTTTTCTTTATTCATTGTGTTTATTATTAGTCGTTTCTTTGTGTATCGTTAAGTACAGTGTCTTATCTTCCCGATATTAGAGTCTGTATTTATTTTCTTGGCAAGTAGTTAATTTAAAGACAAACTTTGATAGTCCGTGCCTATTCTGCTTTTCGGTTTGGTTGTTATCGGCGCTGTATTCAATCGTTTCGAATTGATGAGGTATATTAATTGTCATTTTCGTTGTACCAAGCCAACATGTTATTATCATCTGCGACCATTCTTTCAAATTTTCGTTTATTGGATAATGATTTTATCCTTGCTAGTTGAGTCTCAGCCGTTAAGTCATGTGATTCTATTAGACAGCTGACGTTGTAGGCCTCACATATTGGACACAAATTTTTTATAGTGCGATCTGGATACTGTTGTATGATGTCTGGTTGTATAGAGCTGCAGATAGGAACGATACCGGATAGTTGTTCCTCTAATTTTTGTACTTTCGAATCTAGTCTGTAGTTTTGATAACCCAATTCCATGTCACGGCCATGGAGATCATCAATCATTTTATCCTTTTGTTTTAATTGGTATGCTAGTTTACTTTTCAGGAAGTCCAATTTGTATTCATATTCGTACACTAATTTTTTATGTTGTTGTTCTAAATCATTATATTCGGATTTCAGTGTGTCGAGTTGTTTTTGAATTGTAATCAAAGGATTTTGAGATGCCGTGTTTGGATTGGTTTCCATGTTTAAATTATGTTAATGTATTGATTTAAAATTTGAATTTGCTATTTGAACCTTATTAATTGAGTATCTAGACAAATTAATTCGAATCGTATTTTTTTAATTTATGATGTGGATTTATTTGTGATCAGTAACACTTACTATTCAAAGTGTTGCTGATGATATAGTAACATTTTTGAGTCGTCAATTTTTCATGTATTTATGTCGGTCAAATGTTATATTACGCATGCTTTTACGAGTTTTATGAGAAAGAATGATTATTGTCAAGACTTTATAGAAGGGCCGTATTGGGATGGTCTTGAATATAGATCATATGATGAGAGTAAACATGTGTTAAACGTTAGCTGCAGTACTATGTGTTTGTGTTGCTGATATATCCTCGGAATCTTGTTCTAATGCCTTCAATTCGTTTTGGACTTGATTCAGAATCTGTCTTAATCCATCACGATGATTAGAATTCAATTCGTGTTGAAGTTCCCTAAGACGACCAATTTCTTCTAAAGCTTTATCCAGTTTTTCTTCTACGGTTTCATTATCTTCATAATGTTTACTTTTTTTGTTGACTTTATCTTTGGCGATTTTTACTTGAGCATTGATTGGATGGCACCCTATTAGACAACGGACGTTATGCTCTAAGCATGCGGGACATGGGTCTTGTAATGTCAAATTTGGGTTTGATTCCATCAGTAGAGGATATGTTGTTTGGCAAAACGGTTCTGGTGTGAATCTTGTCATAGGTGTTTTGGAAAATGATCTTTCGTATATTGAAAATTTACTGCCCTTTTCTTGCATTCTTTGTTTAGAAAGTCGAACTCAGCGGTTATTTAATTAATATCGTAAGATTCTTATTTTAGTATATATTATGGATTGTATATTTTGTGGTCGTCAGTTTTTGTTTATTATTATACGTCTACGTTACACTATTTATCGACTGTGTTTTATACAGCAGTCAAGTCAGAGGAGGTCAAGACTTGAAAACACGAAAAAAAATTCAAGTCGTTATTGTCCGTTGTTTCCGTTTTGACTGTTTGGGTTTATGTTTTCGTTGTTATTGTCGTCGTGTTTTGGTGCTTTTGAATGTATTTTTTTCCTTTACTCTCGTATACCGAATCTTATGTAATTCCACCACAGAGTGGTTCCACCCATTGTAAGTTATCAATATAATGATGCTTCACTCCACAACCCCCGTCTTCCCAGTAATTACATTTGTTTCTTGCGTCTTATTTAACTAGCAAACCTTAATTTCTGAAAGTTATTGGTTTCCGTTATGTCCGTTTTCTTCTTCGGGATTTTCGTTTTCGTTGTTCTCATCGGCGAAGTCTTGCATTAAAGGATTTTCTTCTGGTTGAATTGGTTGTTGAATACCTAAGTTGGTGATGGTTAACGTGGAAATTGGGTCCGGTAGCAGTGGCAGATTAAATCTAATCTGATTTAACGTTCGAATTTGATTACGAAGTTGTGTATTCAATGCAAAGTAATTGTATCTTCGTTCTAGTGCATGTGTAGGAATTTCCATGTTATGGACACGTTGCATTATATTTAAATCTCCTGTTGCAATTCGTACTGATAGCCAAGAGTAGAATCCACGAAGATCACCCATTATCATAAAGGACGCAATTTGGTTAGATCTGTATTGGGTAATGAAATCTTCAGAATTTGTGGCTACGATTGGTAATGTTGAAGTTTCATATAAAGCGTTCAGTTGATTATCTGTCAAGTAGATTGTTTGAATATTTTCTAATTCGTATATGACTAGAATTTCTAATATATCCATATTTCGTTGAATTCTACCTTGGACACGCCTTAGGACGTGACTATGGTTCAGTTGATATTCATTCATAGTCTCGTTATAATAAATGCGTCGAATTTGATTATCGACGTAGTTATTCATTAACTGTATGAGGTCCATTGGATAACCTTAAGAAATGGAGTAGAGATGAAGATAATTATGAAGCTGATTTGTTGATTCACGATGGAATCTTTCCACTATGTTTGATTAGTATTTAGTCATCGATTATTGGTATTCTGATCTTCTATTGTAACACTTAATGAAAAGTGTAAAGCTTTTTTTCATGTATGAATCATTTATATTATCGGTCGATCGAGCAAGCGAATAAAAATCAAATGGCTATTATGATTTATATCGAAAGGTACTTTGATGGTACCTATTTCAAGTTGTTGTTTTTTTTATGCGCTGTGTCTGACGAGACGGATATTTATGTCGAACTACGTGTTGTGGTATTCATGTCGATCGAATATTCGCTGTCCTCAATGTCTGTAAATATGTCAATGCAGTGTTAAACAGTTGCTTATTTTCTACCATGTTCATTTGGAACTTCAGCTGATGAAGTTGTTTGTCCAGTTGATTGTGTCTGTGATATTGTTTCCAATTGGTTGTGAACTACTGCTAAGATCTGAAGTAAACTGGCCTCATGCTGAATCCTTGACTCTTGAAGTTGTCCTTGTAGTTCCGAAACAACGTCGAAATGTTGTTGCTGCAATTGGCGTTCTTGTTCTGTGATCTCTTGTAGCGCCACTTGGAGTTTATCACTTAATGATTTGTTTCGTTCCTGTTGTTCATCGAGTTCAAAATCTGTTATTTGAAGCTTTGTTTGAGCTTCTTCTAGTCTATCTTTTAATCTCTTATTGAGTTCGATTTGTTCATCGCGTTCTACTTCAGTTATTAGTAGTTGCGATCTTTTTTCTTCCAGCTTTAACGTAGTCGAACGTAGGTCGTCCTGTATGGTCTGTGTTAATCTCTCTTGCATGTTGAGTAGATTAGTACTTCGATCCAATCTCTCTACTGCGTCGTCCGCTACCAACTGTAAACGCGTGATTTCTCTGCGAGCTCTTTGTAAGTTATCTTTTGTAGTACTCAGTAACTCTTCTGTTGAGACTTGAGAAGCTGTTGTGTTACCTTCATTGCTGTCGTTCATGATTGTAAATAATGGCTTAATTAATTAAGAATATGGGTATGGTAAAGATATTTTGTTAAAGAGATATATTTGAAAGTTACCAATAATATGCGTATGTCAATTCGATTGATCTTTTTTCCTTTGACTTTCCCCTTAAACTTATTTTTCATGCATTAGAAAACAAGGTAGCGAACATGAAAAATCCATTATATCTTGGTGTTGTTATATGAATTAATATGTAAATCTCATTTAATGTTAGTTTAGTTATATCGTTACAGCGATTTTGTAAAACTTATGTTATTATTGTTATTTGAAATGCCATACTCGTATTATATGATATCGTCGCGATGTTATCTTATTATGTAAGTATAGATTATATGTGTCATTGAAAGGTATAGTCAAAACATTCCGTTTTTATCGAAAATGATCTTTGTTGGTGAGGGATGGGATGTTGTCAAACATTGGGTTACAAGGAGGTACTTGATTAAGATGACGATGATTGAACATTGGGTTGCAAAGAGGTACTTGATGAAGATGACGATGATTGAGCATTGGGTTGCAAAGAGGTACCTGATGAAGATGACGATGATTGAACATTGGGTTGCAAAGAGGTACTTGATGAAGATGACGATGATTGAATAGGGATTGATGATATATTTGAAGGAGGTGTCATCATTGGCGATGCCGGTGCTGGTGCCAATACAGTTTGGATCGGAGTGATAGGAGGTTGTATTTGGGGCAATCTAAAAGACGGTACAATTCCAGATTCGAGAGGAGATGTCATCGGAGAGGTGATTCCATGTGAAAAGGAAGGATTCGAAAGTTGTCTCGCAGTGCGAAAAATGTTGTTGTTTACACTTTCGAAACTGTTCCATATGTCTTTACCATTGTAGGGTTCACTTAAAGTCTTTGAACATAGAAGCTTTAGGTCTAGTAATGGTTCTTTGTACATGGCCAAAGCTAGAACTAATGTGGGTCTGTCGTCGATCATATCAGTAGGTGATACATCCACAAGTAGTGTAACATCTTGTAGAAGTTGTACTGTATCGGTTAGCAACTTTCTTTGATGATGACTTGTTGAATAGTCATCAGGTCTATTTGTGTTTTTCATCGCATCGCAATGTTTCTTGTACCTTGTTAGAATGGTACCAACTTTTAGATATTGCATCGAACAATTGAAATAGACTTCACGTCTTCTCGCCAAATGAAACAGATGTGTAAATTCATTGTCCCTTGGTGTTAAAGCTCTCATCAAGGGAACAAGAAATTGGAAATCTGGTATCATCCGAGGGTCAGTAGAGAGTAATCTCATGAAGAGATTGTTAATTTCGTCAATTTGTTGCATCAACATCGGAATTTGATCTTCAAGGTGGTAGAATTTTTCTAATTGCATCTTCAGTTCTTTAGCAATCGCCTCCTTTTCTCGGTTTTGGACATTTTGATGCATGGACATTCTTCCTATTTCGGATTCAAGGTCTTTGATTTGAGATTTCAATGTTATGAATTCTTCTTGTGCGGCTGCCTGGTATAAATCCTTTTCTTCTCGAGTACGTGTACTACTCTCTAGCAAATTTGCTTTTTCTTCATGGGCTAAGCGGAGATCATCATTTGATTTTTGGACCGTAACTTGTAATGATTGTACTTGTTCATGAGCTAAGCGGAGGTCATCAGTTATGCTTTGGTGGGTGGCTTGAAAAGACGCTAATTGATCTTGAGATGCTTGAAGCTCGTTTCGACATTGTTCTAATTGTGTTTCAATGGGAATTGAAGCCCCCTCTTGCTTTGCATCCCCAGCACTTTCGCCAGCTTTTCTTTTGGCACTACTCATTTTTATATAGTACTGAGTATTGTTAGGATATTATGTGAATTTATATAATTAGCGTCGGAAGATTTCGTTTTGTCGTGTTAGGAATAAGTTTTCGAGTATGATTTCCGAAATCGAAAATAATTTTGAAATCCTTCTAGAATCTATCATTTCGAAGATGATAATACCCTAGGTCATATTTGAATTACACTTTTCATTTTTCATGGCATTTTAGTTTGAAATGAAAATTGGAAATATGCACCATAAAGGATATGGTGAATAATAGACTACTATATTTGTATTCAGTGATACACAGATTGTGGTGGGAGAATTACTATACCATATACCTATATATTACGTAGTATCGTATTTCCGTTTGTGTTTTATAAATGCGTAAGTGTAGTATAGAGAGAGAGAGAAAGAATGTTTAAAAAAACTTGTCCAATAAAATATCGATTTAACCACGAGACGAAAATTTTAAATTTTAATCTTTCAAAGTTTTGTGGAGATTGTGGCTCTAGTAATGCACTGAAATCTACTAGTAGTAGTAGTACTAGGTAGTAGGTATTGCTTGTAGTAGTAGTAGTAGCTATTACGGTCGATACCCATATATTATAAGACTTAAAAAGTATATAATAGTAGAGTACAATTTCTAGATTAGAGATGGAACCTATAGGTATTGCTGAATCGGTAGTACTAGTAGAATTGGAACGGAAAAGAAAAAGAAAAAGAGAAATTCAACGTGAATTAAGAATAAAACAAAAGTTAAATCCAGTATTGCATGGAATTTATTTGCTTAACGAACGATCAAGGCAGTCAAATCCTCTTTACAAGGAAGCAAAAAAAATACGCGAAAGGGCTGAAGAATCAAAACTGAAAGCTATAGTTCGTGTTCAAAAACGAATATTTGGTAATACTTCCACACTCACTGGATTTAGTTTATATCCCAATTGCATTAATAAAACATTACGTAATGACATTCTTGGATATTTAAAAAAGGAATTTTCATTGAAATCAAAACGAAATCGTGACCAAGGAAGTATTCACGTAGATAGCTATGGGAAAGAATTTGTTATTCAAACTCAAATGTTTTGTAATTACGTATCTGATCCAGATTCTAAACATTATCTTTATGTTCGTGAAGGACATACTTCGAAATATTCTGTTCCTATAAATACTGTCATGCTAGAAGACGAAAACTTATCAAGTATAATGAAATTATCCAAACTAGTTCAACTTATTGTACCGAAAGTAAGCGATTTACCGCTTTATCTTGTGCAGTGTATAGTATATGATGATAAAGGATCAAGAGGGGCGCATATAGATGGGACCCAAAATGGAGGTGATGTTATCGTTGGTTGTGATATTGGAGGAGGTAAACGAACATTACAAATTGGAAAAGATCACATTTTTCAAGTAGGAATGGGAAGCATTTACGTTATGTATGATGATGTACGATATAACTGTACACATGATCCTAGAAAAATACTGAAAAATGACAGTCCTTATGTAATTATGTTTAGATATGGGTTGGCGAAACAATCCACAAAATTATAGTATGTAGCTATTCATTTAATCCTTCGATCATTAAGTTAAGTTATTTAGAATCCTTAATTTAATTATGTTACAAGATTATGTCGATGGTTTTTCGAATGACTTATGAAATTATATGAAGCATGTTTGTTCGAAAAGTATCGGTAAAAGAATGTCGTAACGTTTAACGAATGTAAGGATGTCGGACATATACTAGTATTAACTGCGTCAAGATTTGTTCAGCAACATGTCGATCATGTGATTTTCAACCACGATTGTCGTTTTGTTTTGTTAAGAGGAGGAAGCTGTGGAGGAGGGAGGCTTTTTCTTGTCAAATAGAGAGTCTTGATCTTCACTAGAAGACGAAGTATTTGTCAAGTCAATCGGAATATCTTTACGTTTTCCTAAAAGTGATGTGGTCATCATTTCGGCAGTGATGTGATGATATCCTATCGGACAGTTAATATTAAGGAGTAAGCACACTGGGCATGAGTCCAAGAGCGATAATTTTCCATCCATAGCTCGTATATCACTTTGAAGAGATTTGCAGATAGGTTCTTCGGTGATAGGCAGTTTAGGCTTCGTTGCCGTTGATGATTTTGACATCGCAAACTTTTAATGATTTAGAAGTTCAAAAAACTATATGAACAGTATTATGATTCGTGTATTAGTGACCGGTACCAACGTTTTGACTTACGCTTCAAAGTTTTCGATTTGAAAAAGAAATAATTCATGAATTGTGTCGACTGTCGATGTTTATAAAATGTCGTCATCCAAAACTTCGAAAGGATGTGAAAATGGGATATTTCGGAAATATTGACTAGGGACGTTTTAACTAATAAAGTTTTCATGCACTTTTGTTGTAAGTTACATGAAAAATTGGTATGTGATTTTCAGATGTTAATTCAAGTATGTGAAATAGAGTACACATACAGTTGTAGGTGAAATTTAGTAATGAAGTATGTTTCATTATTAATTGTTTTAAAGTATATCATGAACTGTTGTCCATGTGGAAATGATGAAAATGCTGTTGTTCCTCCTATTGAAGGTCAGAATGTTGAACGTAGATATCGTTTTCCTCGTGAAGCCCATCACCGTCCTTTACATCCGGTTCATCATCGAGAGGAAGATGTTTATCGCGGATTTGAAGAAGATTTAGAAGTAGTATACAATCAATTTGCTGACGACTTTATTGATTTTCCAGGTATACGAGGTGTTCGTACAAAACGTGATTTAGTGGTTGGAAATCTTGCTGTACGCTATGAAGGAGAGAAAATCAATTCCATTGAAGTGGAACGACGTATTCAACGAAGTGAAGGAGGTATGGTAGTGGATGCTGGTTGTAACGAAGATGGAGAACGTGTGTATATTGATGGCGCAGTTGGTGGAAACATTGCTTGTTTGATTAATCATCATTGTAATCCGTCTCGTGTAAATGTAGAACTGAGGAAAGTAGATAATTATGGTGAACCTGAAGTCCATTTTATGGTAATAAAACCAATTCCTGCAGGTACTGATCTTTACTTTGACAATCGAGGTTCTGTTGCATGTCTACCACTAAATTCTGGGGATGTCGTAAGGACAGTGCAATGTTTGTGTAAAGGTTTTGAGTCTATTGAAAGAATTCCTATTTGCGCACGAAGAATGCTTTAATAATTCGTTAGGAATTTTAAATTAACGATAATAATGAATTCAACAAATATTGTAGTATCGACAAGAATCGTAAAACGTTTATTAATTTAAGAAAATAATGTCTTCAAAATATGCATTCTTTTCTTCTTGTTTTAAATTGCTTGGCATTTTATTCACGATTTCAATCAATTCACCAAATGCAGTCAACTCTTGAGAAATTATATTAGGTGGAACAACATTTACATTCTCATCCTCAATGATCTCAACCACTCGATTTACATATATAACATCATCATCTTCCCCGACCACCAAATTGTTATCTTTGTTTAAAGCTCGTCTCATAAACAAATGGGTAGCTAAGGTACTTTCATGCAATACCTTTGCTTTTATTACGGAAAGTTTCTTCAGAGTAACGTCAGCCATATGTCCTTTAGAATATATAGTAAATCCTAAAAATTTACGAATTCTGGGCATGTAATCGAAATTGAAATCACGGTATGTAGCAAATCGATTCAAAACAATAACATAATATGCATGCATTATAGCAGAAACACCACATGAAATACCATCATCTTGTATGATGTCACTTTCCGATGTTGTCCCATAGTTATCATGATAGTTAAAAGTCAATGGGGTATGAGATTTGTTCAAAACCCTGTGTTCTCTTTCCCACCAGTTGTTCATGATGTATTCAAACTTACCACGTGAATCATAATGATGATAACCATCAAAGTTATGACATATTCCATCTTTTATAACAATCAAAATCCAATGCTCTCCGATATTGGCCACAAAAGTAATAATAGTAGTTCTTTCCAAATGCCTAGCATAATAAGGTGTATTTGGTCTTTTGTATAAGTTTGTATGCCGATCATCTGAAATACTCCTAAATCTCTCATAGTGTGTGAGTTGTGATGAATACCAAAAACTGTCCAACACAACAACTTGCTCAGTAAATCCGTTGGGTCTTTGAGATGCCCATAAAATCATAAAAAACTCAATCATGGTACTGTTCAACCAATGAGTAATAGTAACAAAATCCGATTCACGAACAATTTCATAATGATTTTCATGAACAATATAAGCTACACCTCTTTCTTTCATTCGCGGTTGTTGTGCTAATTCTCTTGGCGTTCTACATGCTTTACGAATAGCTTCATATTTATTTACTTCAGCAACTTCCATAGTATTCCAAAATGAATTGACATACCATTGTTGTTCAGATGTTAAAGGTGTTGTCGTTGACGACATCTTATTCATTTGAGTAGCTAATGGCATTGATTTTGCTTTGGATGACTGTGTTCCTAAAGGCCAACCTTTTCCTTTTGTTGACTTGACACCGGACATTGATTTTTCCCCTTTAGTACCTTTACCCTTTGGTCCATGATAATAAGTTATTTTATTTTTATCGCGTAATTCTGTTGCAATTTCAGAAGTTGCTTTCAATTGGTCCAATGTTTTAATATCCGGTGTTGTTATTTTTTCCATTATAACTTCATTAAAAAGAGATATGAGTTGTTTGTGACTTGATTGATATGCCATTTCATATTGATAATCAAAATTTGGATAATCATTTTGTTGTTTCTTATTTCGATTGGTAGATCTTTTTTCAATTTCTTTAGATAATTTCAGTAGATATTGAACCCTGGTACTTTCCATCGGTTTCCATATTTGTTCTATATCATGAGGATTTACTTTTTTCCAACATTGATACCATATTGAACGATACGGATCATTCGATAATTCCGTTAAGTATCCCATTTGTGATTGTAAATAAGTATCTTCATTAACATCAATTGTTTTTTCTTCATAGAATGGTAAACGGAACACATTATCAAGTCTTTTCACTCTGGATAATAATACGGTTAATGTTTCTATATTAAAATGTGAAAAATATGTCCCAGTTCGTTTGTTCAAATTCAGAATAAGATACTCCATTTCTGCACCCTAATATATATAATATAAAAACAGTTAAACATATTATTAATGTATAGTATAAACATAATGGTTACAATAGTTTCATCATACCTGTAACTTATGAGATGTTGTGACAGCAGCCATTTCATAGTCAAATTGATCATAACGAAAAATCAAAGGTTTATCCCCTTCTACAACGGTTGCTAACCTTAAAGCATATTGTTTTCTACACATACGTAACGCTAGGGGTATTACATATCTACCTGGAACACAACTCAAATGGGATGGCCAATTTGAAGCTAGTTGTTTATCTAATTCTATAAGAACATAATCAGGCATGGGTATTTCTAATTCTTCGGTACCATTCTGTATACGTGTTTCTTGCTCTTGTTGAACAGTTTCATCATTATAAACTATACCATACAATGTTGCAAGTGTACCATTCACTAAATTTAAAGTAGGACAAATATTATGTAGTAACATTGCCAATCCACTGTTATACGTATCAGATTTTGAATCGGGACCTGATGTATCCAAATACGCACCCCGTTGGAAATATTGTTTCAATTCTTTACCATAAAATTGATTTTCATACAATTGTTCTCCATTTTTACTACTTTGCATATTAGGATCACAAAAAGGTTTTTTCCAATACAATACACGTTCACCTGTTATTTTTTGATGTTGTGCTAATATAATGGGAATCAAAAAATGCCTTTCTATATTGCTTGTTACTGCTATACGTGCCATTCGTAACTTTGGATTATTTCTAAGATGTTCATGTGACAAAACAGGTATTTTGGACAGAAATTCCATCTTAATTGGATGATATTCATTTAAATCTCGCATGCTATTAATAATCTCTTTTAATCTTTCATCTTCCGCCCTAAAAAGTTGAGTCAATTCTACTTTTGTAAACATTTTTGCAATTTCACGTCCTGCATAAGTTGGCTTGTTTGGTTCAGGTACATAATGTTTTGTCACTTCCCATTCATTCGGTAATAAACTTAACACCATACCTCTAGGAATACTTTCCCCGGCAACACATTGCAATTGCATTTGATCTCCTGTTAAACACATTGAACATCCAGCAAATGGTCCTTTACAATTATCGCGTATTTTAAACATATCATCTAATTGTAAACCATTAATTTCGAGCTGTGTATGCGAACAATGACCTAAATCTTTTGTTTTCATCATGGATATCTAATATTACAAATGATACAACATATTTATAAAATGTTTAAGTTAGATAGATATTAATTATAATATCATTCTATAATAGTATCTTCTTACCTCATCAATGTGTATCACAAAACATCCAGATCCCTTGAATTCTTCCACAAGCTGTACTCTAAAAATAGGATTTAATGCATTCGACCTATACTTATCCGTTTTTTTGTATGCATTTTTTGCAGATGTTTTCTTTTTTGACATAAAAATTGGTACTGCTTGTGCAGAATGCATTGTTTCACAATTGTTTCCTACCACTACTGCAGCAACACCAGTAGTAGCAGATTGTTTAATACCAAAAACAACTTTATTAATACGTTCGATACAACCTCTCAACTCATTAGAAATTGTTTGATGGTTTCTTGCTTTGTAAGCAATAATATCACGAAATCTTTGTCGTTTCCTTGACAAATACGCTTCGATACGTTTAATAAGTTCTTTGAATAATGTTGTTTTACCACATCCTGGTCCTCCTTGTACTATCATATATATAGGATCACTTGGACAAAGTGTTGTAGTTGGATCTACGAAATGATTGATATTATGACGTACTATCTTGTAAAACTTTGTGCATACATATTCTTGTTCTTGATTCAATTGTCTTCTGTCCACTATATCTATACCATAGGCATCTTCCTCTTCATTTTCAATCAAATCAGTAAGTTCATCTTCTTTTCCTTCACCTGTTACGGATTGGTCATCCTCATCAGTTGAGGTGGCTTGATTTACTATTTTGACAATATCAATTTGTTCCCCCATAACTGTCTTCGGAACTCTCATTTTATCTAGTAAAGCATCCAAATACTCTTTCCCTTGTAATCTCTCTGGTGATAAAGTATCAGTCGATGGTTCTTCAGAAAAGTCATCAATTCTTTTCACCATAGAACTCATATTTTGTTGTTTTGATATATCTAATCCGGATTGTACCCCTATAGGGAGATCTTTATAAAGATTTTCCATTATATTGCATGCTTTATTATTATATTGCATGGCTTCTATTCTTCCTACATCCACTTGTCCGTATTTATTTTCACCCGTCAAATTATTTTGAACTAGAATTTGATACAATTCGTCTAAAGGAATATCCTTATAATTGTTTTCTTCATTTTCCCCTTCATCAGGCATATC
>Ga0214196_1000347_pt1 | contig 14889 bp, 15 predicted proteins | sample TroBogEpilimnion_38_FD_153034 | JGI IMG/M metagenome (GOLD analysis project Ga0214196, IMG submission 153034) | Freshwater microbial communities from Trout Bog Lake, WI - 25AUG2008 epilimnion | ecosystem: Environmental > Aquatic > Freshwater > Lake > Epilimnion/Euphotic zone | place: Trout Bog... | reverse complement strand
CAGCTGACTATAATTAGAGCCGTAGCTGCACTTGGAGTAAGTGCGGTTCTAGCTAAAACGGAAAGTCCTAAGATTAAATTTGTTGGAGCTGTAGGTTATACAATATTTGAACTTGCCGATGCCTTAGACGGAAGCTTGGCTAGAATTAAGGCAGAAGAAAAAGGTGAAGATACTAAACTCAATGGAAATCTTATTGATGCACTTTCAGATAAGGCAGTAGAAAGTGGAGCTAGTTTTCTTGTCGCGGAGAGATCTATTAGGAATGGAGACAAAATTGGTGCTGCAATAAATATCCTTGCGGGTATCACTGCGCCACTACCATCTGTATTTAGGGCAAGGGCAGAAAAACATAACTTGGTAGTTAAAGAGAGTAGTTATGGGACTCGACCAGTACGATCAGCATTAACTGGCCTTAATCTCGCATTTGGCGGAAATAGAATTAGCTCACAAATATTAGGAGCAATACTCGCTGGAAGCAATGGCTTTACTGCTATTAGGCGAATGGGTGCAGTTAAAAACCCAGATTCAAAAGAAGTTTTAGGTGAACTTAATAATGAAAAGAAACAATTAGAGAGTAGACTTAGATATCCAGCTTTGGCGGTATTTTCTATCGGAGCACTAGCTGTTGGCCTTAAAATGCTAGATAGAGTTGGAAGATTAGAATAATTCAAGTTTGATTTAAGATGAGGAAGTTTTTATTTTAGTAAAGTTTAAGATATAATTTGAAAGTAAAATAATGAAAACAAATAGCTATAGAGGAGTCAAAATAACTCCTAAAAAAAAGAAAAAATCTAAGAAAAGACTACTAATATTGTTAGTAGCAATTTTTGGTATCTATCTTTATGCTCATTATGGCTATGCTGCAACTCAAAATTTATCAATCTCAAAGAAGAGTATTAGCACAGTTATCAATAAATCTAGCTCAACACCTATTTCAAATACTACCAAGCCGGAAAAATCTAATTCAATAACAGCCACTAAAACAGAATGTTCATCGAATACTTTAGATAAGCTCCTAATAGTTAGTATAAGTAATAGAAAACTTTGGGCCTGTAATTTAAATAATCAAGTATATTCGTCGCCCGTAATTACGGGTATGAGCTTTTTGGAAGCAGATTTAACTCCTACAGGTACATTTCATATATATAGCAAGATAACTAATACAATTCTTAAAGGATCGGATAGCACAGGATCATGGGATGACCCAGTTAGTTACTGGATGCCATTTTTAAGCAATCAGTATGGTCAATATGGTTTTCATGATGCTACTTGGAGAAATCCAAATGAATTCGGGAACGTTAGCCCTGACTCAAAAAATGCATCTCATGGCTGCGTGGAATTACCAATAGATGCTGCTGCTTGGGTATACAACTGGGCTCCTATTGGAACTCAAATTAACATAGTTAACTAGAGCCTAATGGTTTAGAATACTAATATGCTTATATTTGTTTTGCTGGTATGTCTATTTAATTTGGGTATTCTAGGATTCCTCGTGCTGAAGATCTTAAAAGGTGGTCAGGTTGATCTGTCTGTACCGATGCGGGAAGAGTTTTCAATTTCTAGAAAAGAACTAAATCAGGTAGCTAAAGATCTTCGTCAAGAACTATCTGCTAATTTAAATCAAACAAGGGAATCTATAGATAAAAGAATTGAGGATCTTAGAGATAAGAATGATCAAAAACTAGAACAAATTAGAAAAACTGTCGAAAATAAACTAGATAACATTAATAAAGATAATAACGATAAACTAGAAAAGATGAGATCTACAGTCGACGAAAAACTTCAATCTACTCTAGAAAAAAGATTAGGCGAAAGCTTCAAACTAGTTAGTGAAAGATTGGAACTAGTGCAAAGAGGCCTAGGAGAAATGAAGGGTCTTGCTACTGATGTTGGAGATTTCAAACGAATACTTACTAACGTTAAAACTCGAGGAACATGGGGAGAAATCCAGCTTGAAAGTCTTTTAGAGCAGGTGTTTATTAAAGATCATTATGAAAAACAAGTTAAGGTAGATCCAAGTTCTAATGAAGTGGTAGATTATGCAATTAAACTTCCAGATAAATCTAATAAGAATGGATATATTTTGTTGCCAATAGATGCTAAGTTCCCCCTTGAAGATTACCAGAGACTTGTCGCTGCCAGTGAGAAGGGAGATATCCTAACTATAGAGACTACCCTTAAAGCATTAATAAATAGAATTAAAATCGAAGCTAAATCTATCAGTGAAAAATATATTAAACCACCAAGAACTACAGATTTTGCAGTGCTATATGTGCCGATAGAATCTTTGTATGCTGAAATTCTTAGAACTCCTGGATTATTTGAAATGCTCCAAAGCACTTACCGAGTTACCATTGCAGGACCGACCACAATATCTGCAATATTAAATAGTTATCAACTTGGTTTTAGAACTCTAGCTATAGCAGAACAAACTTCAAAAGTATGGGAATTACTTACAACCATAAAAGGTGAGTTTGGTAAGTTCGAAGATTTACTAGTCAAGACCAAGGAGAAACTTGTTCAAGCTACCAGCACGCTAGATTTAGCTACTAAGAAAACTAGAACTATTGAATCAAAATTAAATAAAGTACAGACACTTTCTGCTAAAAGCACCAAAGAATTAGAATCTTAAGAATTAATTAAGTCTATTGCTAAAGCTGCTGTCCAAGAAAAATTATTAGATCCAAGCGGAGTACCATTTAGAGGGTCGAAGTATTCGTAAATTCCAGACTTATTTACTAGCTTTAAGGTTTTTTCCTTTAGTTCATTAGCCTCTTTATCAAATCCGTAATTCTTAAGTCCTTCAATAATTAACCAATTAGTATTTATCCAAGTTGGACCTTGCCAGTATCTTTGAGGATTAAACCAATCTGAGCTTATTGGAGAGGTTGGTACCGGATAGGGAGTTTTGTATCTGTGAGTATTAGAAAGATTATCTACAATTATTTTAGCTTTTTCTTTAGATATTGATCCGCTATATAGAGGCATGAATGAGGCTATGGAGCTTTCTTTGAGTAATCTATGGGAAACGAAATCTCTGGAGAAATATTCTTGTGCATAATCGTCCCAAAGATGTTCTAGAGCTTTTTCACTAATTTCCATTCTTTCTATTAAGTCCTCGGGTAATTTTTTATCGATAGTTCTAGATATTTCTTTTAAGTGCTTATTAGCTTTTATTAAAATAGAGTTAAAAGTTAGATCTTCAATTGCAAATAGCGAGTGATCAATAATTTTATCGAAATTATATCTTTTTCTTCTAAGTCTTCTTTGTACTGCAAAAAAAGAAAGTGCTTCTATGTTTGTGATACGCTGATTGCCTTTAACGATTTGAGTATCTCTTCTAAATAAGCCTAGAAGCATATCGATTCTAAGTATCATTAAGGCTTTCAACCAAAGTGGAAGAGAGTGTTCACTTAGTTCCTGCATCCATGGTGCGGTATTATCCATTCCGCATTCCCAAGGATGAATAAGTAGAGCAAGTCCTTCTCCGTGTGGATCTCTTTCCTCAAATATCCATTGATGATATTTAAGCAATTTAGGATAAACCTGTTTATACCAATCTCGTCTTTCGCTAGGACTCATTTTTTCACCTATTTTAACCACAGCCTCAGCTATTAAAGGTGGCTGTGTAATTCCGCTAGTTCCTAGCTCATTTGGTGAGGCTGGATTTAACCAAGATCTCCATATTCTTTCATTGGAAGTATTGTAGTTATCTCCCTCATTATTGTGTTTCCACATAAGAATGTTTGGCATCATTCCATTAGCCCATTGGCCTTCAAAAAGACTTAATATTTCTTGTTTAGCCTTATCTATATCATAGTGAGCTAATCCAATAGATATAAAACAACTATCCCAAAGCCACTGATATGGATATAAACGAATATTAGGGCAGGTATAATTTCCTCTATTATTTTTGTCTAGAACATCTTTAGCTTCGGTTTCTAGTTCTAAAAAATTTGTCTTAAGATTATCTACCATAAGTATTATCTATATTGTTTCACAGTTATCTATAATTAGTAAACTGCAAAGGATAATCTAGGCTAGAAGACCTAATAAGCGTCATAACCGTTTGAAGATCGTCTTTAGACGAGCTATTAACTCTGACGGCATCTCCTTGAATCTGACTCTTAACTTTAGAATTATTGTCTCGTATAAGTTTAGATATTTCTTTAGCTTTTTCTTGATCTAGTCCACTAACAAAGGGAATCTCTTTAGACATTTCAAGATTAGATGTGGTGTTTTCTTTTGATATATCTAATATTTTTTGGTCTAGTCCGCGGGTAGCAATTTTCTTTCTTAAAATTTCTATAATTGATTCGATTTGAAAATCCGCACTACCAAATACTTTAAAACCTTTTTTATCCTCAAGCCAGTCAAGTCTAGCGGGTGTGTTTTTAAAATCATATCTATTATCTATCTCACGTTTTGCTTGATCAAAAACGTTATTAATTTCTGACATATTCAGTTCAGATACAATATCAAATGAAAAGTTAGGCATATTTTCTAGTATAACAGACAGTTTTACTGATATAATTTATTTAAGTTTATGATTAAAGAATTAGAAAAACAAATTGCAGATACAAGGGCTAAGTTATTCGAAAAACTAGCGACACTTAAAAATAAAAAAGACATCTTAAAAAGCACCGAACTAAAAAGCCTTTATGACGAAATGAAAGTTATACCAAATGATCACAAAGCTTCATACGGTAAATTACTTAACGATCTTAAAAATGAACTTACTGAAGCTTCAAATGAAGATAACGCTGGAGTAGATTTAGAACCAATTGACGTTACTGCACCAGCTGACTTTAATATTTCTCTTAAAGATTTTCCTGAACTACTAAGCTCCGAAAAAGGATCAAAAAATCCAATTACCGCAGAAATAGATTTACTTTTAGATATCTTCAAAACTCTAGGATTTAGCTCTATTGAATCTCCTGAAATAGATAACGATTACAACATGTTCTCTAGTCTTAATTTTCCAGAAGGTCATCCGGCAAGAGACGACTGGGACACTTTTTTAACTCATGAAAAAGATTCGAAGAATAAACCATTCATAGCACCTGCTCACACTTCAACTATGCAGCACCGTGTACTTGTTAGCGAACGAGCTGAACTTGAAAAAGGAAAACCAATAGCTTATGTAATACCGGGACGAGTATTCAGAAACGAAGATGTAGATGCAAGACACGAGCACACTTTCTATCAGCTTGAAGGAATCTATGTTGGAAAAGATATTACAGTCGCTAATCTACTTAATATTCTTAAAGTTATGTTTTCTAAATACTTTGGAAAAGATATAGAACTTAAAGTTCAACCTTTCTACTTTCCGTTTACTGAACCTTCTTTCGAACTAGCCGTTTCTTGTCCTTTCTGCGATAAAAAAGGATGTAGCGTTTGTTCTAGAAGTGGTTGGATAGAACTACTTGGATGCGGAATGGTGCATCCTAATGTGTTAGAACAAGCTGGAATAAATCCTGCTATTTATACAGGTTTTGCTTGGGGAGTAGGAATTAATAGACTTGTTATGATCAAATACGGTATCGACGAAATACGTCACTTTATGACTGGTAATTTAGAATTTCTGGAGCAATTTTAATGTCTGATACTATTTTCGATAAAATTATAAGAAAAGAAATTCCAAGCTACGATGTATGGGAAGATGAAAACTACCTAGCATTTTTAACTCCTTTTCCTAATACGCCAGGAGTAACTGTAGTTATTCCTAAAACTAATCCAGGAGATAATATCTTCCAAATTAAAGACGACCAATACATAGGTTTACTTGAAGCTTCTAAAAAAGTTGCCAAGATGCTAGAAGAAGCATTATCTGTAGCTAGGGTAGCCATGGTAGTTGAAGGAACGGGAGTTCCTTATGTTCATGTTAAATTATTTCCATTGCATGGAGAAAAAGCAGAAGATTTTGGAGTAGATAATCTAAATACCGAATTTACTGAAGAATATCGTGGTTGGCTTACAACCATGGAAGGACCTAAAATGGATGAAAGTAGACTCATAGAAATACAATCAAAAATAAAGGGAGACAACTAATGCGAGTCAGTTTAAAAGAAGTATCTAAATATCTTAGTTTTAAACTTCCGGAAACAAATGAAGTTGTAGATAAAATTGGCCTTCAATTAGGCGCGGTAGATGAAGGTGTTTTCGATTTAGCTAAAGTATATAAGGACGCAGTAATTGTTAAAGTTGTTTCTGCTGAAAAAATTGAAGGAAGTGATCATTTAAGTCTTTGTCTTATTGACGATAATAAAACTACTAAAGTAGAACGAAATAAAGATGGATATATTCAAGTTGTTTGTGGTGCTCCGAATGTTAAAGCTGGACTAATGACCGTATACCTTCCGCCTAATTCAATCGTTCCTTCAACTTACGATAAAGAACAATTCAAGTTAGAAGTAAGGAGCATGCTGGGAAATAAGAGTCATGGAATGCTTGCAAGTGCTAATGAGCTTGGTATTAGCGAAGATCATCATGGAATTATTGAACTAGAAGATGTAAAAGCCGGTTCATTATTTATGAACGAGTTTGAATTAGATGACGTGATTGTAGATATTGAAAATAAGATGTTTACACATCGTCCAGATTGTTTTGGAGAAATCGGAGTAGCAAGAGAAATATCTGGAATATTCAATAAGCCATTTAAATCTCCGAAATGGTATACAGACTTCAAACTTCCTAAACAAAATAATAATGATTATCCTATTCAAATATTTAATGAAGTACCAGATTTAGTTCCTAGATTTGTAGCTGTGTCAGTTTCTAATATTGAAATTAAACCTAGCCCCATAAAACTTCAGGTGCTACTAACTAAACTTGGCGTAAGACCAATCAATAACGTAGTGGATATAACTAATTTAGTAATGCTCATGACCGCTCAGCCCATGCATGCCTATGACTGGGACAAGGTTAAAAAGCTGTCTAACGGCGTAGCTAAACTAATTGTTAGAAAACCTAAAAATAATGAAAAAATTACCTTACTTAACTCCAAGACAGTATCACTTAATAGCGATGCAATTTTAATTGCCTCAGACAAGGTAGCTGTTGGTATTGGTGGAGTCATGGGTGGAGGTAATAGTGAGGTAGATAAAAATACTAAAAATATAATTCTAGAATCTGCTAGTTTCGATATGTATTCAATACGAAGAACTTCAATGAGCCTTGGACTATTTTCCGATGCAGTCAGTAGATTCAATAAGGGTCAGTCTCCGCTTCAAAATTTAGCAGTTCTTAATTATGCACTTACTTTAATTAAGGAATATATTCCTTCTGCAAAGATATCTTCTAAAGTGGTAGATTTAAATAACCTAAGCGCTGAAGTAAATAGAAGAAACTCACTCAATCCTAATGTAGAAATAGATCTTGAATATATTAACTCTAGACTAGGAACTAAATTAGAACTTGGAGAAATTGTAGGCCTTCTTGAAAACGTAGAATTTGAAGTAAGGAAGAATAGAAATGATAGCTTAAGTGTTAAGGCACCATTCTTTAGAACTGACATAGAAATACCTGAAGACCTTGTCGAAGAAATTGGAAGACTATATGGCTATCAAAATATTATTGATAAACCACTTACTGCACCAGTAATTGGAGTTACCCCTAATCAGATCTTAGATTTACGTAAACAAATTCGTGACAGCTTAATTAGTGCTGGAGCTAACGATCTTTTAACTTATACTTTTGTTCCCGAAAAACTTCTTAAATCTGCAGGTCAAGACAGCAAGAAAGCATATAAATTATCTAATGCACTAAGTCCGGAACTGGAATACTTTAGACTAAGTGTTTTACCAAGTTTGCTTTCTAAGGTTCATCAAAATATAAAATCAGGATATGAAAAATTCGCACTATTTGAACTTGGTAAATATCATCTTAAAGATAATCTAACAAACAAAGTTCCTAACGAATTTAACACTCTAGCTTTTGTTTATGCATCAAAAAGCTCACGAGCCGGTGCTGCATATTATAGGTCAGTTAAATATCTAGATCATTTGTTAAAGGGAATAACTTACGATCTTATACCATTATCTCAAGTTAAATCTACCGAAGAATATATAGAAATGACTAAACCATTTGACGTGGATAGATCAGCTGGAATTTGTGTTGAAGGAAAGCTTATCGGTATTATTGGCGAATTCAGAGCTAATGTTATTAGAGAACTTAAACTCCCAAACTACGTAAGCGGATTCGAACTTAGAATAGAAAATCTAGTTAATAAGTTAAATCAGAAAGCATATGTTTCCAAGTCTAAATACCCAGAACTCAAGCAAGATATTACGCTTCAAGTAAATGCTGACATCAACTATTCGAATGTTAGTGTTCAATTGTACGAAGCTTTAGCAAACTCGTTAAAGAATAATGAAAACTATTTCCAAATGGATTACCTTGGAAACTTCAAAAAAGATAATAAAAATACTAACTACACTTTCAGACTAACTCTTGGGAGTAATTTAAAAACATTAAAAGTAGAAGAGGTTAACTCTCTTTTAGAGGTAGTAGCAAAAGAACTTAAAGATAAGATAGGAGCTAAAAGAATATGAGAACTTCAGCACGAGCCATACTTCTAAATGGGGATAATTTTCTAGTCATGGACAGAAATAAATTTGGTCATAAATATATGGCGCTAATTGGTGGTAAGGTTGAAGCTAATGAAACTCCTATTCAGGCAGTAATTCGTGAAGTTAAAGAAGAAACTACTTTAGATGTAACTAATCCAAGATTAGTTATTGTAGAAGATGCAGGAGATGTTTTTGGAACGCACTATATTTATCTATGTGACTATAGCGGAGGAGGTATAAGCTTAGAGCCTTCATCAACTGAGTATAAGATTAATGAGCTAGGGCAAAATCTATACAAGCCAATGTGGATTAATAAAAATGATTTAGCTTCAGTAAACTTACTTCCAGTGGAACTTAAAGAAAAATTAATAGAATTTTTAGAGAATGGTTTCCCTGACGAACCAATTAATATAAAGGCAAAGGACTGATTATGGCAACAAAAGTACAGCGAACATTCGCAATTTCTGGAGCATTACTTTTTATTTTAACTAGCTCATCTTTAACAATTGCGGTTATACTTAGTAATATGGAAAGTTCAAAATCTACAAACAATAGCTCTAGCTCTACTACTGGTAAGCTAGCAGGAACAATATTAGCTGATTATAAGTCGGTAGATAGCGTTCCATCCTTACAGGTTACTGATATTAAAGTTGGTAGCGGTCAGGCGGTTAAATCTACGGATTCCGTTACAGTAGACTATACGGGTGCCATAGCTAATACTGGCGTTATATTCCAGAGTTCTAAAGATTTTGGTCAACAAGCCTCTTTTGGGCTTAGTGGTGTAATAAAGGGTTGGAGCGAAGGTCTTATTGGTATGCAGGTTGGGGGTATCAGAAGATTGTTAATACCTGCAAATTTAGCATATGGCGCTAATCCCCCAAGTGGATCAGGAATCCCTGCTAATGCGGATTTAGTATTCGACGTCACTCTATACAAGATTAATTAGAATTAAATTGGGGTTTGGTTTAAAGTTATTAAATATTAGAAAGTTATACGTATTTTGACTTCAGTACTCATAATGGTCAAATTGATATTGAAAATTACAATGATTATTCACTACAAAAAACTATCTAAAATATTTTTAACAACATCGTTATCTCTCTTATTGGTCCTAGTATCTTTTTTCTTTAATTATTCTAAATCTTATGCAACTACTGGTACTGCCACATATTCTGCTTCCGGTACATATACATGGACTGCTCCTGCTGGGATGGTATCCGCTACTATACAAGTATGGGGTGGAGGTGGAGGTGGAGGTGGAGGTAGCGGTCTTGATGTACAGGGTGGAGGTGGAGGTGGGGGTGGAGGTTATACTACGTCAACTATCGCGGTTACTCCAGGTACTTCGTATGCAATAACCGTTGGTGCTGGTGGAAATGGAAACTCAAGTACTTACGGAAATGGTAGCTCAGGAGGAAACACTTCTTTTTCTACAATTCTTACAGCTAATGGAGGTGGTGGTGGTTTTGGAAGCAATTCTTTAGGCACTGGAGGATCAGGCGGTGGTTATACTGGTGGTTCCGGTTATACTGGTGGTTCCGGTTATACAACTGCAACCGCTACGGGTGGAGGTGGTGGTGGCTCGGCAGGAACATCATCAAATGGTAATACTGCTACTAGCCAAACCGCAGCAACTGCAGTGAGTGGTGGCGGACCTGGTGGAGGTGGAGGTGGTACTTCTAATGGATTTTCGCCTACTAGCGGACCTGGTGGAGGTGGAGGTGGAGGTGGATCCCGACTAATCCAACCAGTACTAAACGGAACTGGAGCTAAGGGTTACGACGGTCAGATAATAATTACTTACAGCTCTTATCAAAGTTCAACAGCAAATGCAGTCACAGTCGCCGTCAACCCAATTATTAACATCTCAGATGCTAACTCAGGAACAACAACACTATCTGCTATAACTCCGCAGAGTGGTGGAAGAATGTCTTCAGCAACAGATGCATTGTCAGTTACAACTAACGACGTTGGTGGATACACAGTCACAATAAGTATGTCTGGTGCAACACAAACTTTGGTAAGTGGAGCTAATACCATAGCTAAAGCTGCAGGTACAACTACAGCTACAGTAGCGACACCTGCAGCACTTGTAGTTGGTTCTGGAACAGCAACCCCAACTGGAGCATGGGGATTCTGTGTTCCAGATAGTTCAGGAAACGGAACTTACACTACACCAGGATTCGGCTCATGTCTTGACGGCACAAGTAACAGCATTGCAATTCCTACAGGAGCTGGGCATCAATACGCAGCTGTTCCAGCGTCAGGTTCACCTTTCACTTTGTTTACTACTAGTGCTTCATCAGTGGGAACCTATGCAACTACAGTTACATTTGCTGCTGCAGTCAACAACGGTCAAGCATCAGGAACGTACACTGGCACTGTAGTTTTCACTGCTATAGCTACGTAGATTTAATATATAGTATAAGCATGAAGATTATTAAGTTATCGCTTAAACAATTTGAGTCAGGGATTTTGTCCATAGTTATAGCTATAATTGCGTTGCTATTTACATCACAAACCTCTGCAGTTGTTGGAACTTCAAGTGTTGGTACGATAATAACAGTTAATATAAATGCCATGATCGCAATTACTAGCTCTTCTACGGTAACTTTGAATTTAACCCCATTTGGTAGCGGATCGCAGTCGTGGGCATCTGATACGGTCAACATTGTTACAAATGACGTAACCGGATATTCAGCCACAATATCTATGAATAGTAGTAATAGCTTATCTAATGGAAATGCATATCCAATAGTAGCTACATCTGGTGTGGCTCCTACAGGAGCAAGTTTGACGGTATCTTCTAGTAACCCATTTTCGACATGGGGTTTTTGTGTTCAAACCGCAACAAATACGAACAGTACTTGTCCTAATGTTGGAGCTGGAGCTACAAACCAGGCTCTAAGTAGTACATTTAAATTTTCTGCTGTTCCAACTGCTACTCCATATGTTTTCGCTTCCCTAGGCACTAACTCTACAGGTGCAAACATAACAGATACTATCTTTTATTCAGTAGCATCTAGTACATCTCAACCTTCAGGTAACGGTACTTCTGGTACAAGCTATACCGGAACTGTTATATACACAGGCGTAGCCCTGTAGCAAAAAATCTTGAAGGAGTTATTATTGTATTAAAAAACACAATATATAGCGTGTTGCTTATTGCTATGGCGCTATATATAATAATTGGAACAAGCTTTTTTAGAAATAAATACTTAAAAAAATAACCAGAGAGGGAACAAAATTATGCCAAAGTCGGTAACTATATTCACAACTAATACATGCGGCTACTGTAGTATGGTGAAAAAATATCTATCCAATAAGGGTGTTTCCTACAAAGAAGTTAATCTCGACGATGAGCCACAAAGACAACAAGAAGCTTTGGCTCTAAGTGGAGTGTTAACTGTTCCAGTTACGGTTGTTGAAAAAACTGATGACTCCAGGGAAGTTATTGTTGGATACAATCTAGCTAAACTAGCTCCAGCAATTGCTTAAATCTTAAGGTATAATTAATTCTTATGAGTAAAGTACACGATCTAATAATAATTGGTGCGGGTCCTGCGGGCCTTGCTTGTGCTATTTATACAACCAGAGAATACATTGATACAGTAGTTTTCGAGAAAGGTGTAATTGGAGGATTGGCTGCAGTAACTGATGTTATAGATAATTATCCGGGCTTTCCTGATGGCGTAGGAGGATTACAGCTTTCTGATGCACTTCAAAAACAAGCCGAAAGATTTGGTGCGAAAATAGAATTCGGTGAAGTTCAAAAGATTACTAAAAAAGATAAAGTAATAACCCTACATACTACTGACGGTGACTACAAAACTAAGACAGTTTTAGTAGCTATTGGGTCAGAATATAAAAAATTAGATGTTCCGGGCGAAAAAGAATACTACGCAAGAGGTGTTCATTACTGCGCAACTTGTGACGGTGCTTTCTATAAAGATAAAGAAATAGCAGTCGTCGGTGGCGGTAATTCGGCTATTCAAGAATCTATTTTCCTAACTAGATATGCTAAGAAAATTGAACTACTTGTTAGATCTACTATTAAAGCTAGTTCAGTTCTTCAAAAAGAACTTCAAAAATATATAGATGAAGGTAAAATTGTAGTTCATCTAAATACCAGTGTTAAAGAAATTAAGGGTGAAAACGGTTTAGTAAACAGCGTTGTCATTAACGAGGATGGCAAGGAAGAAGTAATGAAAGTAGACGGAATATTTATATTTGTAGGACTTATCCCAAACACTGGATTCTTAAAAGATTATGTAGAACTAGACAACATCGGTTTAATTAAAACAGATAAAAATCTTATGACTAATGTTCCCGGTATCTTTGCGGCAGGAGACGTCAGAAGCGGTGCAACACTTCAAATTGCTTCAGCATCTGGCGATGGCGCAACTGCAGCTCTTAGAATTAGAGAATTTCTAGAACACAAAAAATTAGCTACTTATTAATTAGTATAACCAGGGAAGTAGTCTGTGTTGATTACCCTCTTAGGTAGTCCTAATGTAAGTAATCCATCATTTAGTATTTTAACCATAGGTTCTGGTCCAGAAATATATATTCTATCGGCTTTGAACTCTTTAAATTGTTCTAGTAAATATTCTGGTTTGAATAAGTCGTTGTCAGTTATAACCAATTGTTCAACTTCTTTAGGTGCATATGGAATCTTGAATTTATCTTCAAGAGTATTGAGCTTCCAAATAAGTTTAGCGCTCCTTATATCATTATTGCCTTCCATATATTTAAGCATTGCCATATATGGAGTGACTCCGATTCCACCAGCTACAAATAGTAGTCTTAGTTTTTTGTCTTTAGGAAGTACGAAATCTCCCATTGGATCTGAAAAATGAACTAAATCACCTTTCTTTAGATTAAATAATGCTTTTTTAAAAGTACTAGATTTATCTCCAAAATATCGGGTAGTGATTTCCAGACGAACATCTGTCCAAACATTAGAAATCGTGAACCACCTTTGATCGCCTCTTTCGTCAGGATTTGGATACTCTATCTTAAGCTCAATAAATTCCCCCGCCTGAAACTGCATATCATACCAAGGAATTTCGAAAGTGAATGTATATAAATTAGAACCTAAATGCTTCTTGCTTATAAAATGAGATGAAGTCATAATCTAATCTTATTACATTTATCCTTTCACCTCAATCAATGAGGTATAATATAAGGGTAATAAAAATAGTCTAAACAAGGAGATTATATATGCCAGATTTTAATAAAGTACTAGAAACCGGTGACTACCAGAATGGTCTACTTAACGTTGTTAATGAAATACCTAAAGGTTCTACTCTTAAAATTGAATGGGATAGAGAAAGGGCAGCATTTACTCTAGATAGAGTTGAGCCAGCTATATATGCCAAGCCAGTTAATTATGGATTTATTCCTAAGACATTAGACGAAGACGGCGATGAACTAGATGTTCTAATTGTTACGGACGAACCTATTCCTACTGGTGTATGGTTAAAGACTAGAATTCTTGGTGTTCTAAATTTTGTGGATGACGGCGAAAACGATCACAAGGTTGTAGTAGTTCCAGAAGATGATAGAAATTCAGGCGGCAAATTCCAGACTCTAGAAGATCTTGGTGAACAATACCTAAAACAACTTGAAGAACACTTCAAGCACTACAAAGATTTAAAGAAGCCAGGTAGCACAGTTGTTAATGGTTGGGGTAATATTGAGGACGCTAAGAAAATCGTTTCTGAGTGCGTTGACAGATTCAATAACAAATAGACTTGTTAAATTACCCTGTAATTAGTTAGAATATAAACATAAGCATATTAACTGAAAGGTTATAAGGGGTATGAAAATACGGGTGGCTATTAATGGTTTTGGTCGAATAGGTCGAAACGCTTTTAAAATTGCATTTGCTAGAAGTGATATTGAAATCGTAGCAATTAACGATATAACAGATAACAAAACACTAGCATATCTTCTTCAACACGATTCTACTTATGGACTTTATGATCACAAGGTTACTTATGACGACAAAGGTATCATTGTCGGACACAAGCATATTCCAGTTCTAGCAGAAAAAGATCCAGAAGCACTTCCATGGAAGAAATTAAAAGTAGACGTAGTTATTGAATCTACTGGTTTCTTCGTTGAGCCAGATAAAGCAAGGGCTCACGTAAAGGCTGGTGCTAAGCGAGTAGTAATCTCTGCTCCAACAAAAGGAGACTCTGCTGAAACCGCACCTACAATTGTTCTTGGTGTTAACGATGAGTTACTAGACGAAGAAAACGATGTGTTTTCTAATGCATCTTGTACTACCAACTGTATAACCCCTGTACTTCAC
>Ga0214196_1000325_pt1 | contig 15470 bp, 13 predicted proteins | sample TroBogEpilimnion_38_FD_153034 | JGI IMG/M metagenome (GOLD analysis project Ga0214196, IMG submission 153034) | Freshwater microbial communities from Trout Bog Lake, WI - 25AUG2008 epilimnion | ecosystem: Environmental > Aquatic > Freshwater > Lake > Epilimnion/Euphotic zone | place: Trout Bog... | reverse complement strand
GCCGATTTTAGTCATAAAATGTATATTTTGGGTATGCTATTGATAATTTTTGTATATTAACGATAATCATACCTAAAATAAACAATTATTTTGCGTGATTCTGTTCATTAAGTAATGTATTTTTTGGGTCTACCCATAGTGATCTACTTAACTGGACTAAACAATTATCAAAAATTTCATTCAAGTATCAGTTATCAAAAACCGATTACTTATTCTGCATATATATTATATTAAAAATGAACCGCAGTTAAATTTAATTTATGAAAAAAGAAAAGTAAACAAATTAGATAAAGTTGGCTAACGCATTTTAGCTAGGCAAAGTTTGTTAAATAAGTTAATAGTAAAACTCAGTTTGAGGTTTATTAGAATTTAATATGCGATTAGCACTGAACAAATAAATTTAATTTTCAACTATTATTTTTTATAAAAGTCCTAGTCTATAAATGTTGGAGATAAATGAAGAAAAAAATAATTGACGTTAACAAATTGCGAGAGCAAAATATAGATGATGTATATACCTTTTATTACGATGAAACTAATAACATGAGAGCTCTCAAGGTTACTGAGAATGTTTTAAATATTGGAGCACAGCCAATATGCTTTACCCTTGGTGGGGTATTACACAAGAGAAGAATAGACCATGATATTGAATTTAATAAGTTACATATCGATTCTTCAACTCCAAAAATCAACTAAAGAAATAAAACTTTGTTATCTAACAAAGGGAGATTTTTTGCAAATATTGGAATCTAAGAAAATAGAAATATTTCTTGAATGGCTTTTAAAAAAACAATTTACTGATTCATTTCTATGTTATGGATGTCATTTACTGGTCAGTAGTTGATATTGTGGATACCATTATCATGGAAGCCTTTCAAGCGAAGCTGGTTCCTTATTACGAGACATTAAAATGATCTTTACAAGATACTAAGAGAAGATCTAGAGAAGACTCTTGTTATCTTTAAGCGTTACTCATATCCAAGTCTTTGCAGAGAAGATTTTCTTAATTTTGCTGCTGAACTTAAAGATCTGTTAGAGTGTCACCGTAATTTAATAGCACATTTTAACTTTTATATGCTCAAAGGTCTCTTAGAAGGTGCGATGAAAGTTAAGTCAGTATTATTGTTTAAAAATGAAGAACCAAATATTCTAATTGAGAATTTTAGTAGTTTTTATATACAAAAAATATGTCTATTTAAAAACTCTTCACATATTTTAGATAGTGAAAGCATCATTGAAAATATCTTCGCTAAAATAGTATTTTATGACAAAGGTAAGATTATAAAGAATTACCAATTCGTAGATTCTAAAAATGAAATTTGTATCCAAATTTCTGATGTCATTATTGGGATTTTAGGGAAATGCTTCACCTTTTTGAATCTAACAAAAATACAGGATATAATTGTTGTTCTTTCTAACCTCTCTACGGTTCAACAAAAAAATCTTAGCACCTTAAAAATGCTTATTAATCGCTCTATTGCTAAAAACACTACATTTGCTCACTATTTACTTAGTGCAGAAGACAAAGAAAAAGTAAGTTTGATATTAGAGGATGGAAATATCAAATATTTAATAGTTTAAGTAGTAGATTTATCCTAATTTCTGGATCTTAGAACTATTTGTTCCTAAACTTTGTAGAAAGATAATAAAATGCTCAATTATATATTATTTGTTATTAGTTTATTTATTGGAGTTGTATGTGATGTAATATCAAAACAACTAAGTTTAAATATAAACACTTATCAGATAGTTTTTTTTAGATTCAGTTTTTGTGCGCTATTATTATTTTTTCTTTTTAAAATTAAATTTAACTTAAATGAATTAAAAAATTACTTTACAAGAGGAATAATTTTATTTTTTGCTATCTTTCTATGGATTATAGGTCTACAGAAATCTTCAATTTCAAATGCATCTTTTTTCGGCTTATTAATTCCAATTATTACAATTCAATTAGCTTATTATTTTTTAAATGATAAGCTTTCATTAAAGCAGCTTCTCTATAGTTTTTTATGTTTTTTAATAACTATTTGTTATTTACTGTATAAAAAATACTCTTTAATTTTAAATATTAAAAATGATGTTTTCTTTATAATAAGTGTTGTGTTGTTTTCTAGTGCAGAAATAATTAATAAAAAATATACTAATCAAAATTATATTAAAGATGCTTTTGGAGTTTGTTGTATTGTTGGTATTATATCTTTTTGTGCCGTAATTCAGCAATTTAAAATGCCAAGTATTTCAGACTTTACTATACTTTTCTTATTAGGCTTATTAAGCGCAGTGATGTATTATTGTTTATTTAGGTCATATAGATATTGTCGCATAAGCATTATATCTTCTTTTAGATATTTTGAAATAGTAATTGCAGTTACAATTGATTATTTTCTTTTTGAAGAGGTTATAGATAAATTAACGTTAATTATGGTTATATCTTTGATTTACTGCAATATAAAAATCTATAAATTAACTACTATTTAGTATTATTTGTTCTGTATCTAGTACATTTTTATCTACAATATTCTAGAGAGTAAGATCCAAGAAATAAAATAATTGCTAATCTAATTTTTTTATTATAAATCTTAATCTTAGGCATTTAAACTTTAAAGTTGTATTATGAATAAAATATTAGTAACAGGAGCAGCTGGTTTAATTGGATCAGCTTTAGTAGAGCAATTAAAAAAACAAAATTATGAAGTAGTCTGCTGTGATATAAGGTTAAAGGATAATCCATTAAGTTTTTTCTCAGAAGAGGTTATACCGTTACTTAAGGAGTGTATTGGAGTTATTCATCTAGCTGCAATTTCAAGAGTCATCCATGGAGAGCAATACCCAGAACTATGTAAGAAAGTTAATGTTGAAGGTACAACAAAATTTTTAGAGTTATGTAAATTGCTTCCAAATAAACCTTGGATTATTTATGCAAGTAGTAGGGAAGTCTATGGAGAACAAAAAAATTTACCAGTAATAGAAGAGTCCGCTTCTTTAGATCCAGTGAATAATTATGCTAGAGGGAAAGTATTAATAGAAGAACTTGTAACTAATTTGGAGAGTTTTGATTTTAATGTAGCAGTTTTAAGGTTTTCAAACGTGTATGGCGGGTTGTTAGATCATTATAATAGAGTAGTTCCCGCGTTTTGTATCAACGCATTAAAAGGAGATCCTATAAGAGTAGAAGGTAAGGAATGTGTTTTTGATTTTACTTACCTAGAAGATGTAGTAGAAGGTATATCTTTAACTGTTAACCATTTACAAAATATAAAATCCTCACTTTCTCCAATTCATTTTACTGCTTGTAAACCATGCAATCTAGAGGAATTAGCAAATATTGTATTAGAAATAACTGAAAGTAATTCTAAAATCAATTTTTACCCCGCAAGAAATTTTGATGTAAGTCGCTTTTATGGTGATTTTAGTAAAGCTAAAGAATTGCTTGGTTGGTCGCCAAAACATTCATTAGAAGAAGGGTTAAGTAAATTTATAAAAAGTCTTAAAAATAGCAGGCCAACATGTCATGGAAATATAGATATGGTAATATATGAAAATATTGAAAGTTATTCATGGCTACCCGCCCTATTATAGTGCCGGTTCTGAAGTATATAGTCAGATCCTTGCTCATGAATTAGCTGATAATCATGAAGTTCAAGTCTTTGCCAGAGATGAAAATAGTTTTTTACCTGACTTCCACTACAGTACAGTCTTAGATAATAGCGATCCTCGAATTTTATTGCATTTAATTAATATACCTACAACTAAATATCGTTATAAATTTATCAATGAAGAAGTAAATATAAGATTTGAAACAATAATAGATCATTTCAAACCTGATCTTATCCATTTCGGTCACCTGAATCATTTATCTATAAGTTTACCAGAAATTGCTTCAAAACAATGTATACCTGTAGTCTTTACCTTACATGACTTTTGGTTAATGTGCCCAAGAGGAAGGTTTATTCAACGTAATTCTAAAGAGTTACTGAAACTTTGTGATGGTCAGGAAGACAAAAAATGTACTACAGAGTGTTATAGAGGGTATTTTACTGGTGATATGGAATTTTTAAATTCAGAGATAACTTATTGGAACCACTGGGTTGCTACTAGAATGAACCACACTAAAAAAATAGTTGATTATGTTGATCATTTTATTGCCCCGTCAAAATTTCTAATGAACAAATTTGTTAAAGATTTTAATATTCCACATACGAAAATTTCATATCTTGACTATGGTTTTGATTTAAATCGTTTAAAGAATAGAAATAGACTAGCAGAAGAAGATTTTGTTTTTGGTTACATTGGTACTCATACCCCGGAAAAAGGTATAGATTTATTACTTAAGGCGTTTTCTAAGTTACCAATAAAAACGAAGCTTAGAATCTGGGGAACACAGAGCCAAGAAACTAAAGCTCTTAAGTCAATCGCTGATCAATTCCCACAAAAAATCAAAGATAAAATAGAATGGATGGGAAGTTACAAGAATGAAAATATAGTTACTGAGGTATTTAATAAGCTTGATACTATTATTGTTCCATCAATTTGGGGAGAAAATTCACCGCTAGTTATACATGAAGCTGAGCATTTGAGAATACCTGTAATTACTGCTGATTATGGTGGTATGGCAGAGTATGTTAGAGATGGAGTAAACGGGTTGCTATTTAAGCATAGAGATGTGGAAAGTTTATCAGAAAAAATGGAAAACTTAGCTGTAGATAAAAAGCTATACATCAAACTTAGCCAAAATGGCTATCTTTACTCTAATGATGGTAATATTCCTTCTATAAATGAGCATACAAGACAACTTGAAAAAGTTTATTTTGATATCGCTACAAGTAAAAACAAATTGGTTTCCGCAAAACCTGGTCCCTGGAGAATTACTTTTGATACTAATCCAGATTATTGTAATTACGCCTGTGTTATGTGCGAGTGTTTTTCACCTTATAGTAAAGTTAAAGAAGATAAAAAAGCTAAAGGAATTAAGCCTAAAATAATGCCAATTGAAACTATTAGAAAGGTAATTAAAGAAGCCGCTGGAACACCTTTGAGAGAAATCATTCCTTCTACTATGGGTGAGCCTTTAATGTATAAGAATTTTGATGAAATAATAACTATATGTCATGAGTACGGATTAAAACTTAATCTAACAACAAATGGTTCTTTTCCTATCAAGGGAGCCAAAAAATGGTCTGAGTTATTAGTACCAATTTTATCTGATATTAAGATTTCTTGGAATGGCGCAACCAAAGAAACTCATGAAAAGATTATGATAGGTTCAAAATGGGAAGTTGTGACAAAAAATTTAAAAACGTTTCTTGATGAACGAGATAACTATTTTTATACAACAAACAAAAGGTGCAGTGTGACTCTACAATTAACGTTTTTAGAAAGTAATATACTTGAGTTACACGATATAGTTAAAATGGCTATAGAGCTTGGAGTAGATAGAGTTAAAGGACATCACCTTTGGGCTCATTTTGAAGAAATTAAAGATTTATCAATGAGAAGAGATGAAGCAGCAATTAATAGATGGAATACTGAAGTAAAAAAAGTATATGAATTAAGGGACAATATGTTGTTGCCAAATGGCCAAAAAATAATATTAGAAAATTTTACTGTTCTTTCTAAAGAAGGGGTCGAAGATTTAGCTCCGGGTGGTCCATGTCCATTTTTAGGTAAAGAAGCATGGGTTAATCCTGAAGGAAAGTTTAGCCCATGTTGTGCGCCTGATGATTTAAGAAAGAAACTAGGAAATTTTGGTAATGTAAATGAAGTAAAGTTGGAAGATATATGGCAAAGTAGCGAGTATAAAAGTTTACAAAAAAACTATTTTAATCATGAGTTGTGTAAAACATGCAATATGAGAAAACCACTGATCAGCTAAAGCTAGGTTTGGATAATCGTTTACAGAATATAAAACTTTCTAAGTGCAAGAAGTTTCATGAATTGTATAAAAAACCATTTTACGATGTACGATTTCACAATGTAGAAAAATTCCATATACCAGGATTTGCACCAGTTTACGATCAAAACGGTGCGTATCATATTAATCTTGAAGGTAAAGCTATATATACAAAAAAATACACCAAAACATTTGGTTTCTATTGTTCTAGAGCTGCTGTTGCTGATGGTGAGGATTATTATCATATAGATGTCAATGGTAATAAAATATATGAACAATCGTATCAATGGGTTGGTAATTACCAAGAGGGTTTTTGTGTTGTTAGATTAAATCATACATTCTTTCATATAGATAGTGATGGTAATAGAATCTACTCAGAACAATATGATTATGTTGGAGATTTTAAAGATGACATAGCAGTAGTTTATAAAGGTAATTTAGCTACTCATATTGATTCTATGGGGAGTCTTATTCATAATAAATGGTATAACCAACTTGGTTTATTCCATAAAAACTATGCAACAGCTGAAGATGAAAAAGGTTGGTTTCATATTAATTTTTCAGGATGCCCAATTTACAATCAAAGATATAAAATGGTAGAACCATTTTATAATGGTCTTGCTAGAGTTGAAGAATTTGAAGGAAAAATTAAGCAAATAGATATCAATGGCAATACCGTGCATGATATTTACATTCCGTCTGAAGAATTCAGGATGCACCGGATTTCTGCTAATTTAGTTGGTTTTTGGAATACTTATTTAGCAAAGGCTTTCATTGAATTGGATATATTACATTTTCTGCCAGCTACGTCTGAAGAGTTATCTATCAAGACAAAAATACCTAAAGATAATCTAGTACGATTACTTAGAGCATTGTGGGAGATAGGGTTTTTAGCTTTTAATCAAAATAAAGACCAGTGGGAACTAACAGATAAAAGTAAAACTATACAGTCAATTCCATTTTTACCAAAAGCAATTAGAATGTGGTCGCAGGTTGTTTCTTTGGATAAATGGCTTGAGATAAATACTATACTAAAAACACCAATTATTCAATCTTTTTCCTCCTTCAAGGAAGTTGAGGGGTCCCAAATAATTCAAAATGAGTTTTATCAAGCTTTACTTGGTTATTCTAGTTTCGATTTTAAAAATTTTAATTCTCTAGTGAAATTTGCTTTGGATGAGAAAATTGTTTTGATAGGTGTACACGCTCTTGTTTTAGTTGATAATCTAAGCAAAACATACAATAAGTTACTGGGATTTTATAATAATTCAATACTTCCTAAGCAATTAACCAAAAATATAAACGTTGAATTACTTGATTCAGACAAAAATTTTGCCAATTATGATACTGCAATATTAGCTAGGTTTTTACAAGCATATGATGATGATAAAACATTAGTGTTTTTGTCCAATCTAAAAGATAAAAAAATTTCAAGAATTCTTCTTATTGAAACTATTCTTTCTGATGAATCAGCAATTGGTGGAGCTATTGATATTAACCTCATGGTTGAATCAGGAGGAAAGCTTCGCACATTAGCTAAGTGGAATGAACTTTGTAACAAAACAGGCGGAGTTAAAATACATTGCGTATCAAAGTTGAACGATTATTTGTCGATAATCGATATTAGAAGGTACAACAATGGCTAAAGAAAATGAAAAAGGTTTTACTATTGCTAGAAACTTAATCTCTACCCAAAAAGCAAATGAATTAGTGTTAATAGCAAAAAGCAAAATCTCAGAATTTGCTCATGAATTAAATGTACCTATGGCTGAATATCTCCGCTGTACTGGGAGGTGGGGTACTAACTCATCAATTACTAAAGCCTTATCAAGTAAGCTAGATTATCAAATTCAGAATTATATTGAAAAATATTATGATATAAGAATCTCACAAAAAAAATCGAATGTAATTTGTAAAACTGCAGATTTAATAGATAAAGTGCCTTTTCATCAAGATATTTCTTATAGCGTTAATGATCCATATCATTTTTCTGTTTGGTTGTCATTAAATGATATTAGCGATAATGCAGGAGCTGTGCAATGTATTGAAGGTAGTCATAGACTGCCTATCAAACCTGCTATAGATTTTTGGTATCCATATTTTACTGATAAAGTAGCTAATCAAAATACTGATAGGCACTACTTTTATTGCTCTGCAGGTGATGCATTTATTTTTGATTCTAAATTATGGCATGGTAGCGATGAAAATCATGTGGGTACAGATAGATTTGCCTATGTTACAAGGTGGGTTATAGAGGGTAAAGGATTTCCTGAGATTCCGGCAATTAAGCCGGCAGCTTTTGGTATGTTTAATTGTGGAAATTTAACTCAGGAAATAATGAAAAAAGCATTATCATTATTTGATTTAGAATTAGAAAAAACAGCTACAAATAAAGGAGAGTTAATAACTATCTGGCTAGATATTTTAGCAAAAAGTCCTAATATTTGGGGTGTTGATAGCCATACAGCTACCCGTGACTTAAAAAATTTGCATATATTGAATAACGCTTATGAACTACATGATGCAGGTAATATTTCTGGGGGAGTATATAAAGATCTTTGGTTTTCTTTACTTTCTTCGTTGAACAATAAAATCCAGCTAATAGAAGCTATGGAGCATAAAAATTGAGTAAAGAGCATTAGTAATAATTTTATTTCAATCAAGAGATTAATCAACAATGGATAAGCATAACAACTTACGAAAAGACTTTATGGAAAAAGGCTACTGCATTTTAGAGAATGCATTAACTTCAGAAGAAATTCAGTCATTATTAGTTCAAACTGAACATGTTCTTACTTTAGACGATGGTAGTGATGATTTTCTTCGAATTAATGACTCAAACCATATACATAAGATCAAATACATGTTTGATAAGGGGGATATTTTTTTACAATACTTAGTACATAACTCTATATTAAAAATAGTTTCAGAGTTATCAGATGATATTACACAAATTGTACCAACATGGGAAGATATGCTTATTAAGATACCACAAAATGGTATTCCCGTTAATGTCCACCAAGATCTTGCTTTGCAGTCTGCTAGTCACGATGTATTTAGTGTGGGAATATACTTACATGATTCATACGATAATCCAGTGTATTATCTGCCAGGAAGCCACAAAATGGGAGCTTTAACTAAAACAGAAATATATAAAGTTTACGATAAAGATCGAGATAAATTTGTTCCTATTCGTGTTAAAGCAGGAGATATAGTTATCCATAATGTAAAAACCGTTCATTATTCTGAAGAAAATAAATGTGACCATCCAAGATATACGTGGTATCTTGAATTTAGGACAATTAACCAGTTAAAAAATGATAGTCCATGGGATAATGACTGGATTATGTCAAGAAGAGCAATTTGGGCTTACGCTTTACAAAAATATCACAAAAACATTGATTACTTATTACCTGATATAGATTTATTAGCAAAGTATTTGCAAAATCTAAATTTAAAAATCTCACATACAAATGAGTTTATTAATTATGATATGCAAAGCCCATATAATCATTTTTCATAAAGGTAAATATGATTGATTTAAGGAGCGATACTGTAACTTTGCCAGATAAAAGCATGAGAAAAATCATCTTTAGCGCCGAGGTTGGAGATGATGCGTATGGAGAAGATAAGAGTGTAAATATTTTGCAAGATTATTGCAAGGAGCTTTTTCAAGTAGAAGATGCATTGTTTGTAACGAGCGGAATGTTAAGTAATAGACTTGCTATAATGTCCCAAGTTGAGAAAGGGGATGAAGTAATTACAGAATATAATTATCATATAAATTTTTTCGATAGTGCAGCGTTTGCTTCCATTTGTAATGTGGTTTTAAACACCATTCAGACAAAAAATGGTATCATTACTTGTAGTGATGTTAAGCAAGTAATAGATTCCAAACCTAGATATTATTATTTTTCACAACCTAAACTAGTGTCTATAGAAAACACTATAAATGGTTGGGTTGGAAAAATATTTCCAATTCATGAGATCAAAAAACTTAGGTTATTTACTAAAGAATCCAATATGTCTATCCATTTAGATGGTGCAAGAATTTTTAATGCGCATGTTGAAACTAATATACCTCTTGCAGAATATGCGCAGCAGGTCGACACAATGAGTATTTGTTTATCTAAAGGTCTTGGTTCTCCATATGGATCAGTATTAATGGGTAAAAAAGAAATTATAGATAAAGCAAGAAGATATAGAGTGTGGCTTGGTGGAGGTGTTCATCAAGTTGGTTTTAATGCTAAGGCGGCATACCATGCTATAAAAAATAATATTGATAGAATTAAGATAGATCATGAAAATACTCAAGTGCTTTTAGACAAACTAAAAAAAATTGAAGAACTTATAATTAATCCATTATCAGGAAGTACAAATATGATTCAATTTGATATATCCAACCTTAAATTAAGTTCTGATGAATTTCTTGAGCACTGCAAGGAGTTAGGATTATTACTTTTTCCTTGGTTACCAAATATAATAAGAGCAGTAGTACATAAGGATATTTCTTCATCTGAGATTACTTTAACTGCGCAAATTATTAAAAAAGTAGTTGAAAGCTTAGGAAGAAAAAACGGATAATTTATAATGAAGCAGAAATTTAAAATAGATTTATTTAGCGATACTAATTGTTCCATTAGTAAGGGAATGCGTGAATATATGTGTAACGCTGAAGTAGGGAATGAAGTTGCAGGAGAAGATCCGACTGTTAACTTATTATTAGAAAAAATTTGTTATCTAACAGGAAAAGAGGATGCAGTATTTTTACCTTCTGGATCAATGTGCAATATTCTTGCATTTCGATCTTGGTGCAAGCGTTCAGGAGACGGTATTATCTTTGAAAAAACAGCGCATCCTGTTTTAAAAAATAAAACAATATTTACAGGCATTGTACAAGCCCAGCCTATACTAATTGATGGAAATAGAGGCATTTATACTGCTCAGCAATTAGAATCTGAACTAGATAAGTTTTTTGGATATAATGACTCTAATCCATGCCTTGTCTCTGTAGAAAACCCTACTAATTATGGAGGAGGAGCAATTTGGTCATTAGATAACTTACACTCTGTTTGTAATATAGCAAAAAAATATTCTATCCCTACATATATGGATGGAGCTAGGTTATTAGTTGCTGAGGTCAAAACAGGTGTTCCAATTAAAAAATATGTAGAGCCATTTGATGCACTATTTATCGATTTTTGTAAATCATTAGGTGCTCCAATGGGAGGTGTATTAGCAGGGAGTAAAGAGTTTATTAAAGATGTATGGTTTTATAAATTTCAGTTTGGTGGGTATATGCATAAAGCAGGAATACTTGCTGCTGCTTGCATTTATGGATTAGAACACAATATGCAACTTCTTCATACTGTTTTAGAAAATACGCGTTTGTTAAGTAACTATCTTCATCAATTACCTTTTATTAAGATAGAATTAGAACACGTAGAAACAAATATAATCTTATTGACTATAGAGCATGAACACCTAACTGCTGCTGATTTCGAGAAGGAGTTAGCAAAAATGAGCGTACGCGTATATGCATTTGACAGAGCTAAAATTCGTATTGTAATGCATTTTGATATTGGATTAACTGAAGTTGAATATATAAAAAATGCCTTTGAAGAAATAGGTATGAAAAAATAAACAAATGAACATAACAAATGATGGTTTATTAAAATTTTATTATAAGGTTTTATTTCCGTACAGATGGAAAATATTGTTGTTGTTTGCCTTCCCTATAATCTGGTGCGTTGCTGAGACGATCGCTCCATATCTAATTAAAGTTATTATAGATGATCTTTCAGGCGATAAAGTTAATACCACCTCATTTGGTGAGTTGCTCGGAATACCAATTTTATACTATTTTGTTCTGATGGTAACTATAGAAATCGCTATTAGGGGATGTAATTATGTTTGGTTACAATTTATCCCAGAGCTAAGAGGCGAGTTTCGGAATGCTATTTTAACTACTGTATTGCAAAAGCCAATTAGCTTTTATCAAAACCATCTAATAGGAGAATTAGTTACAAAATTTAAGAATTTATCGAATAGTTTTGATTTAATTTTAGCAAGTTTTTTGTATGGTATTTTTCCTGTCTTTATTTCTTCACTAATTATCCTAGGCTTTTTATTTTATATTGATGGATTATTTGCCATTTTCTTTTTGATATGGTTTTTAGGTATGAACATTGTCACTTTTTATTTTGCGAATAAAAATATTACTTTGTCAGATAAGCATATCTCTCATGAAAATTTATTATTAGGTCATTTTGGTGACTTATTTAGAAATATTATATCCATCAAAACATTTCAAGGAGCAGAATTAGATAATGAGATAACCAATAGACTACAGAATTCAGAAATAGAATGTACAAAGGAATTAGAATGGCTGACTTTTAAAATTGATTCCATAAGAAGTATTATTTCTATATTGGTTTTTCTATCTATGATAATTCTCCTTTGCTGGGGATGGCGAGTTGGGAGAATAACGCTTGGAGATTTCTCATTTGTTACTGCAGCGTGTTTCTATATTAGACGTTCAGTATGGATAGCATCAGTTAATCTTTTAAATTTATTTAAAGAAATCGGGATTGCAAAAGAATCGTTCAATGATCTAGTCATTTCTGATATATCAACTATACAATTAAACGAAATTGCTAAGTATAAAAGTAATAATTATGATATCAGTATAGAGTCTATATACTTTGGATATGATCAGAATCACACGTTATTTAATAAACTTACATTACACATTCCTGAAGAACAAAATGTTATAGTGACGGGGACATCCGGCTCTGGCAAAACAACTTTAATGCAACTTATATTGAATCTATTTCCTATAAAGGAAGGTAGTATTTTAATTGGTAACACAAAAATTGAAAGCTATTTAAGGGATAATTTGGACAGTATTGTATACGTACCTCAAAATACTGAGCTATTCCATAGAAGCATTCTAGATAACATTCTCTATAGTGATCCCAAAGCATCTAAGCAAGAAGTCGCTGCAGCAGCTAAACTTACAAAAGTCGATAAATTCATCTTAAGTCTTGATAATGGATATAATACATTAGTCGGAGAAAATGGAGTTAAGTTATCTGGTGGTCAATGTCAAAGAATTGCACTTGCTAGAGCTTTGTTAAGAAAACCAGCAATTTTAATTCTTGATGAAGCAACATCAGCTCTTGATAATAATATGGAGAGAAGCATATTAGAAAATATTATTCACAAGACAGAAATCAAAACTCTGATAATGGTATCGCATAATCATACAAATTTAAATTTATTTGATAGAGTTTTGATTTTTGAAAATGGCTTGATTAAAGAGGATTATCTTGTAAATAATTTGGATGGTAAATCAAATTATTCCTAGTAATTCAGAATATTCAGAAGAGTGATGATTTATGTTGGTAAAAGTGGAAGAAATAAGAAATATTTGTATCAGTATTTTTAATTCAATTGGAGTTGATGACAAGTTATCAGAATTGATTGTAGATGATTTAATAGATAATGATATACAAGGGTACAGCTCTCATGGAGTTATGAGAGTAAAAGAGTATGTAACCCATATTAAACAAGGATATATTCTTTCTAAAAGCAAACCAACAATTAACTTAATTTCAAATACGACTTCAATGATTGATGGTAATAAAAGCTTTGGCGTTTTAGTTGTAAAGAAAGTTGTTGAGCATCTTTTACAAAAACTAAAAACAAATAAATTTGGCTTTGTTACTTTTGCAAATAGTGGACATATAGGTCGTTTAGCTAATATAGCTGCACCAATTACACATGCTGGCGGTATAATAATTGGCTTTCTAAATTTTTCTGGTTCCGGACAAAATGTTATACCTTTTGGTGGCAAAACTCCTAAGCTGTGTACCAATCCTATTGTAATGGGAGTCCCGTCCCCAGAAGGTCCAATATTGATAGATTTTTCAACAAGTTCTTATTCTGAAGGTAAATTGAGAGATGCATATTATAGAAATCAAGAAATACCAGAGGGTGTGTTAGTAGATAAAAAGGGTAATTCTATAACGAACCCAAAAGAGTTTTATGAAAAATATGGAGAAGTTTTTTTGACGCCTCTTGGAGGAAGTGAGTTAGGGTATAAGGGATTTGGATTATCATTATTTACTGAAATATTAGCAGGAATAGTCTCAGGAGGTGGGTGTTGCTCAACTAAACTTGGCAGTATGACAAATTCTGGATTTTTTCTAACGTTTTCACCAGAAATATTTAATCAGAGTAGTGATACATTTAGTTTTGAAGTTAATAATTTGATTAATTATTTAAGAGAGCCGACTCTAGAAATGTCGAGTAATAACGTTTCAATTCCTGGTTTGAGAAAAACTAATAATAAAGAAACAAAAATTATTGATTTACCACAGCAAATATTAGATGAACTTATGGATCTTAACAATGGTTAATCTACTGGATAATATCATTTTTTTAATATTCTCAGTGCAATGTGTGTGCAATACACATCCTAAAATAGCCAACATAGCTAGTATCTTTACTGACAATTTAATACCTCAGATCCAAGTTTTGCATGGGGGATTGTCGTCCCCAGGATTATATAAATTTAGAAATAATGATAAAGAATATGTTCTTAGATTAAGTCACCCAAATAGATCAATTTTTGAAAGAGATCGGACCATACAATGTTATAAATTAGCTTCTGATAATGGAATTGCACCTACTATAAAATATACCAGCTCAGATAAAGGAGTTATTGTTTCAGAGTATATAAATGGTAATTATGTTTCTAAAACAGACTTGCGAAGCAAAAAATTATTGACGGAATTAGCGAAAACTATCAAAAAATTACATACTATTGATGGGTTTCCTTCATCCAAAGATATTTTTACTATTCGCCAAAGTTTTGAAAAACAGGCACTTCTCTTAAACTCTAGTTTAGTATTGAAAGCTTCAAAATATCTAAAGTTGGTTGATAGAATTCTTTTAAAAGATAAAGTTACACTTGTTGCAACACATAATGATTTAAAACCAGAAAATATTCTTTTTGATAATAAATTTATGATTATAGATTGGGAGGCTGCTTGCCTTGGTTACCCATGTTTTGATTTGGCAACTATCCTTGTTTTTTATAACCTGTCTGATGATGAGCAGGACGAATTTTTAGAAGCCTACTATAATAGAAAACCCAGTATAATAGAAAAAGAAAGGATAAATCTCTTTAAGCAAGAAGTGTTAGGATATTACGGCATGGCATATTTAATGCTTTCTGTATATAAAAAACTTCCCCCTTTATCGCTTGAAGAGATTAATAACCTACCCGAGTTGCATGATTATTTGGAAAATAAATTTCTTCAAAATGACACGTTAGACTCCTATCTCAAAGCTCAAAAACTTGGGTGGATTTTGATTAAAAAAATTAATGAAAATGACGATCATGTAAGAGTTATGCAATGACATATATAATTGCCGAAGGGAACTTGTTGTGCGCCAGGTATTTTAGTCCACCCCTGCGCCAGAAGAGAAGTCCACTTCATACTAACTTTTTTGCTGCACTTTGTCATCCTCCATTTTAAATTTAGGTATAAAGTTTTTTCTATAAGAATCC
>Ga0214196_1000323_pt1 | contig 15497 bp, 9 predicted proteins | sample TroBogEpilimnion_38_FD_153034 | JGI IMG/M metagenome (GOLD analysis project Ga0214196, IMG submission 153034) | Freshwater microbial communities from Trout Bog Lake, WI - 25AUG2008 epilimnion | ecosystem: Environmental > Aquatic > Freshwater > Lake > Epilimnion/Euphotic zone | place: Trout Bog... | reverse complement strand
ATCCGTAACTCGTAAAAAGAGAAGCCAGTGCTAAAGCAAATACGCCTCCTAGAATAGAAGCAACAGCGATCATCATTACAACTGGATATTGCAGTGGCGGTTTTACAACCTCGGTTAGATATATTTCTGCCCCTACTATCTCTCCCATAGAAGACATGCCTTGAATCATCCGACAAATAGTAACAACCCAAGATGCTGTTATGCCTACTTGTGCATAAGTAGGCAAAGTAGCCATTACTACGCATGATATAGACATCAAAAAAGTGGTTATTATAACTGTGGCCTTGCGACCTACATTATCACCAATATAGCCAAATATCAAAGCCCCAAACGGTCTAAAAACAAAGATGGAACAAAAAGAAAAAGCCGATAATAAAGAAGCAGTAAAAGGATCAGTTTTTGGAAAAAATAATTCATTAAGCAGTACTGCCATATGAACGTAGAGCATCAAATCAAAGTATTCCAAAAATGTGCCTATAGACAGTAATCCTACAGCTTCTTTCTGTTCTCTTGTAAGGCTTTTCTGTTCTGATACTTTCATTAAGAGTAATGGTTATTTTATAAACATTCTCCAATTAAAACAGATATTTAGGATACTTTTCAACTGTTTATTAAATAATTGTTGAGATTACCTGTTATTTTAATTTGTATTGTTTAATACAGGCGATAATTTCTTTTTTGTTTATGGATTTTAAGCCCTTAATTAATTAGTGATTATGGCATATAGTATTTTGGGTACGGTTAGCGACAATTGTATACTTTCTTACAATATATTTCTGTGGTCAATAATAGGGATCTCTTAACTCCTTTAATGTCCTTGCCTCTTTCTTTCTAGCCAGTTTTTCTTGAAAACTCTCTACAGGATCTTCCATTTCTCGAAAGACAGAATTATCAACCGATACCTTTCGTGGTTTCTTGTTTTCTATACTGTTTTTATCTAATGGTCTTTGTCCCTTTTTGTTTATACCAGAAAGTTTATAATGCTTTATATAATTATTTAAAACATACTCAGATACTTTCAATTCTTGGTACATGTATCAACTATGCTTTTAAAAATTTTTTAGTATGAATAAATCTAGCTATTTATATCATACGTTTTTCGTTATAAAAATCTCGTAATCTAGCATTAGCGATAACAACAATTTTACTCATTAAAGCAGTAAGAGCGACCATCTTCTTCTTACCTCTTGCTATTAAGTTTTCATAAAAGCCTCTAAGCTCAGATTTGGAACATCTAGCAGCCATAGCTGCTAAAAATAGAATTGGTTTTACTTCATTTCTACCATGATAAGTTTTTCTATACCCTTGATGCTTACCACTGTCATTTGACATTGGAGCAAGGCCAGATAATGATGCTATTTTTCTTCGATCAAGACTACCAAGCTCCGGAAGCAGTATTAGTAACTCAAATGCTATAATATCACCAATCCCAGGTATAGTCTTTAGTATCTCTTGTTTCTGTTTAAGAATTGGGTCAGAATCTATGAGCTCCTTAATTTTCTTAGTAATTGCTTCAATCTGTCCGGTTATAGCTTTAATAATTTTTTTACAGCTTGATTTAATTATTGAGACAGATGGAGTTTGTAGACGGTTTTTCTCAGCCACAAGAATCTTTTTAAGATCTTGCCTGCGCCGCACAAGTTCAAATAAATTCAATGCTTGCTTAGACTGTGGCGTAAATAGTTCTAACAAACTTTTACGCTCAGCTCCATATTTTGCTAATGCCTTTGCATCAAGCTTATCAGTTTTAGCGCTATTGCCGTATGATCTAATAAAGTTTTTAACCTTACGGGTATCTGCTCTATGTACCGCAATTTTGTGACCACATAGAGTATATAATAATTCCAGTTCATACCCGCCTGTATTTTCTAAAATACATAAAGATTGACCAAAAATATTTTTATAATCTTTAATAAATTCTTTTATTCCTTGAGTTGTATTATTATATTCCTTTGTTTCTTTTTGGCCATTAACAGCAACAACAAAACTACATTTGCCTATATCCATTCCAATAAAATTATTATACAATGACATATACACCTCGAGATTTAGTAAATTAATAATTTGCGATTGTAAGCGGAAGAGCGTAAGCTTCCTATTCAACTATTCAAACGTTTCGAGAGACAAGGGCTAGAGTACCTTGATACATGGTGATTGTTAAAATCTATGGACCTAAGGTCGCTCACGCCCGCATATTAGTCCCTATCATGATAGGGACTAATACAAGTTCTCTCTTAATGAGCAATATACTACCTTCTTTCTATTACTCATATTCTATATATATCATATTTTGGGCTTACAATGGACCTACCGGATAATGCAAGAAAAAAATAACATCTCTAGCAAAAAAGCAAATGCAGTCATGTATCCGACTTATAGTTAGCAATTTATTTATTAATAATCTAACTTACCCTATAGTCCTGATGGAATTCACAACTTACAAGACTTATCAACTTTTCAGCTTCATTAAAAGAACTATTGTGTATGTCAGTTTTCTTGTAAGCCAAGATTGTTAGCTTGTTTTACCATCAATATTATTATCTTTTGCATATTCCAGACTGGAATTCTTTATATATTCTTTAGTTTACCTATTATATTATTTCAGTAATTATTACTGTTTACCAGTATGCTGATTTATTAATTACAAACTTTGTATTCATTATAATCATCGCCATTACGTAATACAGCATATACTATTCTTGCCAGTTTATTAGCTATAGCAACAACTGTTTTATTATGACAAGAGCGCTCTCGGCTAAACTAAACATCCAATCAGTAAATCTGCTATAATCTTTTTTATTGTGCTGTTCTACAGTGGTGTATCGAAGCTTAGCATTAAATACTGATCTTGCTCCTTGGATTAAAAGAGTACTCAATATAAGTATAAAAGCATTGATTACTGGTAATATAAGCAAAAATTTAATAGGATAGATAATGCAGAATTCAGTCTTTGATCATATAAATAAATTTGCATTATCAGCGCATCAGGAAAATATACTGTTTTGGGATAAATTATCTTTTGATGATAAGTGGTTGCATAATCCTATGGTAGTTAATATTAAGGGGAGATTAAATTTAGACACCCTTGAGTATTCACTAAATCTAGTTATTAAACATTATCCTTCTTTAAGAAGAGTGTTCTGTATCTCAGATAAAGATACACACTATCAATTTGTTGATGACTCTTTTACTCTGCAGTTTGATAAAATGGATTTATCATCTGTGGATGATATAAATAAAAAGCTTGCAACACTTGATAATTATATAGCCGAAGATGCTTTAACGCCATTTGATCTCTATATACAGCCCCCATTAAGAATTAAAGTTGTTGTCTTGGGTAGTGATGACCATATATTTTTAATCAATATCCATCCCTTAGTCCTAGATAGTGTTTCACTTCAGCAACTACTTGATCAAACAAGCTGTTTATATAACACAGTAACGCAGGGTAAAAGCGTTTTAACTAGCATGTTCTTACCTATAGCACAAAATATGCAGCTATGTCATAACAGTGAGGCTAATAACGTAAGTGTAAAATATCAAGAGTTGATTAGCTCTTTATGTAAAGTGATCTGGGGTGACTTAAGAACAGATTTTGTGAGACCTAGTACAAGCTCTTTTATAGGTAAAGCAGTTAAATGTACAATTTCTAAGAATATCTTAACCAATGTCCAAAAAATTATTGAGACTCACAATTGTAGTAGATATTCATTTTTTTTAAGCATTTTTCATGTATTACTATATAAATATTCAGATTATGCCAATAATATCTTAACAAGGGTACAATTTCGAAGGTTTGATAGTATTACTGCGGATTTTATACTTCCTAGCTCAATAAATAATGAATTACAATTCTTAGACTTGGTGCAACTGGTTCACGAGAACGCCGCTCTTTTCGAAAGCCAGCATCATCTTTTACTAAAAGAGTTTTTCAACAGCCATACTTCTTTTAAGGATGATATTTATAACTATTATCCCAAAATAATGTTTTGTTTTGAATCATTAAAAGATTATGGCTTTAATATAAATGATATGAATTCTGCTTTATTGAAGCCTTCAATGGTTGTGTTAAGCAATGATTTGAGGTTAACAGTACAAGATAACATAGATACTTTAGATTTACATTTTCATTATGCAGTAGACTTGTTTAAACTTACGACAATTGAAAATTTAGCTAAGCATTATCAAATTTTAGTTGAAAGTATAGCAAATGATCCAACAAAAACTGTAGGTGAATACGACTTATTTAACAAAAATGATCTATCAGTGCTACAGTATTATAATAATACTGATGCTTGTTATCCTAACAAAACTTTGGTTCAATTATTTGAAGAACAAGTTGTAAAAACACCGCATAATGTTGCTGCTATTTCCGGCGATCACAAACTCTCTTACAACGAATTAAACTGCGAAGCAAATAAAATGGCGTATTACCTTAAAGCACAAGGGGTAAGACCAAAAACTTCTGTAGCCATATACCTCAATAGATCACTTGAAGCACTAATCTCGTTTCTGGCAATACTTAAATCAGGAGCATCATGTATTTATATTGATCCTAGTAACGCAGCAGAGAGAGTTTATTATATGATACAAAACTCTGCGGTACAAGTGTTAATCACTCATTCTAGAATTACTCAGAATCCTGATTTTGCGCTCTCACAGCATGAGACTGATTCCGAGCTGACGGTAATATCGTATGATGACATTTTTGATAAACTGAGTATATATCCCACCACAAACTTGCCTTTAGTAAGTTCTGTAGAAGATGTAGCATATGTTATATTCACCTCGGGTTCTACGGGTTATCCTAAAGGAGTTATGATAGAGCATAATAGCATTGTAAACTGCATCTTCGCATTAAAACAGCATATTAATTTAAAAGATAACGACTCAGGGTTGCTACTTTCTTCCCTATCTTTTGATATAAGCGTGATTGAGTATTTTTTGCCATGGCTCTCTGGTGCAACAGTCGTAGTAGCAGAAGAAGGAACCCAAAAGAATCCTCAATCTGTAGTACATTTGATAACAAGATACAATATTACTTTCTTGCAAGGGACGCCTGCTATGTGGCAAATGTTAGTGAACTGTGGCTGGGTTGGTAAGAATGATATGATAGCTTTATCAGCAGGCGAGGCACTAACACGAACACTAGCAGACGAAGTTATAAATAGAGTATACGAATTTTACAATGCGTATGGACCTACAGAAACAACAATATACGCCACACTAGCCAAAGTACGTAAAGGTACAGATATTGTCATAGGTAAACCAATAGCAAATCACAAAATTTATATAACTGATGCATTTTTTAAACTTGTGCCCATCGGGTTATGGGGCGAGATTTGCATCAGTGGTGTAGGAGTTGGACGAGGGTATTTAGGTGATGTAAAATTAGGAGAAAATAAGTTTTTAAACGATAATCCTTTTGTAGCAAATGATAAAAATAAACAAAGCTATTTCCGTAGGATCTATAAGACAGGTGATATAGCCCGATATTTACCAAATGGTGACATTGAATATTTAGGGCGTATAGATAGTCAGGTAAAAATAAGAGGCTACAGAATTGAGCCTTTAGAAATAGAAGTCACTTTACTGAAACATTATAAAGTAAATGAGTGTGCTGTGGTGGCCAGATTAAACCCAGATTCTCAGCAGAAATTAATTGCATACATAGTACCGAAAGATCTATCTTATTTGCACAATAAACAGAGTATCCATAGAGAAATTATAAATTTTTTAAAAAAGTGGTTACCAGAGTATATGATACCTTCTAGCTTTATTTTCTTGAGTAACTTACCAAGAAATTTAAGTGGCAAGATAGACCGTAAGGTTCTTAAGTCTCAAAAAATAGAAAGACCACCGCTCTTAACAAAATATAGCCCTATTAACACGAATACTCAAAAGATCATTAAATCTATATGGAGTGAGGTGTTACAAATTGAAGATATAGGAATTAACGATAATTTTTTCGATTTAGGGGGATATTCGTTATTAGCAACACAAGTGTATAATTTGTTAAATAAAAAAGGCTTTAATGTGTCTATTGTCGATATTTTTCAAAACCCCACTATATACTTATTTGCACAATTTTTAGATGAACATAAAATATATTAAAGGATGGTTATTATGGAGGACATCAGAGAACAAGATATAGCTATTATAGGCATCTCACTAAGGTTTCCTGGAGCAAAAAATCATAAGATTTTTTGGGATAATTTATGCTGTAATGTAGAATCTATTATTTTTTCTAACGTACAAAACAATCATACAGTAGATGAAAACTATGTTAATGCTGCTGCATTACTTGAAGATATAGATTTATTTGATGCAAAATTTTTTGGCTACAACAAGAAGGATGCAGAATTAATGGATCCTCAGCATAGAATTTTTTTAGAATGTGTTCATGAGTGCTTTGAAGACTCTGGATATAACTCTGCGTTGATAGGCGCTAGGACATCTGTTTTTGCAGGAGCAAGTATAAGCTCTTATCTCATTAATAACTTAAATCCAATATATAATCCTCATAGTAACCAAAATTTTTTTACTTCCTTGCATAATCTTAGAATGATGATTGGCAATGATAAAGATTATTTACCTACTAAAGCCTCGTATAAATTCAATCTCAAAGGACCAAGTATTAACGTGCAAACAGCTTGTTCAACATCTCTAGTGGCTATACATTTGGCTTGCAATAGCTTACTAAATAATGAATGTGATTTTGCAGTAGCAGGAGCATCAAATATACAAATTCCACAAGGCGATGGTTATCTGTATGAAGAAGGGATGATGTTGTCTCCTGATGGTCACTGCAGAGCGTTTGACGTGGACGCTCAAGGAACAATTTTTGGGAATGGCGTAGGTGTAGTGTTATTAAAATCTGCTAAAAAGGCAATTGAAAGTAGGGATAATATTTACGCAATTATAAAATCAACGGCTCTCAATAATGATGGTGGTGATAAAATGACATATACTGCTCCAAGTGCTGAGGGACAAACGTTAGTAGTACAACAAGCTTTATCAAAATCTGGACTATCCGCTGAAAATATTAGCTTTGTCGAGGCTCATGGTACTGCAACAAGTATAGGTGATCCAATTGAGGTTACAGCGCTTACTAAAGCTTTTTCTACTCAAAAGAAACAATATTGTGCGCTAGGCAGTGTTAAAACTAATATTGGCCATCTAGGGTGGGCTGCAGGGATTGCAGGCTTAATAAAAGTTGCATTAGCATTAAAATACAAGAAAATACCGGCAACCCTTCATTTTAAAAATCCTAATCAATTAATTAGTATAGACAACACTCCTTTTTTTGTCAATTCTAAACTGATTGAATGGGATTATCATAATGGCACACGATATGCAGCTGTCAGTGCGTTTGGAGTTGGAGGTACAAATGCTCATATTATAGTTTCTGAATATGATAAAGTAGGCAACAAATATTCTGAAAGGCATTGCGATAATTATAAAGCTATATTTCTAATAAGTGCTAAAACAGAAAAAGCGCTTGAGGATTATTGCCTACTTTTTTCTCATTATTTAGAATCTAATAATAAAGTACATTTACTAGATTTATGCTTTACAGTAAATGAAAGTCGGTCTTCTCATTGTATCAGAAAAGTTTTTAAAATCGATTCGGTGTATGAATTATCGGAACAGTTACTATATTTTGTGCAATCAACTCCAGAAAGTAGGAATTATGTTAAAGTGACAGATCCTAAAAAGATTACCTTTCTCTTTGGCGCTCATTTTTTTTGCTTATATAATTTCGGTACAAAATTATATAAGCAAAAAAAGATTTTTAAAAAAATATTTGATGAATGTGCGCAAGTGTTTCTTAGTCTAACTAATGAACATTTAAAGGATTTATTATTTACATCTTGTAGCCATTATAAGACTGCTACTTATCGTCAATCTCTTCTGTTTATCTTAGAGATATCTATTGCACAAATGTGGATTGCATTGAATATTAAACCACATTATGTATTAGGTTATGGATTTGGTGCATTAAGTGCTGCATGCACTGCAGGAATTTTGACAATCAAAGAAGCATTGAAGATTTTAATAGAATTTGATATATCGGCTGATGCTGTAATCAATCAACGTATTACAGTACAAGCACTTATAAATACCGGTTCTTTGCGAACAATCCTACAAGAAAAGAATATATCTGATATAGAAATCGAGATTATCCAAGACTCCCAAAACAAAGTTGTGTTATCGACTACAAGGGAGGTGTTAGATATTTTGAAGATACAAGGAGTTAGGATACAATATGCAAATCTTAATATACGGCAGCATACTAATGAAAAGTATATGAGTAAGGTAGACTCTATATTGTCAGAAATAATATTTAAACAACCACAAGTCAAATTTATAAACTCACATACTGGACAAATCATGACACAAGGAGTTTTTAATAAGGAGTATTTGAAGGATTGTCTAATAACACATTCAATGTCAGATACTGTACTACAGACATTAAAAGATTTGGGAGCGAATACGTACTTCGAGATTACTCCACAAAATGTGGAAGATAATCCATTTAATACATATTATACAAATAAGGATTCAATTTTTAGTACAATGCATTCTCATAGAGATGAGATCGATCAACTGTTTAATAATATAGCAAAAGTTAGTGAACAAGGTATGAATGTGAATTGGGAAGCATGGTTTTTGAGCACTACGAACCACCGTATATCAAGAATCAGTCTTCCAACGTACCCGTTTCAGAGGGAAAGATTTTGGTTAGAAAAGAATGAATAATTTGAAGTGGTAAAATTATGAAAAACAACGAATATGATGAGATAAACAATTTTGTGTACAAAATAGGATGGTCTTCCTTGTCTATGAATCTAAATCCTATAAATGATATCGGCGTAAAAAAATTAGCAGTTATTACAAACGAGAGTAATATCAATTTTTATGATGGAATCAAGAAATATATCAATAGTAAGTACCCAAAGTTTAATTTAATCTGGTTGATTATAGGTGATGTATGTCAGAAAAAATCTGATTCTGTATATATTATAAATTTGTATGATCAAAGTAATCTCAATAGTATTATACTATCTAAAAAAGTAACTGACATCGTATTAGTATATAATAAGGATAGTACAGTTATAAACTATGATCCCTACATAGTAATAAATAGTATTTGGGAACAAACTAAAATTTTGATTAATTTACTTGATGCACTCCCAAATGAATATGTTCCTAGAGTTACTGTAATCACTGAAGCTGCTAGCCCTATATTTATGAATAATTCACTGCCCAGTCTAGTACAAAGTACACTATGGTCTGCTGGCAGAGTTATAAAGCTTGAATTTTCAGAAATAGATCTTAAATTTATTGACCTGAAATTTTTTAATGATATTGACTTTGCAACAATTACTGAAGAAATTTTTTATACAAGAAATATTGATGTGGTATCTATAGATGGCTCCAATAAATATATTCCCAGACTAATAAAGTATATTCAGCACCCATATCCTTGTCCCATAGACATCAAGCACAAAACTTTTTTAGTAACTGGAGGCACTGGAGCTCTAGGATTAATCATTGCAGAGTGGTTAGCAACAAATGGAGCTAAAGATATACTGCTCATCGCACGGACGCATCCTGATATTAAAACACAGAATAAACTCCAAGATATCAGGAAATTTGGAGCAAATGTAAAATTATATCATATAGATATATCAGATGAGTCAAGCGTAGATAACTTATTTAATATACTGGAATCTGAAGGTTATATTTTAAATAACATTATTCATGCAGCAGGGGTAATACACGATGTTACATATCGTAACTTAACAATAGAGGATCTAAAAAAAGTCTTATTACCAAAAGTAATTGGTATAGTAAATATCTATACTAATTTAAAAAAACGAAATATTACAACCGATAAATTGATTATGTTTTCTTCGGCAACTTCTATAATAGGTAATTTAGGACAAATGAACTATGCTATAGCAAATGCATTTCTAGATAATTTTAGTTATGTTCTAAATAACGAAGGTATAAACACAACATCTATTAACTGGGGTGTGTGGAACAATACTGGTATGTCAGGGCAATCCATCGCTAAATCCAACTTAGAATCTTCTGGCTTCAAGCGTATTAATAAAAACGAAGGTTTAAAGGTACTGGATTACGTTCTCAGAAGTCAAAATCTCCCGCAGATCGGAGTCATTCCTATGGATTGGAGGTTATTTCTATCAAAATATAAATTAAAAGAGATTGAATATTATAAAAACGTTCATCTGGACGATAATATTATACCACAGCATTCTAATATATGCAATAATTTCAGTAGTACTAGTGGTGTCAATGAATTGAAGCTCATGGTTAAAAGTTCTATATCAGAAGCTTTAGGAACTGATGTAGATGATATAAGTGATACAACTAATCTTATAGCATTAGGTATGGATTCTTTGTCTGCTGTAAGTTTAAAACATGCAATCTACAAAATAACAAAGGTTAATTTATCCTTAAACCATTTATACCAATTTAAGGACTTTCAAGAAATGCTAGAGTATATAGCCAAAGAAGTGCAGTGAATTTCTAATGTATTCAATATGAAAAATAAGAGCTTTGTAGCATTGAGAAAATTACCTCATCCAATTCTGCGTCTAGTATGTTTCCATCATGCAGGGGGGAGCGCTAGTGCATACAATATTTGGAAAGATCATATAGATCCTAGCGTTGAGATCTATTCCTTACAACTTCCTGGTAGAGAAACTAGGATAGATGAGTCTCTAGGAGTTACTATGGATGAAATTCAGCAAGATTTATTAGATGATTTTTTTCAATTATCAAACTTGCCATTCATATTTTTTGGTCATAGTTTAGGAGGTTTTGTCGCATATGAGTTAGCTAAAAGAATATATCTAACAAAAAGTTTATTACCCTGTCACCTTATCATTGCTGCTATTAGAGCTCCACACGTATGCCTTAGGACAACAATTGCTCATCATCTAAATGATGAGCAATTCCTTGATGAACTGAACAAATATGAAGCAATACCACAAGAGCTAGTACAACAAGAAGAGTTCAGATCATTTTTTCTACCAATCATCAAAAGTGATTTTGCGGTATCTGAAAACTATATTTATACAACACCTTTCGCCTTAGATTGTAATATCACATCAATTACTGGAAATGAAGATCATAGTTGTTCCTCAACAGATTCTGCAGCCTGGAAACAGTATACTACGCAACAATTCTGTCATCATGTTTTGGAGGGCAATCACTTTTTTATAAAAAGCAATTTTTATCATCTAAAAACTATAGTGAATAATATAATAAGGAGTGAGTTATTAAAAATAGACTATTAGTTATTTAATTTTACATTAGAAAAAAATCAAAAGTAATTTACTATGGATAATTCACAATTTAGTAATCATGTCATTAGATATATTGTGGCTCCAGATTCTCAGCATACCTTTTGGGATAAGTAAATTACACACTCAACACCAAATTTATTTATATGCTAGACGCAACAGAGATGGAAATCTGATAAATAATCCAAAAAATCTATGAAGAGCCTACTCTATATAAAATACATAAAGTATGTAAAAGTTCTAGCGGATATGAGATAAAAGGGAACAGAATAGAAGAAGGGATATTAAAGAATAAAAAGGCCTCTAGTATAAGTTTATCAACAACGATTCCAGGAGGCTAATACGCAATTTTTGGAATGCATAAGTCTATATAAGATTAAAATTAGCATTACCAGAAGAAAGGCTTGATGCACATCTTTTAGAGGTAAGAAACAAAATAAGGAAATGGCAAAAGCTTAAGAGGCACGGAGTACCAGATAAAGAAATATATGAAATACTAGGAATAAGCAGAGCAGGTTATTGTAGATACAAGAGAGCGATTGATTTATATGGTATTAAAGGTTTAGAGAGGAGGACCCTACCTATAGTGAAGCAAAAATAGCAGTTATTTTAGATAGAGATCATGGAGTAGAGATCTCCAAAAGCAGTATTGGTAGGATCATTAAAAAACTAATAAGAACAGGCAAAATTACTCGTTCCCTCTCAAGTATTAAGACAGAAAGGAAACGCCGCTTTCAAGCTCATGCTAAAAGATGGCAGCATGATATAAAAGCTAAGGCTCCCGGAGAATTAGTCAAATAGATTATATGATTGTCACTAAGAATAATGTAATAATGGAGCATTTCCAGGCGTGGGACCCCATCACTAAAGTAATAGTAGCCGATATTACTTCTAACGCAACAAGTAGTGCTGCTGCTAAATTCTTATATAAAGTAATTAAAGAACTGCCTTTTAAATTGAAATCCATACAAGCAGACTGGGGTTCAGAATTTATGAAAGATCTTGAACAGGCCTGTCAAAGGTTAAGCATATCGTTCTATATTCTGCCACCAAAGTGGCCTCATTTTAGCTTGAACGGTCTTACTCCTTTTGCTTATACTAATTCTATCTTGGGAGCTTCTCCTCCGTCTCATTTCTTATGAACTTATACAAGTAGGCCTCTATAGACTTGTATAAATACTAAAATAGTGATAACTTATGTTTATAGCATACCCACACTAGGTTGCGACATAATATTGTCGTGATAGGTGTAGTAAATAATATATAAAAGATCTATTATGTTTGATTATAACTTTAAAGCTATCGACGAAATTCGACCTGAAGACAAAGAACTTTTTAAGAAGGAATTTTTATCTAGAAAGCCTGTGCTTATTAAAGGTTGTTTTGCAAAGAGCAAGATTATTAAATTATGGTCGACCGACTATTTTGCTGAAAAGGCAGGAGATAAAAGTGTAAAGGTTACCAGGGGTTACCAAGGTAACTACAGTGACTACACATTTCTACTCAGAGAATACTTAGAGTGGCTAAAAAATGACAATTTAACTACGAGAACGAGTGATCAAGAATTTTTCTACATGTGCAACAACACAATCGAAATGATAAAACCAGAATTGATGCAAGATTTTGATTTTGTGCCCGAAGCGTTTGTAGGAGAATGGTATTTAAAAAATTGGCTTAAAATTATGCCAATATACTATGGTAATAAAAACATGGTTACTCCATTGCACTATGATCCATTAGGTTCACACAATAGTTTTTTTCAAATAAATGGTAGTAAGTCTTTTGTTTTGATACCTTTTAAAGACATAGAGAAATGTTATATATCTGGCAAGACAGGAACAGCACCAGTAGATTTAGAAAATCCAGATTATACGAAATTTCCAGAATTTAAAAATATCACTCCAATAAAAGCAATATTGGATGCAGGAGATTTACTATATATGCCACCATACACGCTGCATTATGTGAAGGGAGAAACCATCAATATTTCTATGAATATAGAGTGGCATAGTAAAGACAGTGTATTAAATACGTTTACCTCAGGATATACAAAAAGACCTAGACACTTTTTGTGGAACTTGTTATTTTTGTTCGGTCTATGGTGTAACATTCCTAACAGTTTAATTGCATTAATTTATAAATCACGTTTCCGTTTGTTGTAAATATTGTTAATAAGTACAAATGATTCCTAAAAAAATAAATTCAGACAAAACGGCGCTTAATTCCGTAGATGATATAATAGAATATTTTAGAACCAACTTGGTGCATATATATTATATATCACACACAAAAATTAACTTACAAAATATACACAAGAGGGTAAATAGGTTTCACTATATCTCCCTTGATGATGATTCATGTAATCGATTGGAACATCTTAATAATTTAAACTTACATCAACCAGGTTGTTTGTTTGCAAATATTGTTCTTGCCAATAAAGAATTAGTAAAGCAGTTCAAATCTGATCAACCCAGCCCTAATTTTGTATTCTTGAATTATGATTTTAATACAGAAAAATTGTTAAATAAGCACCAGTTTAAGCTGCTCAACCCGCCCTTTGCACTATACCAGGAGCTTGATAGTAAAATAGATATTATAAATATAGTACAAAAATTGGGGATACCTACAATTCCATGTATTATATCAGAAATTAAGGATAATAAAGATATTGAGAGTTTTATAGAGAAGTTGGGTACGAAGATAGTAATACAGTCTCCTTTTGGAAGTGCTGGAGAGGGTACATATTTTATTAGAAATGAGAAAGATTATCTAAAATATCGTGACGAGTTAACTCACAAAGGTCCTATGAAAATAATGAGAGAGATAAATTGTAAACAATACGGAATAGATGCATGCTCTACACGTTGTGGCACTATATTAGGGCCCATTCTAACAGACTTGGTTGGAAATAAATACCTTACTAATTTTGAAGGAGGTTCTTGCGGTAATGAAATTTATGACAACGTTATTGATGTAAATAATAAAATTAAAATATTAGAATACACAAAAAAAATTGGTAATTATTTATACACTACAAAAAGATTTCGTGGTAGCTTTACCGTTGATTATCTTTTGGATAGAAGTAACAATCAAATATATTTTGGGGAAATCAATCCAAGAATTTCTTCTGCAGGATTCTTAACAAATGAGATATTAGATCATTGTAGTATCCCATTATTTTTATTTCATTTATTAGAGTTTTTAGATGTAGAGTTCAAGATTGATGTAGATGAATTTAACTTAAACACACAAAAGTACATTAAGAATAGGTGTTTTAGCCAATTGATTATTTCTAACACTAGTACACAAACTCTTAATACTAAAAATATTAAAAATGGGATATGGAGAATGAATGATCATTCTATTACGTTTCTTCGTAATGCTGATAGTATTCATGATATTAATAATGACTCAGAAGCATTTGTTTTCGCAAGGCCTAGCTCGCAAGAGCTTATCGATGGTGATTGTATTGGAAGAATAGCTTTTAAAAAGCGAATTATGGATGATCATTATAACTTAACTGTTAGTGCAACAAGGTGGATTCAGTTCTTTAAGCAATTGCTTGTTTAGTGTACATGAAAAATATATATCTCGGTGAATATTCTAATTTCTGTAGCTATCGAGATGCATACTTAAATTTTGGTTAATTATTGATAGTGAAGATATGATTGAAGTAGAGTGCAATAAGATAGATTTTATAAAAACTTTAAAAATCCCATATTGATCAAAGGAACAGCAGCAACTAAGAGTGCCGTCAGGAAGTGGAGCATAAGAATATATAGGGTCACTTGTGCCAGAATTACAAGTTACGGTAAAACAATATAGTGATAGCTCTAATTAAGGACCACAGTATCAACATAGAAGAATTAAAAAATCTTGTTTTTTGTACACAAGTGTCTAGCGACAACTATAATTACCGGTCGCCAACAATTATAATTACCGAAATTTGGTCATAAAAAAATCATATTATTTTACATCTATTTTCCCCTCTGTTTTTGTTGATTTATGGTAAGCGTAAATTTATCTGCACCGTGTCCCTTTAGTAAAAATGCATAACTACGGCAAAATATTAAAATAATATACACTTTTAAAATATATTATTGGTGCATTAATATGAGTTCAACTATATCTACATTAGAGGAAGTTGCTAACCAGTTC
>Ga0214196_1000316_pt1 | contig 15801 bp, 8 predicted proteins | sample TroBogEpilimnion_38_FD_153034 | JGI IMG/M metagenome (GOLD analysis project Ga0214196, IMG submission 153034) | Freshwater microbial communities from Trout Bog Lake, WI - 25AUG2008 epilimnion | ecosystem: Environmental > Aquatic > Freshwater > Lake > Epilimnion/Euphotic zone | place: Trout Bog... | reverse complement strand
GATTCCTGAGAATGAACCGACCAAAATGATCGAAGGCCTAAAAATCCAAAAAAAGAGGTTTATTCTAGGCCTGGGGTCCGGGGTGGTCAATATATGTCCGTATGTCCGTCGCCTGGGAGAACTACCTATATATAATGGGTAAAATAAGTTTTTTATTTTATTTGTTTTGTTTGTGTGTTGTGTGTTGTTTTTGTGTCTGTGGTGTGTGGTGTGTGGGGTCGTGTTTGTGCGTGGTGTGTGTGTGCTGTGTTTTTTTCTGTGTGTGTGTGAGCGCAGCGAATTACCACCAGACCGCATCCACCACACACTATTTTTGTTAGTATAACACCATATTCTAGGAATATTATTGTTCATCCTCTTATACTCTATACCTCACAATCCGCATACTCTATACCTCACAATCCACATAATATATTCCATAATATACATTGATGTATTCACCCTCTCACATACTATATCATGCGACACCAAGGGCGCGCTGAAATTAGAGCACCATGTTTTGTATTTTTCAGCCTTGCTGATTCTTAAAACTACTTTTTTGTCTCTCGTTTCGATAATAAGGTATGAATTGCTAAGAATCGAGTTTAATAGTAGTAGTATATTATATTGAGTAAACTATCCTGATGGAGAATGAAGATATTTTTGGAAGGAAGTACATAAATGGTTCTTGCGTGTGATGGAGAGATCTACGGAAGAGAAAAAATCTGAAGACGTACCTTTAACAAATATTTTACCTACCATAACAGGTGTTGTTCGTTCACGATCAGAATCATCGATTAATGACGATGATAGTGATAGTGATATTGATTTTTCTTTCGATGATTTTAAAACTATTGATGATGGCGATAGTGTTGATGTAGTTGATGATTTAGATAGAAGGTCGAGAAGAACTAATCAACGGAGGCTTCAACGTTTAGCATTATCTGAAGAGAAAAAGGAAGCAGAACGAATATCTAATACGATAGCTCATCAAATTCGACGTTCTAATTCAAGTGAGGAAGAAAAACGAGCAGAATTAGAAGCTAATAGAATACGTAATGAATTTCAACGTGCTAATATGAGTCAAGAAGAAAAACGAGCAGAACAAATATCTAATACGATAGCTCATCAAAATCAACGTGAAAATGCAAGACGTAATGATCCTTTTCGTAACGCGGAGTTTGATCCAGAAGTAGCACAAAAGTTATTATGGGCGTCAAGTAGTAGTCATTTAGATAAGTTATCAAAAAACGTGTCTGATTCAGATAGAGAAAGAGTATGGAATGTGGAAACAGAGTGTTTAAATCCTATCAGTGTAGTTGAGAAGAAAGTGGCTATTGATAATTATCAATTGGTTATGGATCCTGAATCAACAATATATGCTTGTGCATCATGTGGTGTTTGGGTAGTCAAACTAAAAAGTAAAGAACCGAATAAGCGGTACATAAAGAATCTTGGAATATTAGAATTGTCTGAAGAGTTGAGAGCAAAATATGAAAGTGTTCCAGATCATTTTAAACGTATTTTAGGGGTTACTACTACTACGGATGGCAAATATTATGGTTTATATCGACCATATTTAAATGTACCGATTGACCCTCATCCTGATTGTACTCCTGATGGACCAGTGGATGCAGAAACAACATGTGCGTTTTTATGTGATGCTTGTTATGGGTGTACCTTTGGTACTCAACAAACACAACCATTAATGTCACTTGTAAGGGGAGTTGATTATGGATTAGCCCATATTCATATGCCAGAATTACCTTTTATAGGTAGACTTTTGTTGTGTACTAGTCAAGTATATGGTCATATATTTCTTCTTGGAGGTAAAACAGGTCAACTTGGTGTAAAAGGACATATGGTTAGTATGAAAACGAATGCAGGAGAGATGACTGCTACTGCTGCAACTCAAGTAAGTACATCTTTACCTAGAGAAATGTTTTCAATGCAATTTATGTATGTTGGTCCAATGGATAAGTGGGAAACAATAAGCAGTTCTGCAGAAGGGCGAACTGAATTCATTAAGTTATATGGAAAAGTGTTGGATTTAAAAAGTGATGCATTGTACATGTGGGTAGCGTTATTACATGCTACATTTCCAAATTTATATCCAACGATAAACGAGACACTACGTAATCAAAGTGCAGTGGATTTGTTAATTAATAATCTGTTTGAAACGGCATCTCTTCATGATGAGAACTCTATTCATTCAATGGTTCATCAACAAGCTTCTTTGAATGTTCCTGGGGCTGAGAGTGGAGAAGAAGTTTTTGATGAATCTGTCGCTTCTGTACAGCATTGTTTTCTTGATGTCGAAGAACCTGAACATGATGAAAATACTGAGACACAAGCAAGAGTTGAAATGTTTCAAAGTTTATATAATAGATTGTTTGAAACGTCAGCAGGGAATGATATGAATGATAACGTAAATAGAGTAGATGATGAAGGGAAGAATAACGATAACGACGAGAATGATGAAATAGTTGAAGGGGAGAATGATGATGTAGCAGTATCTAGTTCTGAAGAGGAAGAGAAGAAGAATGAAGAAGAGAAAGATGATTCAAGACTTGAAGAAAAGAAGGATGAAGAGCAGATGGGGGTTTCAAATGTAAATAGAATACGATACAATAGAGATGGTATTGGTAATGAATATACAGAGATTGCTTCAATTATGGGAGGTTCGTTTCCAGATTTATTTCCATGTGGATATCCTCATGAAGGAATACTTCAAAATGATGAAGTTAAACATATGATGAATCAAGCATCAAATAGATTTACTAGTAACCCTATTTACTTGATGTACATCAATAATATGTTGTCTCGACGAAAAGTTTCGCAAGCAGTATCTAGTTTATTTAAAGATGATAAAAGTACATTAGATCAACTAAAGAATGCTTTAGATGATCCAACTTTTCGTAATGTAGTAGAAGATGGAATTACGAATCCGAACAGTGAAGAAGCAAAACAATTAGAACGATGGATATCAACTTTGATGAGTAAAGCAACTCGTCATATTCCTTTTGTTGGTGGTAGAAGTTCAGCTGCTTTTGCGGAAATGCTTAACTATCAACGATTTTTTGGTAATGGTACATTGTTTCTTACAATGGCTCCTCAATCTTGGAAGTATGGTATATTTTATCGACTTGCAAAACCTATGAAATCGAATCTTGGAAATTTAAGAGGTCAAAATTTAAGTTCGTTGATACCTGATAAAAATGCGAAACGGCAAAGTATGAAGTTTGATGGACCTTATGCTGATGTATTTACTTATATGAGACATACACAAGCAGTATTTGAGAAGATTATAAATTTAAAAGTACCTCCAAATATGGGTAATAGTATGCTGAAACCAGATAGACCATGTGGAAATAGAAATCGTGGATGTCTAGGAGATGTTAGTGCTCTTTATAATGCGAATGAAACTTCAGTTCAAGGTAATTTACATAGTCATACTATTATATATACAAATGTAGATTGGAAATTTATAGAGACTATTGTAGAATATCCATCTTTGAATAAGAAATTAGGAGAGTATTTGGACAGTATCATAGCATCAGAAATGACTCATACACGTACACATGATCTGAATCCAAAACCAGAATTTCCTGATCCTACAGTGGTGCATTTAAGTAAAAGTAATGTACCCTATCCTACGGTAACTGTATTACCATATTTACATCGAGAAATAAATGATCAACAAGAAAATAGTAATACTCATAACGTTATGGATGTAGCCGTTAGTGCTGATAATTCACCTTCAAACATTTCGAATGTCGCAATGGATACTAGTCTGGATGCAGAACGATCAGATTATTTACATGGAATAATGAATGATCAACAAGGAGGTAGTAGTACTAGTAATGTTATGGGTATTGCTGTTACTGCTGATAATTCAGACATTGGTGTACCTGCAGAACGATCAGATTTACCAGATCCATTCTGGTCTGAATTTGATAAATTGGGTTATCTTATTCAAAATCATGGGAATCATAACTTTAGTTGTTGGAAAAATGGTGCAGAAGTTTGTAGATTTAAATTGCCAGCTCATGCTTGGAATCAAATTAGTGGAATAATTGAGTTGGATTTAGTTACAACTGGCAGTAGGTCTAACCCGATACATACGTTTGGTATCAGAAAACGAATAAAAAAGACAGATCAAAATTCAGATTGGGAAATGGACAAGAGATGTCTTGTTTTTAATGCAACCAAACGTAGTTCTGATTATGCTGTTTTACGTGATCCAAATACTTATTATATAACCATTAATGAGGAACAAGTTCGTGATTGTTATTTAGAAAATACTGATGAGGGTAGAAGTAATGGTCTTATGAGTCCATGTTCAGCAATAATATTAGTATGTTGTGGTGGTGGAGGGGGATGTCATAATAATCTTCAACATGTAGCAAAAGGAGGAATGGGATTAAATTCATATATCATTAAGTATATTTCAAAAGGATCTGGTAGACTTGATAAAAGTTTGCCATTGTTACATGAAGCTATTCAACTTAATCGTACTTCTATTGCTTCAGATCATGATACGAATCCATATCGTTCAGCAATGTTTACTCTTCAAGTATCTATAAATCGTATGTTAAAACGTAATGAGTATCCATTAACATTAATTTTATCAAATCTTCTTGGTATGTCTCAATTTCATGGTAGTCATGAACATCGGTTTATAAATGTTAATGAAGCTAGAAAAATATTGTTAAAGTTTGTGATACGTTTTCCTCATTTAGAGGATCCTAATAGGATGAGTAATGTCAACACTGGTACATATAACAATTCAAATGGTAATCATACAATGGGGACTAATGTTGCAATGGTAATGGATACAGATGAAAATACGGGTAGTAATGATGTAAACACTAATAACAATATTATATTGGATACAACACAACATATTATTACTTCTGTTAATAACGTTTTAAGTACAGTAGTAAATGAAGTAGCTATGAATAGTATACTTATTACTGGATTTGGTGGATTAACAAATCGTACTATTACTAATAATGTTATTAATGGTGTGTCAAACTCAATTGTTTCTTATGTGGATAATACATTATCAACTTTTGAAAGTAGATCAAACGTAGAAGAAGATATACCTATGTCGTCAGTTGATTTACGTTCAACAGTAAGTTCAGGAAGTGGTTTTATTTTAGCGAATTCAAACAATGTAAATCTAGATAGTGGTAATGTTGAAAATGTTCGGGTAGGTAGTGATGATGATGATGTTGAAAATGTTCGCATAGATAGTAATGATGATGATGATGATGATGTTGAAAATCTCCCTATACATAGTAATGATGATGGAATAGATGATGTTCAAAATGTTATGACAGATGTGCACTTATTAGATGAGTTAGTTACGGATACTGTTTATGAATCACATACAACTACAGAAATTGTTGTTATCAGAAATGATGATGTTAATAGTGAAGAATCTTCTGCATTAGTAAACAATAACACTATATCTGGTGAAAATGGAGTACAAGTTATTGCTATTCAAGCAAGTACTAATTATATACATCGAGGGGAACAACTTAAATTGTTAAATCTATTAGAATATTGTATATTAGTACAAAAAGAAAAGAAGAAAATAATCAGGGTGAATCGTATTCATGGTAGACATCCTAACTTTCGTTGCGATTTTGCAAGTATTACATACAGTGATAATCCAAATGAAGTTGTTTACCATCCTCAGCATCGTACTCATGAACAACAATTGACATCAAAAATACGTATTCCATTACTAAGTGGAGAAAGAGTACCTAAATATCCTGGTGAACCTCCTCATGAATCAAACTCAACAGAATATAGAAAATATAATAAGTCAGCTTTAGAATTTTCTACATATTTCATGACATTACTTATTCCATGGGAGTTAAATACATCAAGATGTAAGTATCCTATTGGCATGAATGGTTTAATTCAATGGAAGGAAAGAAGAGATATTTTAGATGAAACACAACGTCTTGAAGCTATTAAAGATCCTATTCATCTTGGACGTTTAAGATATTTGGAAAATTGTATTATTGTTGGACAAACAAGTAAGATACATGATACAGTTATGGGGAAATTTAGAGATCAAAGTAGCGACACAAAAGAAAAATATCTTGAACTGGAGAGGTTAGGTGCTCGTGGAGGTCGTGATGCATCTGGTGAATCTCTTGTTGAAATCGCAGATAATACAGCAACAGTACAAAGAAGGTTAACATCTCAAGAAATACAAGATCATATTGACAGTATACGAAGTGTAATAGAGGGAGGTCATTTTGGACCAGATGATGCTATGGAACAATTAGCTTTACATCAATTGGACAACTTATTTCGGACAAATGTTGACTCCGCTGTTCTTACACAAGATGCTGATCAACAGAAAATTATCATTGAATCATCTATAGATAATTTGAAAAATGATCATAAGATGTTAAACGATTTTAGGAGAACAACAGTTCCTATTAATATCAATGAAAGTAATGTTACTTCAACATCATTACATCCATCTCGAAACAATAATGATACTGATGATATGGATGTCGTTAGTCCAGTTAATGAGTTGGAAGTTAATCCAGTTACAGACTTGGATGCACGAATTTTAGCTCATGAAACAGTTGTGGCAACATTGAATTCAGAACAGAGAGCTTTTTATGAAGAATGTGCTGCGCATGCTGTAAGGTTACGAGAATGGAGACAAAGTCAGCGTGACAATATGAATAGTAGTCGTCGAAATCAAAATCGAACTGAACCTCCAACATTATATAAACTTCTTATTGGAGGTCCTGGTACTGGAAAAACTTACTGTATTGCAAGTGTTGTTGAAAGGTTTGAGATAGAATCCTTAAAATATGACAATACTAGAAATACATGTACAGTATGCTGTGCACCTACTGCTACTGCTGCATTACTTCATACTAATGGTTGCACATTACATAGTTTAATATGTCAAGATGGGGAAACTTATGTTACTGAATCTATGACAAATGGTATAAGAAGAATTCAAGTATTACGAGATCAATATAAAACATTAGACTTATTAGTTGCTGACGAAATTTCAATGTTAAATGATGATTTATACAACAATGGAGATAAACGTTTTCGAGAACTACTCGATTCTCGTAAATATTTTGGAGGAATCAGTTGTATTATACTTGCTGGAGATTTTTTACAACTTCTTCCTGGTGTGGGAGGTTTGAAATCAACGATAATGACGAAAATAATTCAACCTCAGACACCAAATGATGACTTTTTGAGGAGATTTAATCGTACAGTTTTAACTATACAAGAAAGAGCTACAAATGATCGTATTCAAGAACAAAGAGTGAAACGATTTCGAGATACTAGTGTAGAAAATTTGTATCCTCTTCAAGGTTCTATTTTAGATACAACTTGTCATCATTGTATAGATGATAGCATACCAAAACAAGAATGCGAACATTTTCATGAATTAACACAACAAGATATATTAGCAGATCCAACATGGCTTACTACACCTATTCTTAATCCTGATCATGGAGTAACTGATCGTATTATGGAATCAATGATACGTCGTTTTGCAATTACACAAGGACAACTTGTATTTCGTTGGAGATTGCCTTCTTCTAGTAATCAAGGGAAAAATTATGAAACGTTTGCAAATTTAGGTAATGATGTAGCATTAAGATATCCACAACTTTTTGGATATTTTACATTCAATCTACCTATTCGTGTAGATCATAATGCTTCTATGCATGGTCGAGTTGTTAATGGTTCTCAAGGTACTTTAGTTTCTTTTCGACCTTCTAATCCGGAAACTATTCGAAATATACTATCTGCTCGTAGGCATAATCCTGGTGATATTATTAGTATTGATGCTCCATTGGCTGTATTATTTAACTGCCCTGACGCTCATCCTAGTATTAAACAACCTATTACTTTCCATAGAGATACAGATTCACAAAAACGTTTATTGGCTGTTAAAATATTTTCTATTCTTGGTGCACGTGCAAAAGAAAAAGTTTGGGTTATAACACCAGGTTATGTTTGTTCTTTAAGTGGTACAACTTATGCTTATCAAGGTAAAACAATGGAAAAAACTATTGTGAATTTGAATAAGTGTAACAAAGTAGCACTGAATATGGGGCATGTTAATGTAGGAATCAGTCGAGTTACAAAAAGTTTGAATTTACGTATTATGCCTTGGAAATTAGGAGGAGAAAGTAGTAAACAACACTTACGAGGACTACGTCATCCAGATGAATATCTAATTTGGAATGGTTCATACAACGCTATTGGAGATTTTGATGAACAATGTATGACACAAGCAACATTAAATTTGCCACCTCCAATTCCTCCTAGTCTACTGTCCACACAACGACCAAGTAGAAGTCGAAGAGGAAATCAATATGCTAATCCAAATAGCAATAGAAATGAAAATGAAACTACAAATGTCAATTCAAATGCAACTCAAAGTACAAGTGTAACTGCAACTACAAATGAAAATGAAAGTATTAATATGAGTTCAAATACAAGTGGAAGTACAAGTGTAAGTGCAACTGGAAATGAAAACGAAAGTACTAATGTCAATTCAAATGCAGGCGAAAGTACAAGTGTAAGTACTAGCATAATACCTAATACAATACATACAGTTCCACCATCATCGTTAGTACAATTTCAAACGCTGCGACAAGGTGCTAAGGCTAAAACACATTCATGGATTATGATTCCTTTTCTACAAGCAATATTCGAAAATGATACACTACATGAACATCATCCAATACGTTATGTTATAAGCAAATTTTATCCAACGACAAACACATGGGCACAAGACATATTACATTATCGTCAGCGTTTCCAAAACTTACCAAGGAGAATATATGACAGGTTACGAGAACGATTTGCAGGATCGTATATACCAGCATTGACTCAAGAAACGCTATTATTTAATTTTAACAACAATAGATACTCAAGAAATAATATTGAATGTACTGAAGGTCAACAGTTCTATGATATCACTGGACAACAAACAACACTTCATAATTCACCTTACCAAAATGATATCAATAAAATGAAAGAAGTAAGTCAACGTTTACTAGATGCTATTATGAACCTGAAGATTAAATATAGCAGATATGAACAAGAAACTGGAATAGTTGGTATTACTGCAGAAGAACTTGTAGAGATATATCCTGATGGTTTGCAACCACCTTACATTGAATAGCCTTACACATAACTTAAATATCAGTCAAATTCCACCATGAAAACAATAACAACACACACGACACTTTTCAAGTATACAACATAAAACATAAGGTCAACTGACATAACTTCGCCATAAAATATTGAAAACCAATTAAATCGAAATAACCATAGCTTCATTCACTGAAGACCTTCACCAACGAAAACGAACAACTTACAATATATTCTCATATCATTCATTGAATTACACATTCCAAGATCATAATGGCACGAACAAAAGTAACACCAAAAAAAGCAGGATTATCATCCAAAGCTGCAAAAGAATTGTCAAAAAAAGTAGCCAGAAAACATAGCACTCCTAAAGTTGGAGGTATCAAGAAACCTCGCAGATACAGACCTGGTGTTCAAGCACTCCGTGAAATCCGGAAAATGCAAAAGAGTACCAAACCCTGCATTCCATTTGCACCATTTACTCGTTACATTAAAGAAATTACTCATGAATTGTATCCGAAAGTACAATATCGCTTTCAAGAATCTGCCATACAAGCTATAAGAGAATCCGCAGAGAAACACGTTATAAGTCTCATGGAAGAGGCAAATCTTTGCGCAATTCATGCCAAACGAATTACGATTCAACCGCGAGATATCATGCTTGCTCGACGTATTCGTGGTGATCTCTTAGAACGTTAAAACCTATATTACCACAAATTCACCAACAAAAACATACTTTCGATGAATTCTCTTAAACGTAAAAGCATTCTTACATTACGCCAAAAGAGATACGATTCAACCACATAATATCGTCCTTCTTCAGCGTATTCGTGATGAATACTTAGAGCATTAACATATATACTACCACATACTTAACTCAACATATTCATACCGAAAAAATTCATTACAACCGTCATATACTATTCACTATATCAACTGTAAATAATATACCAACAAAAACAAACACACAAATCAAGCTTAAAATATATTAAGATAATATAAAGTAATTTTATTTTAGATTGTTTTAGATTGAAAAATTGACATAAATAAACATTTTGTTCTGTGGTTTCTAAGAAAAAATAAATAGTTCATCCTCTCACAAACTGTAAACGGCAACACTTTTCATGAATGTTGCAACACTTTTCATTAATGTCACCTTGTAACCAAATATGAGATCATCAAAAATTATCATCAAATATTTTACATTCAAAAACAAAGCTATCCTTACCTTTTAATTTTGTTTACATACAATCTCCCAATTATAATATCATCGCTAATTGTCTTAATCGGAAAATTTCAATGAATCCTCTTAAACGTAAAGGTAACCCTAGACCAATTCGACGTGTAGGAGATTATTGGACTAATTTCCAAGGATATAGAAAACTTGATAGAAACGTTGCTGCATTGAGATTACAACGTCTCTTTAGATTAAACAAAGCTCGAAAAGAACGAACTAGACAATTACAAGAATTGTTTCAATTCAAAAGATAAATCTTAAGGCTTTAATATCAGAACAAAACCTCAACAGATCATAAAGAACAAAAAGGTAACTTTAAAACACTATAACAATACCTTTCTAATTCTTAATTATTCATTTATTCACACTTCAACTTCCATTTCCCTTTTAAACAACAAAAAGGAAAGAATGACAACCAACAAAACCAACAAACACCAAAATCGAAAACGTAAACGTACATCTATTGGAAAAGAACAACAAACCATAACATCTTTCTTTACTACAACAACATCTTCAAATAACTTTACCACATCTCCTACTATAACTACGATCGATATCAAGCCAAATTTAACTGCTACAACAACACCTTCCGTAAACTTTACAACATCCTCTACTACAACTATAATTGATATTAATGCAGGTGACTGTCAAGATATTTATTTATCAATTCCTTTAAACACTACCATTCCAACTTCAAGTTCCAGTTCCAGTTCTACCTCTAGTTCCAGTTCCAGTTCCACTTCCAATTCCAATTCCAATTCCAACTCCACCTCCAGTTCCAATTCCAATTCAAGTTCCAATTCTGATTCTATTTCTACTTCACAATTTACTGAGGTTTTCAATGAAGAACACTTTGAGTCAGAACTAAACGCAAATCTCACCTACAAACAAATTCAACAAGACTTCCAGAAACGTTATAAAACTTCAATACTCAAACCAACATTACCTCATAAACATCTTAAACCAAAGTTTCTGTACATACCCGTCACCAATTCCTATACAAATGACTCTACGGGTGAAACGTCTCAACAAATTCGACAAATTACCATAAAGAATCAAATTCGTACATTCAGCTTTCATGAAAACAATCAACCACCATACACAGGAACTTTTAGCAAAAAAAGCGAAATACTCAATGGTCGACGTCCATTTCACCAAGATAATGAAATCATCGACTATAACAACGACAATGGAAACAATTGGAATACAAATAACGACAACACAGAAAATACCTCTACCTCTGACGACGAAACAAATGTTGATGAAGAAAATATTGAATACAATGACTTTCTTGTTCCTAATAACATCTTTAACTAATAAAACAAATACCTATAAAAGTTAAATTAGTGATTCTTTTCCCACTGATACTCACATACAACATCAAAGTATCAAACTCAATTTCGATTATTTTCAATTATATTACAGCGAGATATGTCCATTGACGTGACTACTTCAAAACAAAAAGTACTCCCTTCTGCTTTTTTCCAAGTCTTACATGAATCTTTCTGCTCTGTAATGAAATTTGACTAGGTTGTCTGGACCTTCACTAAATGTATGTCTTACCAATTTGATCCCTCTAACCATCATCTCTACAGGTGCCCCTATTTGTTCTTGAATAAATTTGAATTTATATTGACCCAAAAATATAAATCCACAAGTACCTGTTGGTCTCAACGTATGAAAAGTCAAATCCAGACCAAATATTGTTCTAGATATTTTGGAAAAGATTAACTGATATTCGACTCGTTGTAGTGGTAGTGCTGGAACCACAACACTGCCTATAGTCGATGATTCTTTTTCGGATGATTCTTCTTCGGATGATTCTTCTTCAACTGTAGCTTCTAAATCCGACAATTCTAAATCACTCACTTCTTCTCTCCAATAGACTAAACTAGTAGTCTTTCTAAACAAGTGTCGATGAACTCTTTTCACTAATTCAACTCCGTGAATATATATATGTTCCGGTGGTTGTGCAATTGTCCCATTAATTATACTAAATCTCTTTCCACCATAATCAAGATTCTCACTCAAGGTATCTCGAAGTGTTTCTATTTCTATTCGAATACCAATCAAATAATTATCCACTGCTGGTGAATAAGATCCCCCTTGAAGTTCCTCCTCTAAATTAAGATTAGGAGTATCGCTCCTGTATGATTCAATTATTTTTATCTGAGCTGTCGGTTTCACCTCGATATCAATATGTGATCCAGCAAATTCTCTTATCGGTTCTCGAGAACAAAATCTGAGACTCATTTTTCCTAATTCAATTTAAAATCTTAATTGGATTTCGAGGTAACTAAATCTAAACTTAATCTAATTTACTCTTTGAAAGCTCAATCTCACTTATTTTTATATACTCTACATTGCGAAAACCAAATCTTCCAATTCCCATGCTAATAATATTATCGTTCATCCTCTCATACTCTATACCTCACAATTCACACATATTTTATCATATACATTGATATATTCATCCTTTCACTTAACATACCACGCAACACTTTTATGTAACACTTTTACGTAACACTCTCACTCCGCTCATATCTATATTCATAATTTGAACATTCCTAACTGATTGCAAAACATTCCTAACAGACTGTAGACTGAAGCCAAATTTTCCTATTCGTACCTCACAAAATATTTTTTTTCCTCGTATAATCTATTATCCTATCTTATCAACTCCAAAAATCATATATTCCTCATTCATTCCCACTCACATAATAATCTATTTCAACACAAGACTTCACAATCCTAAAAGATCAATACAATGAATGCTTCACGAAACACTGTTGCGAAAGGAACAACTCAAAAGTCTAAACAAACTAATCCTAAAGTTGTTAGTCAACTCGATGCTCCTATTCCTGATGCTCCTATGAATACTGATGATGAAACTTCTCAAGAACAAGACCAACAGGAACAACTAAACTCTTCCAATCACCCTCTTCAAACTACTACTTCTTCTTCTTCACCTTCTTCTTCTTCTTCTTCTTCTTCTTCTTCTTCATCAACACCTAATTTTTCCAGCCAATCTTCTTCATCTACACCTAGTGTAATAACTAACCACATCCAATCTTCTTCATCTACACCTACAGTTACGACTAATAATGAAGTCATCAATCCCATTCTTCCCATCGATGCAATTACTCCATTTACAAACAAGTAAGATAAAACATCAACATTTACACTAATAATAATACCAATAACTATCTTCCTCTACATTATTTAATTATAATCAACTACCAACAACTATTTAGGTGGACGATTAAAGCAAAAGTCATCAACAAATCTGATATTCGTCATTGGAACAATACAAAAGGTATTGGTCATCTCTTTACAATTGACTTACTAGACAATCAAAACACAAAAATTAGGGGAACGTTCTTTAAAGAAGCATGCGACAAGTACTTTCCGATCATAGAAGAAGGACAGGTACACCAATAAATCTCCATTATACAACACAACTCTATCATTACAACCACAATACAACTTTAAACGATAACTATTCATCCAATTTTAGGTCTACACATTTTCACAAGCGCAAATAAAAGCTGCAAATCAAAGCTATACTAGTATCAATAACAAGAACTACGAACTCATTTTTCGCACCGACAGTATTATCCATCCCATAGAAGACACAGCAGATATACAACAAACCTATAACTTTGTGAAAATCAGTACCATTGCAGACATGACACCACAGTCTACAGCAGATGTAATTGCTATAGTAAGATCTGCTAGTGATGTACAACAAGTAATTTCATCAAAGTTAGGTGGCAAAACATTATCAAAACGAGATCTCATAATCTTTGATGATAGTGATTCAGATATTCGATTGACATTATGGGGTGATAAAACTTCCCATTCAAATGTGAACTTCAATGATCAACATCTTACCATCGCAATCAAAGGTACTAAATACATTCATTCAATCAATAAACAAACATTCTTTATTATCTTCTTCTAATATATCTTATTCATATCTCATTCATAATACACCATCACTAACACTATTCATAACATTAGGAGCCAAAATAGGTGATTTCCAAGGCCGTACCTTAAACACCATACCTACTACAACAATCACTTTCAATCCTCCTGAAGGATTACAATTATCCAACTGGCTACAACAACATATGACCTCCGATACTATGCCCATAACTACAAATCTCACTAATTCTACAAGTAACATACTATTAATAACTATACTAATACTATATTAATATCATTAATAAAAAAATTTACAAATATCTTTGTTATCATTTTAAAACCTATTAGATTACAAACGCTCCCCTGATCCTCAAGAAAACCCTTTCACTATTGAACAAATCCATGAACACAATGGCGATCCTAAAATCATTACCATCAAAGCAATGATAACAAGTATCAAACATGACGCTCCATCATGGTATAACGCTTGTTCTACTCCAGGTTGCTACAAAAAAGTTACACAAAATATCGATTCTTCGTGGCATTGTCAAAAATGCAACAAAGATATTCCTCAAGTAAGTTTTCAATATATACTATAAACTTATCATTGACACAAACCATACATATCATTTAATATATCCCATTTCAATTTATCCTAGCCTGAACTTCGTTACATCGTCTCTTGCGTTGCTCATGATAAGACCGGTGTAATCCCGTTATCTCTCTTCAACAACGAAGCAGAAAAACTACTAAGTATCACTGCCAATGAACTCAATGACTACCAAGAACAACAAAATCAGGACGCCTACGAAAAAATCTTTAGTGATGCATTATTCAAAACATGCATCATAAGGATACAACTGAAACAAGAGATGATTAACAACAATCAACAACAGAAATGTCTTGTCCTTAATCTTGATTCTGTAGACACTCCTGAAGACCAATACAAACTCTCAGACCTCTTTGGTCAAACACTAGATACTAAATAATAATCAACAACGCCCAAAACCTTTGCCTATCGTTTCCATACTATCGACTACCTACTATACCAATCTCACTTTACTTTGTCTCTTTTTGATTTTCTTCACCTTTTCGAGAATTTTGTTAATCACCAACACAACATAATCATACCCTACTAAAATCATACGATATTCATATAGTAACATACCATACCATCAAATACAATAACACATATTAACGTAACGATATTAACATATAACAATATACAGCATCAATAACAATATACACCATCCATATTCCACATACCATTTTGTAACCTTAAACTATACGAAATTTCATTCTATACGAAAACCTTAAACTTTTGTGTGAGTATGTAAGCGCATCGAATTACCACCACACAACAACCACATCCTCCGTAATCTTAAATTTCTTTAAACCACGAATAATAATCATCAAAAATTACAATTTCTTAAAAAATCTTAAAAATTCATTCTCAGGCCCAAAATTTTTCAGTGGACAAACACAAT
>Ga0214196_1000302_pt1 | contig 16206 bp, 16 predicted proteins | sample TroBogEpilimnion_38_FD_153034 | JGI IMG/M metagenome (GOLD analysis project Ga0214196, IMG submission 153034) | Freshwater microbial communities from Trout Bog Lake, WI - 25AUG2008 epilimnion | ecosystem: Environmental > Aquatic > Freshwater > Lake > Epilimnion/Euphotic zone | place: Trout Bog... | reverse complement strand
GGTGGAGCTACAGAAACAGAAATTGAGGAGAAGAAATATCGAGTTGACGACGCAGTTGCGGCAGTAAAAGCCGCTTTAGCCGATGGAGTGGTGCCTGGTGGAGGAGTTACTCTGATCAACTTAGCTAAAACAATTAAAGTTGAAGGAAATGATTCTATTGCAGTAGGAGCACAAATTCTTAAAAATGCTTTAGAGCAACCATTTAGAATCTTATTAAACAATGCAGGTCTAAATGCTGACGAGTGGCTGCCAAAGGTTAGGGCTGCACAAAATGGTTTCGGAGTTGATTTAATCGAAGGAAATAAACTTGTTGATTTAAAGAAAAAAGGAATAGTTGACCCTGTTAGAGTCACTCTGGAAGCTATTCAAAGTTCAGTTTCAATTGCTGCTACTGCGAGTACCATGGGCGCATTGGTAGTTGAAATTCCTAAGAATGATAAATATGCCAATGAACAAAATCCTGGCATGAATCAGATGATGTAGTTATTTCTTGTCGTTTGAGAAATAGTTAATTTCATTAATCACATCTAAAAGTGCTTGAGCCTTTTCAGATTCGTTGTCTATTTTTCCTGCAATTTCATATGCAGTAGGAATTAATTCTTTACTGTCACCAGCTTGAATAGTCATCATTACAGTTTTAAATTTCTCTAATGGAGGCAGGTTTAGTTTGTCTAACAATGGAGTTATGTCTTTTAGTGCTTTGCTCTTAATTTCATCTAAATCTGAATTCGTATCTAAGGATTTCATTGAATTGTCGTCGAAACTGGGCATTTTTTCTACTGTTTCTTGTTCTCCAGGTAGTACTAAATCTTCGAGATCGTTACCGGATGAATTAGCGGGGCTTAAATTCGGTGTAAGGTCCGTAGAGGCAACTTCTTGTTCTACTACTTGAGTTGGAGATGGTTGATTGCTAGGTGTTGCAGCTGTTAGATCTGGAACAGAAGAAAAATCTGAACTCATACTTGAAGTAGCAGCTTGATTTGGTGAGTCTATGCTCATATTCATATCTGGAACTATGCTCGATGGAGCATATGGATCATTCATTGTTGGCATTGGGTTGACGGTATTGTCTACTGGTGAAGGTTGAGTGCCTTGATTATCGTTATTAGATCCAAACATAAAATGCCCCCCTATAAATTGATATGATTAATAACAATAGAATATACCATAAGTGGTTTGATGGTCAAAAAAAACATATTTCAAATGTAGTTTATAATATTAATTATCTACAAAATTAAGTTAATAGGAGGATAAATGTTAGACGATCTTAAATTAATAAACGATAGAGATCCACAAGATGCATTAGGCATAGCCGCTAAAGAGTGGCAACAGTTAGATTTACACGTCGAATTACCTAAGGATGATTTTAAGCCTAGCAATATTGTATATAGCGGAATGGGTGGATCTGCTTTAGCCGCACAGCTAGCAATGACTTGGCCTGGATTCAATTTACCTTTTGAAATATCTAAGAATTATGAATTACCCAGATACGTAAATGAAAATACTTTAGTAATTCTTAGTAGTTATTCCGGCAACACTGAAGAAACACTTTCTTCGATGGATGATGCTGAGAAGAAGGGAGCTAAAATTTATGTTATCGGTAACGGTGGACAAATTATTGATCGTGCTAAGAATAAAAATTATCCATATGTTCTAGTTCCCGATTCTAATCAACCTAGATATTCAGTCTTCTATCAGCTTATGTGTATTGTTAGCATTCTTGAAGCTCTAGGAATGGTTCAGGCTGAAAGTGTGAGAAACGAACTTGAAAATGCGAAAGAAATGCTCAAAGAGCAAGCAGATAAGCTAACTTCTACAGTTCCCCTAAAAGAGAACTTGGCAAAACAATTAGCTACAGAAGTAAGTGGCAAAAGTGTAGTTATTTATTCTGGTCCAAAAATGTCACCAGCTGCTTACAAGTGGAAGATCAGCTTTAATGAGAATGCGAAACAGATAGCCTGGTATAACGTACTTCCAGAGTTTAATCACAATGAATTTATTGGATGGACTGAACAGCCTGTTATTAAGCCGTATTGTGTATTAGACCTAAGATCAAGTTTAGATAATCCAAGAGTTCAGAAGAGATTTGAAATTACAGATAGATTACTTTCAGGTAAGAGACCTAAAGCTATCAGCATTAATCTAGTTGGAGATACGCATCTTGAACAAATGCTCTACGCAGTAATGCTAGGAGATTTCGCCTCAATCTACGCAGCTATTCTTACTGGTGTAAATCCAATATCAGTAGATCTAATTGAGAAGCTCAAAGAAGAACTCAAGAAGTAGTATTTTTAAAAATAGCTTAACCAGATTAAGGTATAATATCTTTAATGGGGGTGAAATTATCTAATCGAAATAAATTTATATTGGCGCTCATAGGGTCAAGTTTGGTTGGATTTATTCTACTTATTCTTAACTCCATCTTTACCCATAATTTTGATTACTACTACCTCATATCTAATCTGGTCTTAGCATGGATACCGCTATTAATCAGTTACCTGATTATAGTAACTCTAAAAAATAATTCTTGGCTTTCCTGGAAGCCATTAACACTGACTTTTATTTGGCTAGTATTTTTACCCAACGCATTTTATATGATTACAGACTTCGTCCATTTACAAGATGTGCAGAGTAACTACGCTGTGTATTTTGCAGTTAGTTTTGCTTCAATAATATTCAACGCAGTTTTGTTGGGCTTCGTTAGTTTGTATTTAATTCACGACGAACTAAAAAAAAGACTCAGCTACTTTTCCACGAACACAATAGTAGTTTTTATTTTTTTAATCTGTAGTCTCGGAGTTTATCTGGGAAGAGACCTAAGGTGGAATAGTTGGGATATTATAGTTAATCCCGCAGGAATATTACTGGATTTTGTTCAAAGAGCAATTACTCCGAGTGATTATGGTTCAATTTTTGGTATTAGCGGTGCTTTATTCATTCTGCTAACAAGCATCTATGCATTGTCTAGATATATGATAGCTTTCATAAAAGAAAGAGAAAATTAAGATATAATCAACTGAGAAATTATGAGAGAAAAAATTATAAAATCATTTAAAGAAACGACGGAACAGCTATTTTCCGTATCAGATATTGAGGTTGAGTTAACTAGACCTGAGGAAAAATTTGGAGATTATGCTACAAATCTAGCACTTAAATTATCCAAGGAATTAGATATGCCGCCTAGAGAAATTGCAGATAAAATACAGCAATACCTTAGCGAATATAAGCCCAAGTTCTTAGATGAAATAACGGTAGCGGGTCCTGGTTTTATAAATATTAAAATTACTGAAACTGAATTACTTAAACAATCCGAAAAAGTTTCAGTTAAAACATATAAAGATCTAAGTGTCGTAGCGGAATATTCAGACCCTAATCCTTTTAAAGTTCTTCATGTCGGACATTTATATACAACCATAGTGGGTGATTCAATAGCTAATATTCTTTCATATTCTGGAGCCAAAGTTCATAGAGTTAATTTTGGTGGAGACGTAGGACTTCACGTAGCAAAAAATATCTGGGCAATGCTGGCTGATCTCGGTGCAGAAGACTCTAAGCTATTAAATAAAATAGATAAAGATAAAAGATCTGAATGGCTAAGTGCTTGTTACGTAAAAGGCAATAACGCCTACGAAGAAAATGATAAAGCACAAGAAGAAATTAAGACTTTAAACAAAAGAATATATAAAATTTCATATGATAAAGATAAAGAAAGTGAACTAGGTAAGATATATTGGAAAACTAGAGAATGGAGCTATCAAGCTTTTGATGAATTTTATTCAAGAATAGGAGCTAAATTCGATAAGTATATTCCTGAAAGTGAAGTAGCTGAGCTTGGAACAAAAATAGTTCTAGAAAACGTACCTAAAGTTTATGAAAAGAGTAATGGAGCAATTGTTTTCAAGGGTGAGAATCACAATTTATTCACAAATGTATTCATTAACAGTGAGGGCCTACCTACGTATGGCGCCAAAGATGTCGGATTAATATTTAAAAAATGGCAAGATTATAGATTTGATAAATCCATAATAATTACATCTTCGGAGCAAGAAATGTATATGAAAGTTGTCCAAAAAAGCATTGAGCAATTTAGGCCAGAACTTTCAAATTCTTCAATTCATTTTACCCATGGATTTGTAAGACTAGCTGGCGGAACTAAAATGAGTAGTCGTCTAGGGAATATACTTGGTGCCAATGAAGTCCTTGATATTACTAAGAAATTTAACAAGCATGATGACCCTAAAGAGCAAATAATGTTGGCAGCAGTAAAATATTCATTCTTAAAACATCGAGTGGGAAGCGATATAATCTTTGATCCTAAAGAGAGTGTTTCTCTAGAGGGCAATAGCGGTCCTTACTTGCAGTATGCTCATGCACGAGCTCAAAGCATTCTAGGGAAAGCAGATCTAGGAAAACTTAGAATAATTAATTTAGTGTTAGAGGATGGAGAGAGATCACTTCTTAGAAAACTAGCTGAATTAAAAGAAGTTATAGAGCTATGCGGAGACGAACTTAAGCCTCATTATCTTTGCACTTATCTCTACGAATTAACGCAGGTATTTAATAGGTTTTATGAAAAGAACAGGGTTATTGGGGACGAAAGAGAAAGAATAAGACTTAAACTCGTCGATATTTATGCTAATCATTTAAAGACTGGTCTTGGGCTTCTAGGAATAGTTGCCCCAGATAAGATGTAGTCCATTTTATGCGCTTTAGTATTTAGCGCCCCAATCAGACATTTTTTTAATAATTGGAATTAAATCTAGACCTTTTGATGTCAAAGTATATTCACTTTTAGGGGGTACTTGCTTGAAATGTTTAGATGTAATTATGCCATTTTCTTCTAAATTTCGTAACCTAACAGAGAGAGTTCTTGGATTTACTCCGCCAACAGATTCTTGTAGTGCACAAAATCCTTTAGGACCCAGATATAGATCTCTGAGAATAAGGGCGGTCCACTTGCTGCCGATAATTTCCATGGCATTTTTTATGCAGTCTTTTTTAGGTTCTAGCTTATTATTTTTCATTGCTATCAATATATCTTATAAATTAATTTACATTTAATAATAACCAAATAATATAACAAGAAGAACAAAATATGAAAATAGGAATCATAGTGATTTCGAATAAAATAGTCATAGTATAGTTAAAAATAGATAGTAATTATAAAGTAAGATAAGTACTCGTATTCGTAAAAAAACTCCTATGGCTTGATTTTATGATGGAGTATAGAGCTTCTATAAATTGTAAAATTTTGAAATTCTTGGTTACTTTTTAAGCTATAGAGAGTAATACTTCTTTGAAGTTTAGCAAAAGTTTAAGTATACTTCTTAGTTAATGAAGAAAGATAAGTACTATATTCCTAAAAAACTCCTATGGCTTGATTTGGAGATGACTGGATTAGATCCTGAAAAAGATGTAATTCTAGAAGTTGCAGTTGAGATTACAGATTTAGATTTTAAAACTCTAGATACATATGAGGCTATAGTCAGACAACCACAAGCTAAAGTGGTAGATAGAATGAATAAAAATCCTTTCTGGGCAGAATTTTCCGAAAACAGGGATGAATTTTTAAAGAAAATTTCTACTGCGAAAACACCTAGTGAAGTAGAGAAAGATTTGATTGAAATAACTGAAAAACATTTCGGTAGCGAAGCTGCAATTCTCTCTGGAAATAGTATTCATAATGATAGATTATTTATTTCTAAGCACTGGCCAGAATTCAATCTTAAACTACATTACAGAATGCTTGATGTTAGTTCTTTTAAGTTAATTATGCAGTCCAAATATAAGATATTTTTCGAAAAGAATGAAGCTCATAGAGCGTTTGATGATGTTCAGGCTTCTATAGCTGAGCTACAACATTATCTAGAATATTTTAAGGAGAATTAAATATGATAACTAAAACTGAAGTAGAAAAATTACTAAACTCACACGATAATGTTGTTAAAGAACACCCTTTTGGAGATGAAACGTCGGTTTATAAAGTTGACGAAAAGATGTTTGCATTAATGACTAATGATAAAAATCCAATAAGATTAAGTCTAAGATGTGATCCCAAGCTATCAAGCGTTCTAAGAGAAAAATACGTAGAAGTTATGCCCGGATATCATTTAAATAAGAAGCAGTGGAACACTATCGTGTTAAGCGGACAGCTTAAGATAGATGAAATTAGAGGACTTATTACTCATAGTTACGATTTAGCAGTAAAAGAAAACTAGTTTAATTGTTTTAGAAGGATATTAGCGTTTTGATACTCCTGCTTTAGTAGCGCTTTACCTTTCGGTCCTTTAGTAGTGTCATAACCAATACTTAAATAGTTGAGATAATTGTTAAGCTCAGATTTCATTATAGAATTGTACGTCGAAGTAAGGTTACCTGCTGCGGCCGCGTTGCTAATCTGTGTGTCTAGGGAAGTTGTTTTGACTGAACTTATGGTTGAAGATTTGATTACATATGAGCTATTTTTAAGATAATTGATAAGACTTTTTTGTTCCGAAGGAATACTTAAATTAATAGTGGCAATAGAGTTAATTTGAGATTGATTTAATTGATTTGATGAGTTCGAAACAGTAAAATCATTTTGAATTAGGTTAATAATTTTTTGTTGCTCTATTACTACATTCGTAAGATCTGATATTGATAGAACTTTTGTTGTTGTGAGATTTTTGAAGATCGTAAACCCAACAATTAGAAGAATTAAAATGGAAAGAATCGCAAATAATTTTTTTGGCATTGAGTTTCCACTAATATTAAAACTTTTTTTTGGTTTTTGAGGATTGAGGATAAAGTCGTAATTAGAATTCGTAGGAGTACTATATTGATTAGGATTCATTATCTAATTTAACCATAAGAAAGACGACATTAACAGAGAATAAAATTAAGTAATAAACTTGCTAATTTAACTATTTATATTCAATACTATAGATATGGATCTTAAAGAAGATATAAAGAGCAGGCTAAGCATAGAGGATGTAATAGGTTCATATGTCGAACTTAAACGTGCTGGAAGAAACTGGAAAGCGCTTAGTCCATTTAGTCCTGAAAAAACAGCTAGCTTCATAGTTAGTCCTGAAAAACAGATTTGGCATGACTTTAGTTCCGGTAAAGGTGGAGATATGTTCAGCTTTATTATGGAAGTTGAGGGGTTGGATTTTAAAGAGACTCTCGATTTATTGGCCAGAAAAGCAAACCTTGATGTTGATAAATACAAAAATAATAATTCTAAAGGTATTGATAAGAAAAGAATTTTTGATCTATTAGAAGATGCCACTAGATTCTATCAAGTTCAGCTTAAAAATAGTTCATCGGCTTTAGATTATGTTATTAAAAATAGAGGTTTCGACAAAAAGACGATACTTGAATGGAGGATTGGATATTCACCTAATACTGGAGACGCACTCACGAAGTTCTTGAGAGGAAAAAAATATACTGAAAATGAGCTTAAGTTATCTGGCTTAGTAACTACCAGATACAGAGGAACTGAGGACATGTTTAGGGGCAGGTTAATGATTCCTCTTTGTGATCCTTCGGGAAGAGTTATTGGTTTTACCGCACGCCAGTTAGAGAATGACGACAGTAGTCCTAAATATATCAATACTCCTCAAACTGTACTTTATGATAAAAGTAGACATATTTTTGGGTTACATCTAGCCAAGGAATCTATTAGAAAAAATGGATTCGCTGTTTTAGTGGAAGGAAATCTAGATGTAATAACGGCACATCAATTCGGATTTAATCAAGTTGTCGCAACGGCTGGAACTGCTATCACGGTCTACCATTTGAAATCTATATCAAGATTCACTCCAGATATTAGACTATGTTTTGATGCAGACAAAGCTGGGGTTAATGCTACTCAAAGAGCAATAGAAATAGCCTCAAAAGAAAACATCGATCTTAATATAATTGACGTTAAAGAAGGTAAAGATCCTGACGAACTAATTAGAAGAAATATTGACCTATGGACTGAGTCAATTAATACGCCCGTATATGCTTTAGATTGGTTAATTGATTATTACAAATCCCAAATTAATATAGATACAGCCCAAGGAAAAAGACGTTTTACTTCAATGTTGATGCCCACCTTGAATGCTCTTAGTGATCAGGTTGAAAAAGATCATTATTTAAACAAACTAGCTAAACTAATAGACGTTAAAAGTTTATCCATTGAAACGAAGTTAGATAGTTTTTCAAAAGATACACCGGCAAAGACTTTCAATAAAATAAAGAACGTTAGTCGACCGATTAAAAATCTTGTCGAACAAAAGAAAATAGAAGACCAATATATGTCATTAATGTTAATAAAGAAGACACTCAGAGAGTTTATGGATTTAATAGAACCAGAAATGTTTGTTAATGAAGAGCCTGAAGAATTGTTCGCTAAATTATCAAAAGAGCCAGAACTTGATACAAAGAACGGATACAATAAGTTTAAAGAACAGATAAATTATGTTAAAATATTGTCATTACTCTACGAAGAGCTCTACGCAGCACTAGATTTAAATGAGCTTCATTATGAGGCATCCCATTTACGGGCGCGTATTATAGAGACATATGTAAAAACTGAAAAACTAAAATTATCTGATGAACTAAGAGAATCAGATAGTAATAAAACCACAGAATTATTAACAAAAGTAAAAAAATTAGACGAATTATTAAATAAGATAAAGGAAAAGAGTTTGTAATGCCTAAGAAATCTAAAAAAGTAGAAGCTAAGAAACTTGCACCAAACGACAAAAAAGATCAGTTTGTAGTTAAAGCAAAAAAAGCTGGCCAAGTTAATTTAAAAGAAATTAATGAATTATTTCCGGATATCCCAGAAAATGCAGAAGCACTAGATGCGTTATATACAGAATTAGCCGATTCAAATATTGAAATTATAACCGATGAACCTGGTGAAAAAGTTTTCGAAGATGAATGGACTGAAGAAGAGGTTGAAGAAGAGGTTATTGAAGAAAACCACAAATATCTAGAAGACGATATTTCTGACGACTCAGTCAGACTATACTTACGTGAAATAGGTAAAATACCTCTCTTAAAAGCAGACGAAGAGCTAGAATTAGCGCATCGAGTGAAGAAGGGTGAACAAGACGCTAAAGATAAAATGGCTGAAGCAAATATGCGACTAGTAGTTTCTATAGCTAAGAGATATGTTGGACGTGGACTAGACCTGCTAGATTTAATCCAAGAAGGAAACACTGGTTTGCTAAGAGCTGTTGAGAAATTTGATCCAGATAAAGGTTTTAAATTCTCTACTTATGCTACATGGTGGATAAGACAAGCTATTACAAGAGCTATAGCTGATCAGGCTAGAACTATACGTATTCCGGTTCACATGGTTGAAACAATTAATAAACTTCTTAGAACTCAGAGAAGACTTACCCAGGAATTAAACCGAGAACCGACTAATGAAGAAATAGCTAAAGCCATGGAGTTAGAAGTCTCTAAAGTTGAACATATCATGAAGATCAAGCAAGACATTAGCTCGCTAGACGCTTCAATCAGAGACGACGAAGAAGACTCAGTGCTTTCTGACTTTATTGAAGATGAAGATACAATTTCTCCTGAAGAATCTGCAACAGGTCAGTTGCTAAAAGAACAAGTTAAAGACATGCTTAGATCTCTAACAGAACGAGAACAAAAGATAATTAAGATGCGATTTGGACTTGAAGACGGCAAGAGTCATACGCTAGAAGAAGTAGGACAAGAATTTTCAGTTACCAGAGAAAGAATCAGACAAATTGAAGCTAAGGCCTTAACAAAACTTAGAAAACACCGAGACGCTAAGAAACTTCACGACTACATTAAATAAAATGACCGAGGATTTTTTAATAGTTGGAATTGCTGGAAAAATAAGGTCTGGTAAAGATACTTTAGCTGAAATATTTATACAAAATGGCTATTTCGGAGTTTCAGTAGGAGATATAGTCAGGGAAAGATCAAGAGAATTACATTCCGATGATCCAAATCCTATTTCTACAGAAAATATGACTAAGACTTCTAATTATCTAAGAACTAAGTTGGGCTCAGATTTTTTATTTATTGAAGCTATTGAAAGATATAAAAATGCTATAAAAAATAAATCTTACAAAGGCTTAGTAATTTATAGTATTAGGGCTCCGATTGAAGCGGATCGTATTTTAGAAAATCAAGGTCAATTAATATGGATTGAAGCCAACGATGAAATTAGATACAAGAGAGCCATGGAAAATTTAAGAACAGGCGATTCTGTTAGCTCTTTCGAAAACTTTAAGCTTGCTGAGTCTAAGCAATTCGCTCCCGATCCAGATATGCCAGATGAGAGTCAGATGAATTTAGATTATGTTAAAAATAAAGCTACAAAGTTATTAACTAATAACGATAGCAATATGTATAAATTCAAAGCTGAAGCACTTGAATTAGTAAAATCCATTAAGCTTAACTAATATCTTAATTGAAAAATCTAGATATACTATAAATATGGAAAAGGGTAGTAAAAAAAGATTCGTAGTAATAGACGGAAAAAGTGTTTTTTACCGGGGCTTTTATGCTATGCCATATTTGAAAACAGCTTCTGGTTTACCGACTGGTGGAGTGTATGGCTTCGCTTTAATGTCCCTAGAAGTTATTAAAAGATTAAAGCCTGACTATGTAGCTATTGCTTGGGATAAATCTAAAACTAACATTAGAAAAAGACTAGAATTATATCCAGAATATAAAGCCGGAAGAAAAGCTGCACCTCCAGAATTTTATGCTCAGATACCGCTCCTACATGAACTGCTAGACGCTCTAGGTTGGCCGCTATACGAGATGGACGACTATGAAGCGGATGATCTTATAGGGGCACTTGCTACTCAGGCTTCCAAAAAAGATATTGAAACAATTATTATTACTTCAGATATGGATCTACTTCAGGTTGTTAATGACAATATTAAAGTCTATGCTTTAAAAACAGGACTTTCTAATATTGAGCTTTATTCACCTAAAAGTTTTGAAGCTAAACACAACATAAGGGTTGCTCAGTACCTAGATCTGAAAGCATTAAAAGGGGATAGCTCGGATAATATTCCAGGTGTACCAGGAATAGGTGAAAAAACTGCGGTAGAATTATTAAATAAATATGAGACCCTAGATAATATTTATGAAAATATTGATCTTATAAAAGACTCAATAAAAAAGAAATTAATTGAAGGAAAAGATAAGGCATATTTAAGTAAACAACTTGCTGAAATATGGATTGATGCTCCTATAAAATTAAATTTATCTGAAATAGATGGAAGTAAAATTAAAGTAGATCAACTAGCTAAGACACTTGATGAGTTACAGTTTAGCAGCTTAAAAAATAAAGTTACTGAACTATTTCCTAGTTATAAAGAAAATATTGAAGCAAAAACCAATAAGTTGAAAACTATACACATTAGTAACGATCAAGGCCTAGCAAAAATAATATTGGATAATGAAGGAACATATATTTTTTCTAGAAGTGCAGGTAAAAATGGAATAGATCCAAAAGTATTACTGCTGGCCAATTCTAAAACTGCATATTCTATAGATTTAAATAAAGTTACTAAAGAAGAAGTTTTTAAAATACTTAAGTCCGTAAATAATTTAATTGGATATGATTTAAAAAATACTTTAAAAATATTCTTAGAGTTTTCATTAAATAAACTACCTGAAATAAAACACGATGTGCTATTGGGTGCTTTTATATTAAATCAAATTCAGAAAGATCAATCATTGAGCGGCTTAGGAAACCTAAGTTTCAATATTGAAGAATTGGATAATGAAGAATTATTGAGCCGGTGTGGAGAAATACTTGGATGCATACAAAATCTATATTTAGAGCAGATAGACGAATTAGAAAAATTACCTAAGCTTAAAAAATTGGCTAAAGAAATTGATTGGCCGATTATTTCTGTGCTTTCTAGGATGGAAAAATTAGGCATAAAATTAGATGTTAAATACTTAGAAGAATTTAATAAGCAGATTGAAAAAAATATTTCTGAACTAGAAGATAAAATTTTTGCTCAATGTCAGGAGAAGTTTAATATTTCTAGTCCAATTCAACTTTCAGATATTCTATTTAATCCAGATAAATTAGCTTTACCTACAATTGGAATAAAGAAAACTAAAAGTGGATACTCAACAGCCGCTAGTGAACTAGATAAATTAAGGTCGCACAATCCAATCATTAATCTCATTAGTGAATATAGAGAAGTAGTAAAACTAAAGAATACCTACATAGACACTCTCCCTAAGCAGGTGGACGTTGATTCTAGAGTTCATACTAACTATAGCCTTACAACAGCTCAGACGGGTAGATTAAGCTCTCTGGATCCTAATTTACAGAACATTCCAATACGTACTGAACTAGGCAGGAACATTAGGAAGGCTTTTGTGGCTGAAGAAGGTAAGGTTTTTGTTAACGCCGATTATTCACAATTTGAAATTAGACTTGCAGCTGTGTTGTCTGAGGATGAAGATTTGATTGAAATGTTCAACAACGATGCTGATGTATACACGATGACAGCCGCACAAATGCATGGAAGAAATCCTGAAGATGTAACAAAACAGATGAGGGACGCAGCAAAAGTTATTAATTTAGGAATTATGTACGGAATGAGTCCACACGGCCTTTCCAATGCCATAGGTATGAGTTACGAGCAAGCAAACGGATTCATATCTAAATTTAAAGAATTAAGAAAACCATTATTCGATTACATGGATAAAATAATAGAAGAAACTAGAAAAACAGGATATGCAGAAACTATGTTTGGTAGAAGAAGATATTTTCCAGACATTAACTCAAAGAATTTTATATTAAGACAAGCAGCTGAAAGAGCAGCTGTAAATATGCCAATACAGGGTACTGAAGCAGACTTAATGAAGCTTGCTATGGTTGAATGTGAAAGAGAATTGGATAAATTAGGTAAAGATTGCAATATTTTACTTCAAGTTCATGACTCAATACTTATTGAATGTCCCATAGAACTTTCTAAAAAAGTTGCTGAAACAATAAGGAATACAATGGAAAACGTTTATAAATTACCGCTTAATCTAAAAGTAGATATTAAGACGGCTAATAATTGGGGAGATCTTTAGCGTCTTTTTCTGATTTGAGGTTTAGAACCACGAACAATTCTCTTTTTCTTATATAGAAGAATATTTAGGGTCATAAATATTATCCAAATAGATAATATGGCGTCAGCTAAACTAGTGATTTTATTATTTATTCCACTTGCTCTAGGTAGATTAAAGTACCCGGCAACTAAAAGAGTAATACCTTCAGTCATTATAAGTAGTAAAGTTAATTTTCTATCTCTTTTTTGTTGAACAAAAAAACCAAGCATCGCCAGAAATGCAAACCATAAAGCGGTCATTATAAATATTATCAGTGTTGGAATGGCATTGCTCACGCATTCTGAGCTGCTTGAATGACAGGTAGATATTATGCCGATGAAAGTGTCGATCAGACTCAACATAACTACTACTATAAATTGGATTAGTGTTCCAAATCCTGTTTGATATTTATATCTCATTACTTAAGCATAACCATAAAAGTAAGAAATTTCTATATATTTTGCATCTATTAATATAATATTTTATAATATACTTAATAAATATCAATGAAATACCTAAATAGATATGTGTTCGGAATAATTTTATCCACTTTCTTAGTGGTTATTATTCTAATTCTCAATAGCTCATCATCAAACTCATCAAAACATCGAGACTTGGCTTCAGATTATGTAAAAAACAATTCAATTGCAGAAATTTATGTAAGAGGACCGGTCACTGCTACCGAAAACCATTATGAAGTTTCTATAGCAGTTAGTAGTTCAAGCGTAGTAATGAACATTTATCAGGGATATGACGGCCAGATAATCGCATCCAAGACTTATGCTAATACATATAATTCGTATAACAATTTTATGAATGCTCTCAATGGTGTTGGCTTCACTCTTGGAGGAAATGCTTATTCAAGTCCGATAGGTCAATGTGCTACCGGTCAGACCTATCAATATCAGCTATATAAAAATTCTATTAAAATTCAGGATTTTTGGAGTAGCAATTGTGATTCAAAGGGGACCTATAAGGGAGACGCATCTGGCACTTTTAATCTTTTTAGATCACAGGTTCCCGATTTTGATGATTTGATAGCAAAATCTAATATTACTACCGAGTAGTTCTTATAATAATTTTTTTATCAGTGATTTTTTTTCTTATTTCCGAAAAATCATATCTAATAGCATTTGCTAGAGCCGATTTGCTTACTTCGATTAAAAATGCATTATTTTTAACAGTTACTTTTATGTCTTCGTCGTATTTATTTTTAATAAATTTTTTTAGAAGATCAATTTCTTTTGGTGCTTTAACTGTTTTATTTGATAAAATCTTACTAATATCGTCCATTGAATGTATTATAAACTGTTTTAGAAAGAGGAGTTATGCCAGAGTTGCCTGAAGTGGAGACTGTGCGAAGGGGGCTGGAAAAGTTAATTGTTGGAAAAAAGATAATTAACATTAGTTCAGATTGGCAAAAATCTCTTCCCATAACAGAAAATGAAATAAACAATAGGATTAAAAATCACGAAATAGTTTCTATTGATAGAAGGGGTAAGTTACTGATTATTGGTTTAGATAATAATAGAAGTTTACTCATTCATCTTAGGATGACTGGACAAATGGTTTACCGTTCTGAATCATATAGATTCGGGGCAGGACATCCAAATGATTCTTTAATTGGTAAATTACCAGATAAGTCTACGCGAGTCATTATAGACTTAGACAATGGATCGAAACTTTTTTTTAATGATCAAAGAAAATTCGGGTTTATTAACATTTCTGAAAACTCTAAAATTAATCTAATTCCTTTCTTAAATAAAATGGGACCAGAACCACTGAGCCAAGATTTTACTTATAAAATTTTTAAAGCTCGTATGAAGAACAGGGCCAATTCACAAATAAAAGCAGTTTTATTGGACCAGAAAGTAATTGCAGGCATAGGAAATATTTATGCCGACGAAAGTTTATGGATGGCTAAAATACATCCTTTGAAGAAAGTATTAGAAATATCAGAAGCAAAACAACGTGCCTTATATGAAAGTATTATTGAAGTTCTAAATACATCTATTGAAAAGGGAGGATCAACAGACAGAAATTATGTAGATGCAGAAGGTAAGAAGGGTAGCTATATTAGCTTCGCTAAAGTATTTAGAAGAGAAGGTAAGAAGTGTTATAGATGTGGAAAGACTATTATAAAAATAAGAGCCGCTGGTAGGGGAACTCATTTATGCCCCAATTGCCAGAGAATATAGGATAATATAAAAAGATGATTTATATCTTTACTGGAGACAATGATTTTTTAATAAAATCTGAAGTTAGTAATTTGATTAATACTTTCAATAGTACTAACAGGGATTTCGATATTGAAAAATTAGATGGAGATAGTTTGACCCTAGATCAATTGAAAGAGAACCTTAGCACATTGTCATTTTTTACAAGTAAACGGATAATTATTCTTCAAGACTTAGACAAGATAAAAAATATCGGAGATGAAATAAAAGAGATATTCAAAAACCTAGATACTGAACTAGAACTTATTATTATTGCAAAAGGTATAGATAAGCGTTCGAGCCTATATTTAACCCTAAAGAAACAAAGTAACTTTAAAGAATATAAGAAATTATCTGGATACGACTTAATAAGATGGTCTGAGTCATATATTAATAAAAATAAAGTAGAAATTTCAAATAACGATCTAAGTTATTTAATAAGTAGAGTAGGGGATGACCAGTTTTTGTTAAAAAATGAATTAGATAAATTAATGCTTCTGGGAAATAAGATTACAAAAAAAGAAATCAACGAAATAACTGACCAGTCAATTAACAGCAAAATATTTGATTTATTAAACTCTGCATTTGAAGGAAATAAGAAGCGCACGCTTCAGCTGTATGAAGAACAGAGATATTTAAAAGTTGAACCAGAATTAATTTTATCTATGATGTCTTGGCAACTTACTAATATAGCGTACATACTACTGGGAGAAGATTTAAGACAAGATGAATTAATTGAAATTTCAAAGCTAAGTCCTTACACAATATCCAATACAAAAAAACTTATTAATAAAATTAATTACCCTAAGTTAACAAAATTAATTTCAGAGTTAAGTGATATTGATTATAAAATAAAAACCTCATCATTTAATCTTGATGAGGTTTTGAAAAACTA
>Ga0214196_1000286_pt1 | contig 16791 bp, 20 predicted proteins | sample TroBogEpilimnion_38_FD_153034 | JGI IMG/M metagenome (GOLD analysis project Ga0214196, IMG submission 153034) | Freshwater microbial communities from Trout Bog Lake, WI - 25AUG2008 epilimnion | ecosystem: Environmental > Aquatic > Freshwater > Lake > Epilimnion/Euphotic zone | place: Trout Bog... | reverse complement strand
GCGTTTCCTGAGCGTTGGGGCACTCGGAAAGTCAAGGTATGGGAGGCTCCTCAAACGGTTATCTTAAACCCCGATTAGGATTAGTAATTTTTTTTAAAAACAGCGACATTTTTGTTGACATTTACCGATAGAGCAAATATCAGGGGATACATGAAATAATCAAAAGTATTGTGTTCACTACTTGTTGGCAATAATTTCCACTGGGGGATACCGGCAATCAACAAAAGAAAAATACAAGCAAACACAATAATTCTCTGCGTATTATGCTGCATATTTAAATTTATTTTCAAAAGATCTCTTTTGCGATAAGCTAAGGCTCCGATAATAAAGCAGTCAATACCTGCAAAAATAGGCAAGTGAGAGTTATAAGGTATAAGCCTAAGTAACAATCCGAATAAAACCAATCCGATTAAACATCGATTTGACTTGTGTAGTATAAATGGAGCTATCAAATAAAAACTGATCTCAACCCCCAAACTCCATGATGGACCAACAACAAGGTCATGAGATGACGGAATGTTCAGAGCAAGCATGGTCAGGTTGGAGATAATCACTAAAATACTATGAATCGCATCCTTAATGCTATGATGATGCATCGTAATAGCTAAATTTAAATGTACTTGGCTATAGAAAAATGAAAAAACGATTGTTGTCAAGAAAGCGACTGCATATGCAGGAAAAATCCGGAAGTACCGTGCGAGGTAAAAATTTTTTATCCATGAGCTACCGAGACGAGCAACTGTATATCGAGTATCAAGTACCATTGCCATATAAAATCCGGAGATAACAAAAAAAACATAAACAGAAACACCACCTGATATCCAATGAAATGGGCCAAGGGGCGCTGTATGATGTAAACATACTGTAATTGCTAAAAGGATACGTAAAAAGCCCATTTTAGCTCCATTAAATGATTGATTTCAATATGTATTGTCATGATCAGCACAACACCCAACACCAGAACGGCAGGGTGATTCTTTTGTTGCTTAATGATGTTACCATTTTTCATGCTTTATCAGTTCTTCCAACAGTTCCTTGGTGGTGCAATGGCGCTACAAAGATGTGAGAATTACAGATAGATCGCATTAACAATCAGCCTCTGATCCTCTTCCCGCAAATCAGCTCCCATAGGCACACTCATTACCCTCTTCGCGACACTGGCGGAAAAAGGCGTATTACAATTTTGACACAAGCGCTGATAGGCAGGCTGCTCATGGAGCGGGATTGGGTAATGAACTGCAGTGGGAATACCTTCTTTTTGCAAAGCCGCCTGAACTGCCTCACGCTCTTCAACAAACACCGTATATTGTGCAAAAACACTCGTTCGATCACCCCGCTGCTGAACTCTCTGTATACCAGCTTGATCCAACAATGCATTATATCTCTCACCAATGGTCTTACGCTGCTCAACCTCCCATGCAAATCGCTCCAGCTTAGCAAGTACAACAGCACACTGAATCGTATCCATTCTCCCCCCCACACCTATCCGGGTATGAACATAACGCTTGCTCTGCCCATGAACACGGATTTCTCTGCATGCTTGCGCAATCTCGTCGTCACTAGTAAAAACAGCTCCCCCATCACCATAACACCCCAACGGTTTGCTTGGAAAGAAACTGGTGCATCCAATTGTACTAAGATTGCAACTCTTTTTTCCTTTATAGGTTGCCCCAAAGCTCTGACATGCATCTTCAATCACTTGAATACTACCATGCCTGGCAGCAATTGCATTGATTTCCTCCATATCAGCAGGCTGACCATAGAGACTCACCGGCATGATCGCTTTAGTTTTAGGGGTGATGGCTCCCTCGATTTTGCTCACATCAATGTTACAGGTATCTGCCTCTATATCAACAAACACGGGAGTAGCTCCAAGCAGCACGATTACCTCAGCAGTTGCAACAAATGTGAAAGGAGTCGTAATAACCTCATCCCCAAGCTTAATGCCGAGTGCCATTAAACTGATAAGAAGCGCTTCGGTACCACTGGCAACAGTGATACAGTGCTTCGCGCCTGTATACTCTTGCAAACGTTCTTCGAGTTCTTTCACTTCAGGGCCCATAATGTACTGACCATGAGCAAGAACTGCTGCTATACGACGATCCAGTTCAGGCTTTATTGCTGCCTGCTGGGTTTTAAGATCAATAAAGTCCATACAAACAATTTTGTTATGATTTTACGATTTTGGCTGGGACGGAACTTTTTCACCGAATTCATTCATCCATCCAATCTGCCTTGCCGGAACACCCGCCATGAGTGCATAGGGCTCAACATCCCTGGTAATAACCGCTCCAGCAGCTATAAAGCAGTACTCGCCCAGTGTAACACCACAAACGATGGTGGCATTTGCGCCGATGGTTGCACCTTTCTTTACCAGAGTTGAGCGATACTCATTCTTGCGAATAACGGCACTGCGTGGATTATAGACATTAGTGAATACCATGCTGGGGCCACAGAACACGTCGTCTTCGAGTATAACCGCATCGTAAATACTCACATTATTCTGCACCTTGCAGTTGCTGCCGATAACGACATCATTGCCGACAAACACATTCTGGCCAAATGAACAGCGTTCACCGATTTTAGCCCCGCCAGAAATATGCACCCAATGCCAAACACGGGTGCCATTTCCCAGTAGTGCGCCTTCATCGACAATTGCGGTTGGATGTATGGTAATGCTCATGCGTCAATGTATTTACTGGTTATTTTTCTTGCGAGGGCTCTGGATGTTGTCCATTTGCCGCCGAATACAGTAAGAAGATGTTGATCCTGCTGAAATGCGTACTCTCTGCTTGCTTTGCTTGGATTTGCTCTGGAACTTAATAGAGGCCGCAATCCGGCAAAAGTTTCTTTGATGTCGGTAATACTCAAATGACTTATGTGATAATGGTTATATGCGTTTATCAGATATTGTTTTTCAGTTTCACTGCACACCACCTCTTCATTAATCTTCCGGCGAACTTCCGTTGTACCAATAAGCATTTTCCTTTGCCATGGCAGCACAAAAAAAATGCGAGATTCGCCAGGTATCTCAAGAATAAGTGCGTGTTGACAAAGTCGATCAACAATCAGGTGACTCCCCTGTACAAGATCAAGATGAAACTTTGATTGTATTCCGCTTTTTTCAAGAAGCTTCTCCGCCCAAGGACCTGCAATGTTCAGGATACGATCAAACTGATGCTCTGTACCGTCAGCGAGTGTTAGCCTTCCTGCTGGCGAAACTGACTTGACCATTGAATCTTCACGAATCTTTACCCCAAGCTCTACACTTTGTTTTGCAACCCATTGCCCAAGGAGATAATCGTCCATCTGCGCGTCATAGTAACAATAGCCGCCCTCTAATCCCTTGCTTTGTAATTCCGGCAGATGGTGCAGTACCGCATTCCTGTCAAGCCATTCAGCTGCAGGTAGGATAGACGCACCGGCAAGCCTGTCGTATAAACCAAAGCCAATCCCAAGCATCAAGCGTGACCGCTTACCTGCCGTATATTTTGGGTAGATAATAGGCAACGAGTTAGTAAGTCCTGGCATTATTGACAGCCATTCATCCCGTTCACGAAGGGCTTCACGAACGAGTCGGAACTGACCGGTTTCAAGATAGCGGATGCCACCATGGAGAAGTTTTGATGATGCCCGACTTGTCGCCTGCATGATGCTATCACGCTCAAACAACTTAACCTGGTGGCCATCCTGAGCAAGCGCCCATGCGGCGCATAGCCCGTTGATGCCTCCACCAACAATTCCAATGTGCATATACGAAGTGCTGAGGTGCAAGTGCTGAGTGAAGAAATTGAAATCAGTTGGCAGTGGGCAGTCGGCAAAGGAAAAAAAGTGCTGGGTTCTGAGTGCTCAAAATAACTGGAAATTAGTTAGTAGTCAAGGGATAAGGATACTCGTTTTCCGTCACGACTAGAGATGTATGTAGCAATCAATAGTTCGAGAGAACGCAAACCTACTCTACCATCTGTTTCCGGTTCAGCATCACCACGGAGAACATCGATAACGTTTGTAATATAAAGGGTGGCCAAAGCCATAGACAGAGGTGGTTTGATAGCTTGCTGATTTCACTTTTTCGTCATCGGGATCTATCTCGGCAAAATCCCAGTGCTGAATTTCATTTCCAGCTAATCCCCCTAAGCGCACTGTCCCTTTTTCGCCAATGATGGTAATTGAGCCTTCTAGATTGCTTGGATAAATGAGCATGGTGACGTTCATGGAACCAAGCGCACCAGAACGCCATTTAAAACTTACCACGCAGGTATCTTCGACTTCTATATTGCGCGTCAAGGTGGCAGTGTAGGCTTGCAGGCGTTCAACAGGTAAGATTGTATTTAAAATACGGCAGCACCCTACTGTCACGTCATGCATCAATTGACGGATAAAGATGCAACAGTTTGATTCTCGCCTTTTCTGCTGTGAAACGCCACTTGATCGTCGATTTTTTGTTGTTCCGTGCCTGCTCCCATGCTGCAACTTGCGACCGGACTTCTGAAATTGTATCAATCCGTCGATTGAGGCACTGGTTCGACAACACTCTCAATTCTATCTCTGCCATATTCAGCCAGCTTCCGTGCTTTGGGGTATAGATAAATTCGAATTTATCCAATAACGCTTTTGCTTTCTTGGGGTTAAATGCATGATACAGTGAGCCGGGCTCATGCGTATTGAGATTGTCCATCACCAGCGTAATCCGTTCTGCGTGCTTGTACTGTTTGGCGATCTCTTCAATAAATTTTGCCCAGTCATATCGTTTTCTACTTGCGGTTACTCGAACCATTCGCTTTCCCACCAAGGGCTCATTTGCTATGAAAATATTACAGGTACCTCTCCTGCTGTATTCATAATCATATCGGGCAAGTTGACCCGGTTTTGCTGGCACTGGCTTTCTTGCCTCCGCTATCAACTGCTTGGGCGACTCATCCATACAAACAACTGGATACAATGGATCGTAGGGCTGCTTGTACACGTCCAGAACCATCTCCATGTGTGCTACAAAATTACCATCACTGAGCGGTGGAATCACCCATCCTTCTTGTTTCCAGGGCTTAAGGACGTTTTTTTTAATACCCGGCGAACTGTCTCGTAGGAAATATCTTCAACATAGTTCAGTTCAACTGCCTTGTCGGCCAGCAATCTCAATGTCCATCGCTTATGACCTTTCGGTGCTTCGGAACAGCTCATGGCTATCAGATGTGCTTCAAGGTCGCCATCAGCTTTTCGTTTATAGACACGGGTTGAGGGCTTACCGGTAAGTGCCATGTCGATGCCCTCTTCTACAAATCGCTTTTTAACCCGGTCTATCGTTTTCATGCTGACGTTCAGAACACGGGCAATGGTTTCATTGATTGACCGTTCTTTCTGGAATTTGCCTTCATCACATGCCAATAAAATCAGTGCATTCAAAACCGTTTGAGCGGCATGCTTTCCTCTGCTGCTGAAAGCATCAAGCTCTTTCCGTTCCTCTTGTGTCAGGGTGACTTTGTACTTCTTCATATTCAATCCTCCTTTGGTTGATTATGAAGAAAAATATACGATTATTAATGCGTCTTTCTATGCGTGACGTGACACTACAATAGTAATAAGTATTTTTATGTCACTAATTTTTGGATAAAAGGACATGCTTTCACGATGTTTTCCGAGGTTTCATGATTGACTCCACGAAACTCTTAATTTCAGGTGTTGATTTTTCAGGTTGGAAAAGGCTTCTTATGTGGATTTTTTTGTCATAACGCATAACATTTGCTCAAATACGGTTAAAAAATTCGTGATTTGACAATGACCAACGATTTAAGTCATAATAACCCCTTAATCTTCTTGATATAGCCACAGGTAACCTCTTTATAATTCTTTTTAGACTATCCCTAAAAAATAATTTACTATCATTTTTGTAGTTCTGGTTATCCCATGCTGTTACGTAATCACTCTGAAGTGGAGCCTTAACAAACATATTCACTGATGCTAACTTTCTGGCCTCAACCATCATTGTCACTGGATGATGGTTTATAAATCCTACCCTACTTCTCAGGTCTTTAGGATCGCGTACCTTATACACTTTTCTATTTCGTCCCAACTCTACAGATGGGAAAAAGCCCTCAATAAGCTGTAAATTAATAACTTCAAATCCATTTTCCGGTGAAAAAACTCTAAACATCAATTCTGGACTGAACTGGTACATCCCATGACCACATTGGTTGTTTGCTGGAGTACTCAAAAATACTCTCCCACCTACCCGCACCATTCTCATCATATTTGATATGGCTATTGGGAAATTAAATATATGTTCAAGTGTTCCGCCATCGATCACGACATCGTATCGATTATCAAATTCATCAGAAATAGGCGTGTTTAGATCGTGTATTATATCTGCTCCTTGATATGAAGAATAGTCTATAACACTAATTAACTTTGACTCAAAATATTTGACAAAGAAATCATTAACATATGAACCTTGGAATTGGTAATTTCTCCAGAAAAGAGACGCATCGTCAAATCCCAATGATCTATTTAAATTTCTGAAATAATTAACCTCTGCTGGATGCAGGAATAATGACTGTTGACCAAAAGTGCAAATTTTTTCGAACGAAGCTCCAACTTGATAAGCATTCCACATTAATAGTGCTTGATTAAATATTATACCCATATATTCAAATATTTTTTTTCATTTCTACTTCATAACCGCTCAAAAATAAAGTCATTTCATAATTCACTCGAAATCACGTCACATAAAGTCATTTAGTTGAATGGTGATATAATATAAAATCGCTGTACTTATCATTAAATTCCATATTAACATTCATAATATATAATCATTGTAGATGGAACTGTCGAAACAAAGCCCATAGAAGTCTTTGATGTCTATACTAGAAGAAAATGTTGATATTGCTATTCCATTGCACCTTTGTAAAGCTTTATTAAATCAATATCTGATAAAATATTATCAGTTTTATTACCAATAAAATAGTATCCAGATGCAGCATCAAGCGTGCTAGGTTTGTTAATCAAATAATAATCAAAATACTTGAGGTAGAATGATGTAAGAGTTGCGAATAAACAAAGTACTGATCGTAGCTTTTTTGATGTTGTAAAACTCATTAAAAAATATTTATACGCCCATGCAAGTGCCATACCTGTGCCACATACGGCACCACTATCGATTTCTTGAAATTGGCGAAATAATCTGCGATGACCTAAGTGGGAAAAACGAGTAAAGTCGTATCTGCCACCATGCACCTGTTGCATGAAAGGTGTTTCTGCATATACTACACCCTTCGGTGACAATACTCTATAGATTTCTTCGACACATCTATAAGGATCAACTACATGCTCTAAAACTGCCTGTACAATCACACAATCAAATGAGTTGTCTTGAAATGGAATATCATGAGTATCACAAATTAACATTGTACGTTCACCAAATGATACATCAGTTTCAACAAGATCTATTGCATTATTATTTATAAGATATTCCATTCCTTGTCCTATAATACTTCCCCCAATTACTAAAACCTTCGGATTAGGATTCTGCTTTAAAAGTAATTCAGTAACTCTTATATAATTTGATTTTGCTTTTATATTTTTGCTAATCGATGGGATTAATCTAAATATTTTCTTTAAATTATTTTTATCTGAGTTGTCGAAGAATGTTTTCTTTTTAAAAACAAAGTCATCAATATTAAAAATACTGTTTTTTTCATTTATCAATACAGGAATGTCATCTATTATTGGAAATTCAGATAAACATCCAGAATTATTGCACTTAAATAATTGATTTTTTTTTGTAAGCTTTGCACTGCATACGGGGCAACATAATAAATTACAAATTTCCTTAGATATTAATATGTCAGACATAATTATCTTTTTATTTTATATATGAAATTAACCGTATATATATTGTATTTTCCTAAAAGAGCCATTTTTTCCCTTGAGTTTTTTTTAGATGACAGTGCTGAGAAAGACTAAAATAATTAGTAGTCCAAAGGTAACGAGATTCTCTTTCCATCACGCGCAGAAAGATAGGTGGCAATCAGCATCTCAAGAGAACGCAAACCTTCCCTTCCATCTGTTTCTGGTTCAGCATCGCCACGAAGTACATCAATAACATTTTTGTAATACAATGGATGACCAAATCCATAAACCGATGTAGTCTGATAACTTGCTGTTTTAACTTTTTCATCGTCCGGATCACTCTCGGCAAATTCCCAGTGCTGAATTTCATTAACAGCCAACCCACCAATTCGAACCGTCCCTTTTTCGCCAATGATGGTAATTGAACCTTCAAGGTTTTTTGGGTACGTAAGCATGGTGACGTTCATGGAACCCAGCGCTCCAGAACGCCATTTAAAACTGACTACACCGGTGTCTTCGACTTCTATATTGCGCGCCAAGGTGGCTGTGTAGGCCTGCAGGCTTTCAACAGGGCCGATCAGCCAATCAACCAAATCAACATAGTGACTGGCCTGATTCATGAAGGCTCCGCCGTCAAACTCCCATGTACCACGCCACTTGGCACTATCATAATATTCCTGTGGGCGCGTCCAGAATACATTGATGTTGACCATGTAAATGCGTCCGAAACGCTCTTTTTCAACGGCACTTTTCAATAGTTGCAATGTGGCATTTCGGCGATTTTGCTTTACAACGAATAGCCTTACCCTTGCTTCATCGCAAGCTTTAACCATATTGACACCATCATGCCATCGAGTTGCCATTGGCTTTTCTGTCATCACATTAACTCCATACTGTGCCGCAATAATAGTCTGGTTTGAATGCAAACCACTTGGGGAGCAAAGAACTATAATATCGATTTTTTCGTTTTTAAGCATCTCTTCAAGCCTTTGATACCCTGGGGCATTATAACGATCTTGATGCTCCTGCAAAATATGACGATCAGAATCACAGAGAGCTACAAGTTCAAGGCTCTCAGCATGTGTTTCTATTGAGGCAAAATGGTTTTTTGAAATGCGACCGCAACCTACAATGGCTATACGTATTTTTCGATCATTAATTCTTGGATAAAAGGTCATGCTTTCACGATGTTTTCAGAGTTTTCATGATAGACTCCACGAGTATCGACAATCAGTCGGCTGTGTTTTTTAATCAATTCATAATCAAACTTTGCATGATTGGTAGCTATCAAAACACAATCATACAATGCAAGAGTAGCTTCAGTAAGGTGAATACTTTGCAGATCAAACGAGTGCTCCCTCATTTTGGGAAACTTCAGAACATGGGGATCGGAATAGCTGATTTCCGCTCTTTTTTTCTGCAGGATTTCCATCAATTCAATTGAAGGGGATTCACGCATGTCATCAACATTTTTCTTATAGGCAATTCCGAGAACAAGAATCTTTGCGCTCTTGATTGCTTTTCCTCGTTCATTGAGGGCATCAACAACCTTTCCAATAACCCACTGTGGCATATTGGCATTGACTTCACCTGCAAGTTCAATCAATCGTGTGCTGAGTCCATATTCCCGAGCTTTCCATGTAAGGTAAAATGGGTCAATCGGTATACAGTGCCCGCCCAAACCAGGGCCCGGATAGTAGGGTGTAAATCCGAAAGGTTTGGTTGAGGCTGCCCGGATAACTTCATGGATATCGATTCCCATGCGGTCACAGACAATCTTCATTTCATTCACCAACCCAATATTTACCGCCCGATGAATATTTTCAAGCAATTTGGTCATTTCGGCAACTGGTGTAGAAGTCACTGGCACAAGTTGATCGATAACCTGACCATAGAGTTCCAGACCTATTGCAAGACAGTCAGCGGTTTCACCGCCAACGACTTTCGGTATACTATGGGTTGAATAATCGGGGTTTCCGGGATCTTCACGTTCAGGTGAGAAAACAAGAAATATGTCTTGGCCGACCTTTAAACCTGTACTTTCGACTTTCGGAAGCAACTCTTCATGCGTGGTGCCTGGCCATGTAGTGCTTTCGAGTGATACCACCTGGCCAGATCGAAGATTAGGGACAATCATGTCAGTGGTATTGAGAACAAAACGCAGATCTGGTTCCCGGTATTTATTTAATGGGGTTGGAACGCAAAGAATTAACGCATCACATTGCTTAACTAATGAAAAGTCGTTGGTGGGTTTAAATCCAAGTATCAGTGCATGCTCAATTTTTGATGACGGTATGTGTTCAATTTAACTTTCAGCTCTTTTCAGTTTTTCAACTTTTTCAGCATCAATATCGAAACCAATAACATTAAAGCCTTTTTTACCGAAGTATTAATGGCAAGCCTACATATCCAAGGCCAAAAACACCAATGATTGATTGGCGACTTTGAAGCCTGTCAATAAGATCACCTGTTAAACGTGAGGTTATGTTGTGCATTAAATAAATTATATTTTATAATTATCATTAGATTTAATCAACTACCCCGCAGCAGAGATATGGGGAATATATCCCATAGAGATTTAAGAAACCAACGATGCTTTTGATTTGATATTTGTCAGATCGACTGCACTTCAAAACGAGTGCCTGCAGATAAGCATCAACTCTTTCTTTCAATACATTTGATACATATTCATTTTGATCAGTGGGTGATCCTGTACTAAAGTATCTACCCCAATTTCTTGGATTGATTATCTACAGCATACTTCCTCCAACAGACATATTAACTATATTATTTACGAATATATTCTAATTATTTTAAATAGTCTTTTTATGCTTTCGACAATTCCTATATCCAATAAGCGCTCAACAAGAATTGATTCCGTATGACAACGCGGTCACTGAGACCTTTTTACAAACACTGAAAACTGAATTGGTGTATACAGAACACTATCGAACGCAAGAATAGCCCAATACAGTCTGTTCGAATTCATTGAAGTAGTGCGACGTGAGGTCGTGTAGATGAAATGTCCGATAAAACGGACCCGTTGTTCCGTCAGCGGAGCCCACCGACACATAGTCGCAAAGAAAACCTTTAGTTGGATTGATTCTCAGGTCTGGCCAGCGCTTTGGCAATGGGCCAAACGACGACATCCGCATAAATCTGCCCGATGGGTGAAAGCGAAATACTTTAAAACCAGAGGAGATAAGGATTGAATGTTTACCGCCGTAGACGAAAGCAACAAGCACAAAATGCACAGCTTGGTGCTTGAAGCTGATACACCTATAAGGCGGCATATTAAAATCAAAGGTATGGCGAACCCACACGATCCAACGTGGAAACAATACTTTGAGGCCCGTCGGAACAAGCAGAGAACCAAATTATCACTGCGGTGTTGTCGGGTGCCGAAAGGTGCCTTTGCCGAGGCTTGAGCCGTATGCGGTGAAAGTCGCATGCCCGGTTCTTAGGGAGCGGTAGGGGACGGTGGCGCAGTAATGCGCTGCTGTTACCCGACTTTTACAACCGGAAACGGAAGCACTCAACGTTAGGATATAAATCGCCAGTTGAGTTTTTTATGTTATAAACAAAAAAAAAAGTTATGTCATCTTGATGTGTCCATTTTATTGTTACAAGTCCACTCCCTCATTTTCGGAAAAATTAGTAGGTCGGAATAGATGATAAGTTTTGTTCTACGATTTCGTTATATGTGCCTTTTCTTTGTATGCTACCCTCAGCTAACTCTACTACCTGTGTACAATTACTTAATGTAGTTAACCGATGAGCTATAATTAAAACTGTTATGTCGTTGCTTAGGGATTCTATGGCCTGCATTACGGCTTGTTCGGTTTCGTTATCGAGGGCGCTCGTTGCTTCGTCTAAGATAATGACATCAGCTTGTTTGTATAGGGCTCGAGCTATGCCGATGCGTTGGCATTGACCACCGGAGAGGCGGATACCACGTTCGCCCACGAAAGTCTTGTATTTTTTTGGCCAGGTTTCAATGATATCGGCTATTTTTGCTTGCTCTGCGGCTTGAATAACTCGCTGCCGGTTGATTTTATTTTGGGGGATGCCAAAGGCTATGTTTTCTTCGATGGTGCTGTCGGCGAGGAATATAGCTTGGGGAACGTGGGCAATATGAGCCTGCCATGCCCCGTGGTTGCTTGCTATAATGGGCTCACCATCAATGCAGAGAGTTCCTTCTGTTGGCTGTAGAAGACCCATAACGATATCAAGCAGGGTGCTTTTGCCGCTACCCGTGATCCCTATAAAACCTATTCTACTACCTTTTGAGATTGAAAGGTTTAGGTTATTCAGGACAAAAGGAGTTTCCGAAGAATATCTGAACCAGAGATTATTCAGTGTAATTTGTTTATTAAATGGAATTGGCTTAGGGGCTGGGAGAGTGGCATCGTCAGGAAGTGGTTGATCGAGCAATGAGAGGGTGTCTTGCAGAGAGACCTGCCCTCCCTGAATGTATGACCATGCCCCATAAGCCTGCTGTAAAACGGGTAAAAGCCGCTGTGAGCCAAGCGCAAAAGCACCAAGTACTGGAATTGCTTTGGCGATTCCGTCTTGTTGGTGGGCGATAACATAGGACAGAACTGCTATGATCACCATTCCGAATGCCTCAATGCCGTAACGAGGAGCTAAATTGATAAATAAGCTGTTACCCTGTGCACGGCGCATGGGTAAGTCAGCATTTCGATATATTTGGCAATAGGCGCTCTGACTTCTATCGATGAGTACGTTGCGGATTCCCCCCAATCCTTCCTGTAGCGATTTGATTACCTGTGTGGATTCTCGAGCAATACACTTGCTATTATTGTACATCCGTTTGCGTGTAAATATGATGATAATGGCATAGATCAAGCTGAAGCCGCCAAATGCTGAAAGTGCTATCACGGTATCAATGGTAAACAGTGCTATCATTATTAAGATCAGCAGAATACTTGAGCTTAAAAGAGTCAGAAAGGGAGCGATTGTACTGTTAATGACACTACTCGATTTACTTGATATCCCATTGATGACTTCACTACTGTTGCGGAGGACGTGTACTGCGTAGGGCTGGAAAAGGGTACGGCGGTAGATGCTGATACTGAGATCAGCTCCTGTTGCGAAGGAAAGGCGTGTGTTGGCCCAGAGGAGCAGGAGGCGCATGGAGCCGGATAAAATAGCTGCAAGAGCAAAGGTGATTGTTAAGAGCGTGAGAAGCTGGTCGGGGGCGGTAATACCTAGTATTTTAATGAATTGCTGGGCGACAGGAAGCTTGAATATGCGGCTTGGGTCGGTCAGTACGGCGAGGAACGGAAGTACTGAGCCTATGCTGAGGATTTCTGCGAATGAGGCGACGATCATCAGGATTAGAAGCAGAGCGAATTGGAATCGGCGGCGGCTTGATATGTGGTGCCAGAGGCGCTGTAAGAGAGTCGGGATTGATTGGGACATGAAAGATAGTTCTGAGTGCTGAGTGCTGAGCGAAAGCGAAAAAGCAGTTGGCAGTGCTGAGTGCTTTTTCTTAGTGCTGAGCGAAGATGAAGAACATAGGACTTATAGTACCGATGGGACGGAAAGATAGTGCTGAGTGCTGAGCGAAAGCGAAGAAACAGTTTGCAGTCTGCAGTGGGCAGTTGGCTGACAAAAGTGCTGGGTACTGAGTGAAAACGTTTAGGTTATGTTCGGCCTATGCAATAGTAGTTCCAGCCTTCGGCCCTTAGCTTCTCGGGGGAAAGAAAGTGCTGAGTGGAAAGATAGTGCTGAGTTCTGAGTGCTGAGTGCTGAGTGAAAACGGTTGGCATTTGGCGGTAAAAAAAATTGCTATTTGCTAAATCCGTCCAATGCTGTAGTAGTTCCAGCCTTCGGCTTTTAGCTTGTCGGGGGAAAGATAGTACTGAGTGCTGAGCGAAGATGAAGATGTCGGCAGTCACGGAAAAGATATTGTTAGTTTAAAATATCAGGTGTGGCCTCAACCTCATGTTATGATCTTCGTTGAAGACTGAGGTGGTTCATATAGAAAAAGGTCCGCACCTGATAAGGAAAGAAAGTGATGAAAGAAAGTGCTGAGGGCCGAGTGCTGAGTGAAAGAGAAACAGTTGGCAAGTGATTGCTTACTTGGCTACTACCGATTGCTTATTGCCATGTAATCCGGCCAATTCGCCGACCCGCTGGGCTATTTCAAGCTTGGACTGCCGCAATAATTTTATTTCGGATGCGGTCAACATCCGGGGTGTTATGCAAATAACGTGCTTCAGACTCTGTAAGGCAGTCAAATCCGAAGCCGAACCTTTGATTCCACCAATCTTCGAGTCCTTCTCCATGTTTTAATCTCAATTGTTTATATGTCGCTACATCCAATGTCATTTTTGCAGAATGAGGCTTTCCTGTCAATACTGTTGCACCCACCACATTACCACCTCTGCTCATAATATGCGCTCGCAAGTTTGCCAGCGTACCACCTTGGCCTACAAAATCATCAGTTAACAAATAAGGTTTACCTGCCTTTGCATCCCCATCAAACTTTGCCTGCCTCGCTAAACGTGAAAATCCGTCAGCTCCCGTATGCGCCACAATGTTTATCTGTACTATGCCATTATCTGTAGGCCAACCCAACAACTGGGCAAGCATATCCGCCAATGCTTCCGGGATTGCGTTTACTCCAGCCCCCTCCACAGCATGAGCTGAAACCAATATTGGCTTTTGCTGAGCAAATGTATCGGCTAATTGTTTGACAAAATGTGTTGTGACTGGAAAGATAAGCAACATGCTGCCTGTAATGCATCGGGGGTTTTTAAGCCATAATCTGATCGAATTTGAGTCGCAATGTCAATGATATTGCGAGAGAGATCAACGATCAGCAGCCCATCTGTTGAAAAGAAGTCATCATAGCGCTTTAACAAGGGAATATTCTTATTACGCAAAGGAATTACCCGGCATTCCAATAGAGTAAGCGAACTTACTGCAACAACAATTTCGGAATGAACAGCTCTATAGTGTTGAATTGTTTGCTGAACCTGTGCGACAAGTAATGCATCCCCTTCGATAAGGTAAATGAGGGCATTGCTATCAAGAAATAGAATCACTCCCCTTCCCAAGAGCTACGTTCTTCTTGAATTTGATGGTCAATGTCCTTTTTTGATCGGGTTCCTGCCGATTTATATTCTAAAATCCAGCTTACAGCACTCTGATTTTGCTGAGTGATCTTTTGTTGCAACAGGTTTTGGTACTCTGACTCGCGGATTATGACTGCTGCTGGACGATTGTGCTTCAGAATATGAACAGGCCCTATGGCCAGCTTTTCTTCTATAGCTTCTATACCCCGTCGCTTAAGATCTATTGCACTGAGTGTATTCATTATGTTGCGCAGGTGATTACGCTTTAACTTTTCTTCAGTATAAGAAAAAAAAGGAGATTTTATGAGGTAGCAGTGCTGAGCGGAAACGAAGTGCTGAGTTCTGAGTGCTGAGACGCGAGTGAAGTCAAGAAGTAAGATGATAGACTTATATCAACATCTTCCCCAATTCTTGGTAAGAAGAAAATTTTTTGTCGGAGGACATAAGGTTTGCATTGTTGACAAGTGCAGTTGCAATAATAATTCTGTCTTGAGGATCGCTGTGATGATCGGGTAATTCCACTGCTGTGCAAGCAATCTCAGGAGTAACTGGAATTAAATTTATGCCTGATCCATCAAGAGCCTTCTCAAACCAATCTCTCATCCCAATTGGTAACACAATACGACCGTGATGCACTAACCATGCTACTTCAAAAGGACTTATAGCTGATACGGCTACAACATCAGAGCTGGTTATCTGATCGAGTCTTCTTTGACCCAGTTTTACGGTATCTCTATTTACCCACCAAAGCCATATATGAGTATCAAGAATAATCACTGAAGCAAATCCCAATCTGAAGATGGAATGCTGCCGATAATATCACCTTTAATAATAACCTTACCTGCTATATCAGGATGAGGAGTGCGCAGAACAGCAACTGTTGCAGTGCTCTCTGAAATCACTATAAATATAGCCTCCAATTGTTTGTTGGGTGGTAATTTAGGTACTTTTTTCAACTTCCCTGATAGGTCGGTCTCTAATATCAATTTTTCTGCATACATAATTTTCCCTTTCTCTGTTTGATCATTTTGTTGCTCCATAAGGCAACTTCTCTTAGTTATCGGCTTTTCGCGGAAATTTACATCACTTTTTCACGATTACAAAATAATGACAGTGACGAGGGAAGATTAGTCGGCAGTCGGAAGTGCTGAAAAATAGTGCTGAGGGCTGAGCGAAATCAGTGGAATGAAATGAGACTGAATTTAGTCACGCCTTGGAAGCTCATTAGCTAATTCGAGAACAATGCTTATCAAACTTTCACTCATAAAAACCGGGCTGGCAGCTATTTTTTCTAACAGTGGGGCAACGCAAGGGATAAGACCTGCCCGTTTGGCTTGAAGCAATACGCCCATAGAGCCAATCGTTTTGATATTGTTGATTTTTGCAACCTTACGACCTCGTTGATCATCAATGAGCACCTTCCCTTGTAGATAGCTCCGAAGGCGCGTGGATTGCGGCTTATCCAATTCTGTTACTTCGGCATAAACAGCATCCGGCACAAACACATTACCGAAGATTTCCTCAAGCAACATAAGGCTATCGCATGTGGCAAGGGCAATTAAGGCTGAAGCATCTGCGACCAGAATCATACTTGAGAAAATCCACTAAGCTCTTCAAGCAATTCATCCCGCGTAATGTCTATGACTGGTATCTGATTTTTTTTACAGATACTCATAAAGTCATATACGTTGCAACCTGCAAGCTCCGCTGCTTTAACCAGCGTGACTCTCTTTTGCTGATAGAGCCAAAGGGCATAAGAGATGCAAACGTCCTGCTGTATTTCGGGCACAGCCTGAAATGCGACAAAATCATTCGGTAAATCTATTGCTATTTGCATAAT
>Ga0214196_1000266_pt1 | contig 17654 bp, 15 predicted proteins | sample TroBogEpilimnion_38_FD_153034 | JGI IMG/M metagenome (GOLD analysis project Ga0214196, IMG submission 153034) | Freshwater microbial communities from Trout Bog Lake, WI - 25AUG2008 epilimnion | ecosystem: Environmental > Aquatic > Freshwater > Lake > Epilimnion/Euphotic zone | place: Trout Bog... | reverse complement strand
TTATGATATTTCTCAAATTGCAAATCAGTCCTATTCTCCGAGCAATACTCTCCCATTAGACGCTGTACCAGGTAGTCCCGTTAATCTTTCGGTTGTTCAGAATAATACAACCGGCACTACCTTTAATGCCACAATTTCATGGAATGCCCCTTCGAACGCCGGACAATTACTTAACCCTATTAATAGGTACACTATAAAGTATCGAATCGGAGATAGTGGAGATTGGAGCACATTAACATCAGTTGACTCTAGTTCTTTCAGTTTTGATACTTCCCTGCTTCTGCCAAGCAGCAATTATGAATTGCAAATAATTGCACATAACTCTGTTGGTGATAGTGATCCATCTCAAATTTCTTATACAACGCCGGATCCTAGTGTATATATGATTCATAACTGTAATGAACTTCAAGCTATGGATACTGGAGATACATATGGACATTATATTCTTGCTAACGATATTGACTGTTCGGATACACAAAATTGGAATGACGGTTCTGGATTTACGCCAATTGGATCGGATCTTCCCAGGGGGTATTTTGAAGGAGTTTTAGATGGAGCTAGTCATACTATAACGAATCTGACAATTAATACTCCCAGCGCCAACGAGTGTTCTTATGCTTCCATGTTTACAGTGTTAGAAGATGCAGAAATAAAAAATCTAAAATTCGTTAATCCTAAGATTAACTCACCCTGCAATAATTCTGCAGTTATAGCTTCGGTTTCTTATGGTTCAAACATTAATCATGTTCAAGTAATAAATGGTTCTGTTGATGTAAATAACATTTCCGTAAGCGCTCAACTAGGTGGCCTTACTGCCTACGGTTCTGTAGATAGTAGCGGTAATCATACTTCTATGAGTGAATCATCCTATTCAGGAACAATTGGTTCATCCAACAAAAACACCTACGCGGCGGGTGGACTCTTTGCTGTAGCAACAATTGCGGATATAACTAATAGCTATTCAAATAGTATAGTTAATGGCTATGATTACACTGGAGGACTAGTTGGATACGCTACGTTTACTGGAATAAATAATTCATATAGCGCAGGGAGCGTAATTGGATGTAATGGGGATACCGGTGGTCTTATGGGTGCATCTGACACAGTTTCTATTTCTAATGATTTTGTAGCTAGCAGCATTTCAAATGAGGATAGATGTCCTGGCAATAGCACAACTGGATCTATATCTGGAGAAATATTAGATAACGGATCTAATACATATAATAACAATTACATCGATACAGCTGAGACTACATATCTCTGCACTTCTACCGTACTGATAAGTGGACTACCTGATTGTTCTAGCCAAAATACTCATTTCGTAAACGCTGCAAATAATCCGAATAATTTATATTTCATCAATAATTCTTCTAATCCTCCACTAGATTCATGGAATTTCAGTAATATTTGGTACAAGAAGAATTCAAGCTATCCACTGCTTTATATTGACGCTTCCCATTCAACTCTTCCAGCGATTCATCTGAATGGTGATTCGAATATGCAGATAGTAAAAGGATCTAGTTTCACAGATCCAGGAGCTTACGTGACTGATTCAGATAATTCTGTGTTGATGCATCAGATTGTAGCTTCAGGAGCCGTTGATCCTAATACAGTAGGCGAATACTCAATCAATTATGATGTATCAGATAATTACGGAAATGAAGCTCAAACCGTAACTAGAATTATTGAAGTTGTAAACCCTTCAGATAACAATAATTCTAATTCTGAAGATAACTCGAACAATTCTAATAATAATTCTAATATTGAAGATAACTCGAACAATTCTAATAATAATTCTAATATTGATAGTTCTACTGCTATCTCAGCAGACAATAATAACGAATCAGCTTCAAGCAATCAGTCGAACACAACAACCACAGTATCTGGCACATCTAGTACTGCAATTATTTCAAATACTAAGGTTAATAATACCGCTATTAGGAAGAATACTAATTATCACATAATCTATATAATAATTTTCACATTATTATTTATTTTTATGATAATATTTTTACTTATTAAGCGGAGAAAGAAAAAAGATGAAAATGATTACCAACAATAAAATTATTATTTATTCATCATCTGTAATAGTCTCTATTCTAGTATTTATAAGCGGATATGCATTGGGAAACCATAATAGTCATAATAACAAGGTCATTAATACAATTAAGAACTTATCTAAAAGTAGTATTCCTTCTAAAAATAATATTTATGGAATAAATGTAGGTAATATTATTGTTACTGCTCAAATAAACACTATTGATAGTCAAGTAATTTCAGTTAGTACTGCTTCAGGCAACCAATATACCTTCAACATCAATAAAGGAACCTCGGTCTTCATTAATAATAAGAAAGCAAGTGTTAGCGACCTAACAAAAAATAATATAATTAGGATAATTGGCAATGTACAAAAGGACGGTGTTCTTGTTGCTACAAACGTTCAATTAATATCGAAATAGGTTTGATGAAAGGATTAAAAAGTTATATAATAATCTTATGCACGCAGGAACAAATCACGAAGTTATATTTAAAGGTCGGGAAGCTAGAATGGCTGCCTCACTTTTAACAGAAGCTGGACGAGAAGATCTAGCTAAAAGTATTGATCCACCAGTTGAAACTCACAGATTGGGTGTTCTAGAATTTTTAATTACTCTTAAGAATAACAAGAATGATAATATTGAATACTCTACACCTCCTGAGAAAGCTTCTGAAATATTATTCGCTTTAGGTAGAGTAGCTATTCCTTCAAACAGATCATCTGAAATCTTTTCTGAGGCTCATTTTATTGGTAACAGGATGATTGAGTTCATATCAACTGTTTCTGAAGATGCGCCTTATGCTGTTAATGTCATTCCTGATTTTTAATGTTAGTTGTAATTTTTATCGAAATATATTTTAACTATCCTATCTCCTGTATAATTCACTCTGGAATATGCCAGTAACAGTAGTATTAGGAGAACAAAGAGGAGACGAAGGTAAAGGTCGTTTCGTAGATATGTTGTCTCAAGGACAAGATATCGTTGCTCGATATAACGGAGGATCCAATGCTGGGCATACAGTTGTTACGCCTAATGGTGAGGAATTTGATTTTCATCTTCTTCCTTCTGGAATAGTTAATCCTGAAATAGTTAACGTTATTGGCAATGGAACGGTTATTAATCCAAATAAATTAATTGCCGAAATAGAAAAAACTAAGTGCAAAGGTGTTGCTGTATCAGAATCTAATTTATTGATTAGTTCAGCCGCTCACCTGGTTCTTCCTCACCATGTACTTTTTGATGAATTGAGAGAGTCTGGAACATTAGCTCAAGGGTCCACTAAATCGGGCATAGCACAAAGTTATTCGGATAAATATCTTAGAAGCGGAATGCGCATGGAGTCTATCAAGAACGATCCTGATGAACTCAGAGATATGGTTATTGAAGGATTAGCAAAATTTAATGAAGCTAGAACTTTATTGGATTTAAGTAAAATTAATTATGATAATTTAGTTAACGAATACCTAGATAATGCGAAGCGTCTAGGCGAATTTGTTACTGATACAGTTTTATATCTAAATAGAATGCTTGAAAATGGTGCGCTTGTATTAGCTGAAGGAGCTCAAGCTTTTCAATTAGACATAGATCATGGACAGTATCCATTCGTAACATCATCCTCTACTACGTCTGCTGGAGCCTTAAGTGGTCTAGGAATATCTTATAAGTATATTGATAGAGTAATTGGAGTTGCTAAAGCAGTACCATCTCACGTAGGTGGTGGACCATTTGTTACTGAGATTAAGGATAAGGAAGTTCTTGAGGGGCTACACGGAGACATGACTACTGTTGATGCTGAAATAGGCACTACCACTGGAAGAGTACGAAGATTGGGTCATCTAGATCTTGCGCTCATAAAACGATCACAGATGATTAATGGTTCTAGTGAAATGGCGTTAACTAAACTTGATTGGGTAAGAAGATACGGGGAATCTGTTCTTATTTGTGTTGGATATAAGAGAAAAGATAAATTATTATCAGTTGCCCCAGATGCAGCATATAAAATGGAACAATCTTCTCCAATTTATGTTGCATTGCCTACTTGGAAAGAAGATATATCTGAAATTCGAGATTTCAGTACTCTACCTGAAGAAGCTAAAGATTACATAGAATTAATTGAAGGCTATACAGGAGTACCTATTACCATGATCGGTGTAGGACCTAAAAGAGACCAAGTTATTATTAGGTAAATCGTATACAAATATAAGTGTACAAGGTTTGATAATAGTGCGGAATAGTTATATAATATGCTTCAATTATGAAAAATTTTGAAGAGTATTCTAATTCTGAAGAACCAGAGTTTAATATTCCCAATCCTGAATATAATAGATATGGCCTTGATGAACTTCAGCATATCGAAGAGGATTATGATTTTATTCTAAGAGATTATTTTACCAAACATACCGAATCTTTAAGACCATACCTCGATAAAGAAATAGATCTATTCCCTACTGGTATAGATATGAATAATTTAGAAGAAAAAATAATTGATTTTTATACTTCAATAGAGGAATTTTCTACACGTAATATTACACTCAAGGAAGTTGCTTTTTTTGACATTATTCTTTCTACTCTTAGAGCTAAAGAATTTATGTCGGATCTAGAAATAACAACCGAATTAGCTAAAGAAAAATCTAGATTAATGTTTAATGAACTGATTTCGACTAATCAGTATGATAATGATGAAAAAATAAGATGGATAGATATAGTCAAAGAAGCTACAGGGTTCAATATATTAAATCTAGAACCTAGTTTAACTGAAATAGAAATAGAGATGGTAGCTAGTTATATAGAGGATGAAAATTTAAGAAAATATAAAATAGAACAATTTACTTACGATCTTAAAAATGAGTTAGTGGATTATATAGGAGGTAGTATCTCTAAACCGGAAATAGCAGAAGATTTAGTTGATGATATGGTTAGATTTAGTAAAGATAGTTTAGAAATATATTATAAGAATGGAATACTTGTACCTGAAGAAGAGAGAATTATAAATAAAAATTTATATTTTCAAAAATTATATGATGAATTCGAAGTCATTATGAATAGATATACGATGTTTCTAGAATCGGATACAATTATCAACATAATTAAAAAAATTGTTGAAGATTATAGCTCTTTCTATAACGAATTATCAAAAACCTATTTAGAAGATAAAGATTTTTAATACTTAGTTGACCAAGATAATGGTTCATTGTATGATATATTTCTATTCATGGAACAATTTAACGGCGGTGAAAATCCTAAAGACGATATTGATTATGATGAACTTCAAAAATTTATAATTGAAGTAAATGGTGAGTATCATGAACTAATGAGTGAAGAAGAAGAGCACGCTGCTTATCTTGCTGAATATATTAATAAGAACATAGATCGTATAAAAGATATTCTAGAAGAATACCCTGGATTACTTCCTGATGATATGGAATTAGATCAGCTTAGTGATGAGATGCTTAAATATTTTCTTAATTTCGAAGAAGATGTTGATTATCCACCTTCTAAAAAGAATATGTATATAGACAATGTAATGTCTATTCTTAAAACTAGAGATCATCTTGAAAATGATACCTTAAATAAAACTCAAAATGAGTTATATGCCAGAGAAACATTATCTGATCTGTTAGTGAATACTGTATATACGTCTAAAGAGAAACTCCAATGGTTAGAAATAAATGAATATGTAACTGGTTTTAATCCTATGAGTTTAGGTGCTGAATTATTTGATCAAGAACTAGACTATTTGATGGATATCCAAGCAAGATTAAGCGAGGACTATTATTATATTCATCATTTTCTAATTGATCTTAAGAACGATACCGCCAGCTATATAATAGAAAAATACGGTAATCCCGATTTAGCAATTGATATAGCGGAAGAAATAGTCGAGTTAATTAGACCAATAGAAGATATTTTCAGAGTAGATTGTTCTATGAAGACGAATCCTAAAGAATTTAAGACATTAAGATACCAATTTTTTGATTACTTAAATAACCTAGAACTAGATGTTTATGATTTAGCCGAGAATTATATTGATGAAGGAGATTTAAGTATCCTAATAACCAACGTCGGTGATGAATATATAAAGTTTCTTTCTAATTTAAGTGAAATAGAAAATCAAGAAGAACCAGATCAAAACATAGAAGATTTATAGGAAATATTAACTATTCTGTATTATTAGAGTAGTCAATTATGAATAAAAAGAAACTAGCAATAATAGTCGCGGTAGTAGAAGCTTTGCTTTTTGTTATCCTTAGTGTGTCAGTAAGACTTATGGGAAAATCTTTCTCTATTCCACAGCAGATGTTTGTTAGATTACTCGGTGCTTCCTTATTATGTATAATACTTTTTTATCCAAAGATTAAAAACATAAAAATAAATGAAATAACAGGGAAAGAATGGTTTATATATATAGCTAGATCATTTATTTATTACGGTCTTAGTGTTACTTTGATAACCTACGCCTTACTTCATACTACTTTAGGAATAGTATCTTTCGCTTCTTCCCTGCCTATTATGGGTCTACTCGGATATCTGTATTATAAAGAGAAGTTTAATTTAAAAATCATTCCTATTATTCTACTCTCTGTTGTTGGACTTGCACTGCTTTCTAAGATTAATTTGTCTGACTTTAAGCTTAATAGTGGTTTGATTGCTGCTCTTGGATCTTTACTATTTTTTGATACTGCGTTCTTAATGGTAAGACTTCACAATAAGAAATATACAAACTACCAAAATACAGCCATCATATTAGCTTTTTCTTGGTTAGTACCACTAATTACACTTCTAGTGCAGCATAAGCGTCTGTGGCCTGCTCACGTAAGCTTAGAAGCATATATTGGCTTAGGTGTCTCGATTGTATTAAACGTTGCTAATTTATTCTTCTTAAACTACATATTCAGTAACTTAAAAGCATTTGTAGCTGGAAATATATTATTACTTGAAGGTGTATTTGCTTTGATTATAGGATATATATTCTTTAATGAAGGCGTAGATTTACTACAAATGGTGGGAGTTTTAATTATTTTAGGGTCAACAGTAGCCGTCTCATATATGGAGTATAATTATTAAAAAGTATTTCTAATAAGATACTCTTAATTACAAATATTAGAGAATCTTGTTTCTCAACTGAGCGATTAGATAGAAAGAACCCGTAATAACTATATTGATATTATTTGATTCACGCATAGCTTCACTATATGCGTTTATTTGATCTGGAATTATTTCAAAGTTAGTAAAACCTTGTTTGGTTAATTCTTCGGCTACCAAAAAAGGATCTATTGATACAGCTGGAAGATCTTGACTGGTATTAAAGGTAGTAAGGTATATTTTATTTGATATCGTTATTAAATATTTAAGAGTTTCAGGGAAATCCTTACCTTCTTTGAATCCCAATACTATATTAGCTTTATCCTCATATTTCTTCTTATAGCTTTCAGTAAATGCTTCCATTTTTTGTGGATTATGAGCACCGTCCATTATTATTCTTTTATTATCTATCTTTATCTCGTCCATTCTTGCAGGCACAACTGTATTAATAGAATTTATTAGTGAATTTTCATTAAGTTCTATCAAGTTGTCTCGGTTTTTTATGTATTCGTAAGTGTGCTTAGCTAATAACCAATTTCTTATCTGATATTTAGGTAATTTATCTATGTAAGTTGAAATTTCTTGGTTAGCTTCATATTCAATGTTTTGATTAAGATACTCATGAGTAGTACTTCTTGAACTGATCCAGGAATTAATTACATTCATAATAGCCTTACCTTGCTTATACATTATTAGGTGATTTCCTTCGTGAACTATACCAACTTTTTGAGATGTAATTTCTTCGATAGAATTTCCGAGTATTTGCATGTGGTCATAGCCAAGATCGGTTATTACACATATTTTATTTGGATTCGTAATTACATTAGTAGCGTCATATAGACCACCTAGGCCTGTTTCTACTACAGCGTAATCTACCTTGTATTTAGCAAACAACCATATGGAGAAAGCATACAGTAATTCAAAGTAGGATGGTTTAATTTTAGATTTAGCAACTATATCTAGGAATTCGGATATTTCTTTGAAGAAAATCTTGTCTTCTAATGGTTTGCCGTTGATTTGCGCCCTTTCACTTATCTTGTCTATGTGTGGGGATACCGTCAGTCCTACTTTATTCCCTGATTGAATTAGTAGGGATGAAATGTAGTAAGAAGTTGAAGTTTTACCGCTAGTACCAGCTATATGTATAGTCTTTATCTTATTTTCAGGATTACCTAAAATTTTCATTAGGGGAATAATTCTGTCTAGTACGGTATCCTTGCCTGTAAGTTCTTTGATAAGTCTTATGTAAGGCACCATTTTAGTATCTAGTTCTTTGAAGCTTTTAATATCTATCATTGTTTAGATATTATATCCTAAGAATTTACAAATAATACTAATTCTTTTGTAGTATATTGTATCCTGGAAGTTTAGTTGCTTCGTGGTAATTAGATTTGAAATAATTTTCTACTGGTAAGACCTTTGAGTAAAGATAATTATCTGCATTAGATATAACTATGAATTTCGGTTTACTGTCTTCCATATCTTTTATGAATGTTTCTGTTATGCCAAAACCAAAATTGTTAATATAGTCCATATAAGGGTGAGAAGCACTTACGTATCTACTCCCTGATTGTCTATTAGATAATTGATAAAATGTAGCTCCATATCCATAAAATATTACTTTATCGTTAAGATTTGAGTTGGCGTCTACGTATTTGGCTGCATTATTCAATTGTATAAAGGCTACATGATCTGATCCTCTAAAATTGTTGTATAACTGCTTGGTAGATATTGCATAGGATCCTATTAATCCAACTGCAGTGATAGTTAACAATATTTTTGAGTTAAATACGTACTTAAAGTATTTTGAAACTATTAGGCATAAGTAAGGAAGAACGATTAGGTAATAATGGTTATAGTAAGGACTCATCATTAAACTAAAGATTAATGTGAAAATTAATAAATTAATTAATAAGCTTTCATTGTTTTTGAATTTAGTATCCTTAAATGCTTTGTATATGAATGGTGCGAAGAATAATAGTGCTACAAATATTACTGTAATAAAGCTTAATTTGTTGTGAAGACTTTCGCTCCAACCCATAGAAAAGTATTTCTGGTTGAAAGAAAAGGCTGCGACAATGAATTCATGAAATGTTCCGATTTTATTAAAATAATATATCCAAAATAAAGTCATTAGAGCTGTAGGTGTTGCTAAAGCTAAGCCTTTTAAAATTATCACCTTAATATCTTTAAGGTGAATTCTTAGGATATCTATAACTATAGGGAGTATCAGTATTAAGAAATTAATTTTAAAATAAGCTAATAAGCTCATAGACAAACCAGATAGTAATAAATTCTTATAAGGTTTATTAACAGTAGATCTGAGGTAGCTGTATAAAGCTAATATTACAAATAATGTAGCGAAGTTCTCTGTATCATTCCCGCTATTTGTAAACTGAGATAAGTTAAACCAGAATGCGAAAATTAATGTGCCTATTTTCGGTCCAAGTTCAATATGATCACTATTTATATATTTAAGGAATCTTTTAGTAGTTAAATAGAATAACCAAATAGTTAATGAAGCTATTATGGTAAAGAAGAGCCTGTGGAGCAATAAATTACTGCCGAACATCAAAGACATAAAACCGTTTATAGCATAAATGACTGGTGCTTTATGATCCCAAGCTGTAATATATAAAGTTCCATGATGAAACCAGTTATTACCTACGTAATAGTAAATCCATTGATCAGAATCATATGGAAAAAACCAAGTGGCTAATCTAGATAATACGGCTACTAATATTACTGAAGGTACGAAATATTTAGAAGTTAATAAATTTATTAATTTTTCTAGATATTTATATTTAGATATTTTTTCCATTTAACTAATTATATATAAATTAATCGATTATGGTTAGTTTTCCATTTGTGAAATCGGCTGCCTGACCGTCGTTTAAGATGAGAGCATTATTTCCATGGTTTCTAAATGAATTGGTGAATTTATATATTTCTTCTGTTGGTGTAGTAGAATCTGCAAGAGCCCAATTAACAACCTTGCCTATCATTGGAATTGGATGATCTAGTTTATGTCCTTCTGCGTGAATTATAACTTCTGAGTCTATTAATCGTAGAGCACTATCCGTACGAGCGTATCCGGGTCTTCTATCTGCAGGAGATAGTGTGGCTGGCCATGATGATAATCCTGCAACAATAGACCCAGCACTTTCTCCAACATATAAGATTGATCCATTTTCAACACTATTTTTAAGAACGGATGAATTTCTTCTTAATCCACGCATAAGCTGGAATGTATTGCCACCCGGTAAAACAGCTGTATCGTAACGATTAAGTTCATTATTAAAAGTTATATTATCTAATTTTGAGCTTTTAATTGTTTCGATAAGAGCATTTTTTCCTAAAAGGTATTTAAGCCAATTTCTTGTCCACATTCGTTCGCCTATACCATTTAATCGTTGATTTATTTTACTATAAAAGGAAAGTTCACTATGTTTACCGTATCTGTTCCAACCATCCTCGAATACTAATATTCTTGGTTTATTATTCTCAGAACTGTTTAATATTTTTTCACGTAAGGTTTCTACAATTATTGGGGTTGATACTGCTGTAGACATCAAAAAGATATTTGATTTTTCTTGAGCAGAAGGTTTTCGATATGTGTAATAGTTCATTATTTAACATATTATATAACCTTTAATAGATTATCGCTAGTCTTATGAATAATTCTAATTAGTAAATGATTGAATGATTTTCAATAAATCACCTAGTTGAATAGCTGCTTTTAATGCATACCCATCTATATCGGATTCCACATCTTTAGGCACTTGTTCTTTACCTAAATTAGTTAGAAGAACCATCTTAGAATGTGTACACCCATATTGTTCTTCTCGTCTTAGTTTTCTGACTAGTTCGAATCCACCCATTCCGGGCATCATAACATCAATAAAAAGAAGGTCTGGAGTTTTATTTATTACTTTTTCTAATGCATTATTACCATTTTCAGATACATCAACATCAAAACCATTTTTTAGTAAGAATTCTAAATATAATTTACTTAATGCAATATTATCTTCAACGATTAATATTTTTTGTATTCCAGGCATTGTTTGTTTCCTTAGTTTTATCATTATTTGTTCCAGCTAAAGTTTTAAATAATGTTTCTGAATAATGCGGAAGAGTAATTGTAAATGTAGTACCTTTATCTATTTCTGATTCAACGCTTACAGTTCCACGGTGACTTTCAATAATTTGTTTAGCAAGATAAAGACCTAGTCCAGTGCCAGTTGATCCTGATTCTAGACCCCCATGAACACGGTAGAATTTAGTAAATAGATAAGGAATTGCATTTTTAGGTACACCTATACCAGTATCTGAAATAATTATTGTGTAATTACTTCCGTCATCCTCAATTGATACGTTTACTTCTCCATTTTCTTTATTATATTTTATGGCATTATCTATAAGGTTATCTATAACTTCCTGAATTGAGTATCTGTCAGCTACTATAAATTCATTTTCTACATTACCTTTTAGTGATAGAGTTACTTTCTTTTCTTTGGCATTAAATTGTAGTGATTCTACTGCTTCTTTTACTCTTTCTGCTATATCTACTTTATCCCAGCTGAATTTAAGATTTCCGTGTTCAATACGAGAAACATTGAGTAGTTTTGTAATAAGTTCAGATAATTCTTTTGAGCTAACTCTAGCTTGATCGATATATCTTCTAGTACTTTCGTTGTATCCATTAGCATTATCTCCGAATAACATTAATTCTAGATATCCTTGAATGGCTGTAAGTGGTGTACGTAGTTCGTGGGCAGCCATAGACACGAAGTCTAATTTCATTTCATCTAGTTCAATAGATTTTGTTTTATCTGTAAATGTTAATACGTATCTTGTAATAATCAAATCACTTTTAGGTAGTTTTGTTATCGATATATCTAATATATGCTTTTGATTCGTAGGAGACATGAATATTTGATTTTCTAAGAAATATTTTCCGTCTTTAAGTCCCTCAAGATTCATATTTGTTTTAACTTCACCAACTTTTAGAGCTAATATTTCTTCTAATTTCTTACCATGTATATCATTTTCCGTAAGTTCAAGAAGAGCACGTGCTGGTTTGTTGGAAATAAGAATTCTGCCATCATTATCCAAAGATAAGATTGGACTTCTATTGTTATCTATAATAGCTTGTAATTCACCACTTTGTTCATTTGTTGTACTGAGCAGAGTTTTGACACTTTGAGAAAGGTTCACTAGAGAAGTGTTTAACTTTCCAAATTCATCTTTTTTATCAGTGTTAAGATCTATATCGTAATATCCTTCTCCAATTTGATCCATCGCGTTTAAAAGCTTTTTGATAGGATTTATTATTAACTTACTTGTATAGTTGGCAATGACTATAATTAAAATAGTCGCTATTAAAACTATAATCGTATTAATTAATGCAAATCTAATTATTGGTGAGTATACAGAACTTTTTGGTATCTCTGTTACTACTCCCCAGTTACCATATCCACTAAGTGTTGTGTAGTTGGTATATGAATTTATTTTTTTATAATTATTAAAATAACCGCTATTTGATAAATTTTCAGAATTATAATTTGAAGTCGCAGTATCTTTTATACCTTTTATGTAGTCTTTAATGCTCCCAAGATTACTTAAGTCTTTTCCTATCATTGTAGAGTCATACGAAGCAATTACTATGCCTGAAGGATTTACTATGTAGCTATATTGATTAGCTATAGGGGTTCCAAAGTTAGTGTTATTCATTCCCTGCATGTTCATGTCGTAAGATGGATTAAGCACTGACTTTAGCAATGATTGCATGTTTAAACTGTAAAAGATCATACCTTTTGGATTACCGCTAATCGATGCACTGCTTTCAGTGTTATTTAGATGATCTGTAAGTGATATGGAATTATCTATGCTATTAATCGGGACGGCTAAGATCACTACTGGCTTACTGTTTATATATTCTATAGAGCCCGCATAATTATTTTGAAAATTTTTATTAGTATTCTTGAATGCATCTGTATTGAAAACGTTCTTAAGTGCAAGATTATTCATATTTGAGTCTACTAATAATATTTCTTGTCCTGAGCTATCGGTTATTCCTAATTGATCTATATATGTGTCATTGGCCAATTGTTGTTTAATTTGATTTAGAATATCTGGGTTTATTTGATTAGTTTTGGCGAATTCAAAAGATAATGCGCTTAAAGAATTGAACCTACTGTCAAGGAAATTCTGCACAGTTGATGCGTCGGATTGATTTAACATGAATTGATTCATGTATGTTGTTTGAAGAGAAACACCAGAATATTTAACACCCCAAAAAAAAGATATCGAAATCAAAGGAAAAAGCATTACAATCAACATTATTGCTGTTAATCGGACATTTATAGAATTACGCATAAGATAAATAACATTATATATTCTTCTTATGCTTTTTTAAAATAATTAATTTTTTTCTATTTGCTCCCAAGGAAGAGATTCATTCCCAAAATGGCCATAGGAACTAGTTTCAGAATATATTGGTTGTCTTAAATTCAATTTATCTATGATTCCTTTTACACTCAGATCTATTAGATTCTTGGCGTAAATATTGATTTTATCTTCAGATATTTTATTTGTACCGTAAGTATCTATAGACACCATCAACGGATCTTTAATTCCTATTGCATAAGCTACACCAATCTCACATTTGTCAGCATACTTATTAGCTACTATATTTTTAGCTATGTATCTTGCTGCATATGCTCCAGATCTATCTACTTTACTGGGATCTTTACCACTAAAAGCTCCTCCTCCAATCCTAGCATAGCCTCCGTATCCGTCTACTACTATTTTCCTACCCGTTAACCCTGCGTCAGTATATGGACCAGGTATATACCATTCGCCAGTGCCATTTATTATGATATGTTTGTCAATTGGTAATTTGTAATTATATTTATCTAGAACATATTTAAGTATCTTATTCTTTACTTCTTTGCGTATTATTTTGTAGTCTATATTTTCTTTATGAGCAATTGCTACTACAATTCTTTCAATAGTTTTTGGAATTTCGTTTTCATAACCTACAGTTACTTGTGCTTTACCGTCTGGCCTTAACCAATCAATAATTTTCTTTTCTCTACATTCATCTATTCTTTTAGTTATTTCATGAGCTAAAGTAATAGGTAAAGGCATTAGTTCTTTGGTTTCATTACACGCATATCCAAACATCATACCTTGATCCCCTGCTCCATCCTTATCTACTCCTTTGGAGATTTCTCTTGATTGTTGATGTATATAATTCGTAAAAGTAGAATTATAAGAAAAACCCCATCTTGGTTCTGTATATCCGAGTAATTTAATTTTATTTCTAGTTATTTTTTCATAATTAATATTTGCTCTGGTAGTTACCTCTCCAAAAATACTCACATGATCTGCTCCAACAACAGTTTCAATTCCGCATCTGGAATTCGGATCTAACTTTAATAGTTCATCAAGAATAGCATCAGAAATAGCATCTGCTATTTTGTCTGGATGACCAGCACACACAGATTCGCTTGTAAATAATGTTTTTGTCATAAAATATCCTTTCTTTCATTACAAAAGTAAGGATAATTTGAGTGATATATCCTCCCCTTCACAATGGGCTAGGTGGAGCACCTTATTATTAATAGGTTGCTATTGGGTTATAGAGCTAGTTCTCTCGCCAATTCTTTATATTAAATTGTTAATGTATTCTAATGTTAAGATCTATATGTAATTCAGTCAATTATTATCTTTGTATTATTGATTTATTCTACTTTGTAAATATTCTTTGAATCCAGGCCCTAGCTTAGGATCAGCTAATGCGTGATCGACTACGGCTCTAAGATAGCTGGCCTTATCTCCGGCATCATGGTACACCCCTTCTATGAATTTACCTACCACCAAACCTTGTTTTGCAAGATCGCTTACGCTTTCAGAAATTCCAATTTCACCACTATGTCCTATTCTTTCTTCTCTAACAATTGGCATAATTTCTGGTGTAAGCAGATATCCACCCGTAACTGCATAATTAGACGGGGTTTTTTCGGGTCCAGGTTTTTCTATTATTTCATCAACATTAAATATCTTATCGTTAATTTGATCAGAAATTCTAGCCATCCCATATTTATTTGAATCTTTAGTATCTACTTCAATCAAAGAAACGACACTCTTACCTGTTTGATTATATACATCTAGCATTTGTTTTGCGTGAGGAATCTCACTCCTAAAGAAATCGTCAGCAAAGTACATGTAAAATGGTTCATCTTCTGCTAGCAGATGCGATGCATTGATCAAGGGACGCGCATTACCTTTAGGAGTACCTTTTTGTCTAATATAAATAAAATTAGCAAGTTCTGCTATTTTCTTAATTTCCTCAGCTAATTCATTTTTACCTTTTTCTCTTAGTTCCTGCTCTAGTTCATCACTTCTATCAAAATGATCTTCTATAGCTCTTTTAGTGCTACCAGTTACGATTATAATTTCTGTTACTCCACTAGCCACTAATTGCTCTACTATTATCTGGATAACTGGTTTATCTATGATTGGAAGCATTTCTTTCGGCATAGCTTTAGTCTGTGGTAAGAATCTAGTACCTAATCCTGCTGCTGCTATTATTGCCTTAGTTGGTTGTTTTCTCATATTTATCCTATCTTAGTACCGATGTTTTTACCTTTTACTACTTTTAATAAATTATCTTTTCCGAAACTATCAAATACAATAACTTTCATCTTATGATCCATAGCTAATCCAAGAGCAGCTTTGTCCATGACTTGAATATTGGTATTGGATAAGGCTTCTTTATAACTTAGATTTGTAAATCTAATTGCGTCTTTAAATTTATTGGGATCTTTATCGTAGACACCATCAACTTTTGTAGCTTTGAGAACTGCTTCGCAGTCTAGTTCAAGTGCTAGACTAACTGCAGCTGTATCTGTTGTGATGTATGGTCTTCCGATACCTCCAGCTATCACAACCACTCTTCCTCTGTCTAAATGTTTGTTTGCTAATCTATGCACAAAGGGTTCAGCTACCTGTTGAGCGTAGATATTGCTCATGCATCTAGTAGGAATGTTTTTAGATTCAAATATATCTGTTAATGCTAAAGCATTTATCATGGTACCTAGCATCCCCATATGATCAGCTGTGACCCTTTTAACGCCTTCACCGGCTACATCCTTACCTCGCATGATATTTCCAGCTCCAATCACTATAATAATTTGGCATTTTGTATCACGTAGAGTTTTGTCTATATTATTTGCTAGATTAGAAGCTATTCCTATGTCTATTCCGGTTCCATGTTTTCCAGCTAGTTGTTCTCCGGAAATTTTTAGAAGTATTCTTTTATACATTAGTACCATTCTATCTTTTGATTAAGAAAAAATCTATGGTAAATATTTTTAATAAGTAGTGTAAGTAATTTTTATGTATAATGAATCTTACATATGACTTATATTGTAGATGTTCTCGATTGGACTAAAAAAGCAAAAAACAGATTAATTAAGATCGATTTTATTAGATTTGGTATAGTTGGTTCTGTTGGTTTCTTAACTAATCTTACCTTTCTTTCTTTGTTCTATAAATTATTGTCAATACAAATAGTTCTTTCACAGCTAATGGCGGGAGAAATTGCTCTTCTAATAATATTTATGCTTCATAATTCTTGGACATACAAAGGACATGATCACATCCCTAAGTGGAAGAAATTACTTAATTTTCATGGAACTCAGTGGACTGGCCAATTATTAATTCTAATTATTGTGGCATTAGGGGTAAAGGGTTTAAAGATTAATTATGGTTATAGTCTAGCTATAGCGAGTATTTTAGTTATGTTCTGGAATTATGCTTGGACTAAATTATACGTATTCAAGAGCAATAAGTAATTATTTTTCAAATATAAATATAGACGGTGTAATTCTAATCGGAGCTTTATTAAATATTTGTTTGTATGTGATGTGTTGTGTTGCTTGGGCTGTAGTTAAAATTGCTGAATCAACCGCTATATAGCTTCCGGTAGGTAGATTATTTTTATACCATACTACATATCTAGATGAATCACTCCCAAAATATGCTTCTTTTACCCCTACTGCTGCAAATATATCGAAATAAAGGTTCTTATCTGGATTAGCATTCTGCCAGTTTTTGAGAGTTATAAAATCTTGTCCCCAGTCATAATTAGAATCTTCAGCCACATTATAAGCATTATATGATCCTCCAACGGATTCATTATAATAACTTAAATAATGTGGATATGCTGTTATGGTAGAAATAATACTTAGAATAATTAGAACATAAAATATAGTCGAAACTTTTATTTTAAATATTTTCTTAGTCCAATTATTATTGAATATAATTGCTACAAATAACGATAGCGTTCCTTCAAGAGGAAGTAAATGTCTAACGCCTAATTTTAATTTAGAATATAGAGCAAGACTGAAGTAGATTAATGCATATATAAGAGCGAACGATTCCTCTATGAAGTTATCTGCATGTTTCTTGAACGTCAATTTAATAAATAACCAGATACCTGTTAGGAATAAAATTAATTCGCCT
>Ga0214196_1000265_pt1 | contig 17741 bp, 12 predicted proteins | sample TroBogEpilimnion_38_FD_153034 | JGI IMG/M metagenome (GOLD analysis project Ga0214196, IMG submission 153034) | Freshwater microbial communities from Trout Bog Lake, WI - 25AUG2008 epilimnion | ecosystem: Environmental > Aquatic > Freshwater > Lake > Epilimnion/Euphotic zone | place: Trout Bog... | reverse complement strand
ATGAATGGAAGAGATAACCGCTGAAAGCATCTAAGCGGGAAACTTGCCTGAAGATGAGATCTCCCGTAGGTTTAACCTACATAAAGGGTCGTTGAAGACCACAACGTTGATAGGTCGGGTGTGGAAGTGCAGTAATGCATTAAGCTAACCGATACTAATTGCCCGTTAGGCTTGATCCTATAACCAGCACTATTGTGTTGGATGTTTGCCAGATTTAATCTGCATCCTTATTACATGCTTACTCAAATAGAGTTGTTGATAATTCAACAACTCGACCCTCTACGCCCGGTGACCATAGCAAGTTGGAACCACTCCTTCCCATCCCGAACAGGACAGTGAAACGACTTTACGCCGATGATAGTGCGGATTACCCGTGTGAAAGTAGGTAACTGCCGGGCACCAATGCGACGCCCAGACCCTCTTAGGTCTGGGCGTTTTTACTTGTGCAAAGCGTTTAGAGAGATTGACAGAAACTCCATTTGGAGTCAGAATATTGGGTTCGCGGAGGGGTGTCCGAGCGGCTAAAGGAGGCAGACTGTAAATCTGTTGGCTATGCCTACGTAGGTTCGAATCCTACCCCCTCCACCAGATGTGCGGGATTAGTTTAATGGTAAAACAGCAGATTTCCAATCTTCGGTCAAGAGTTCGATTCTCTTATCCCGCTCCAGAATTTGTTGCATTAGATTTCGCCCATGTGGCTCAGTGGTAGAGCACTCCCTTGGTAAGGGAGAGGTCGGCAGTTCGATCCTGCCCATGGGCACCATGTTTGATTTATTAATTGTGTATTTCGTGTTTGGTTTAAGAGTTAACTAAAGGCAGATTAAAAATGGCAAAAGAAAAGTTCGAGCGGACAAAACCGCACGTAAACGTAGGCACCATCGGTCACGTTGACCACGGTAAAACCACATTGACAGCAGCAATCGCAACTGTGCTCTCAAAAGCATTCGGTGGCGAAGCAAAAGCATACGATCAGATCGATGCTGCTCCAGAAGAAAAAGCACGTGGTATTACGATTAATACTGCACACGTTGAGTACGAGACTGCAAATCGTCACTACGCACACGTCGATTGCCCAGGACATGCTGACTACGTTAAGAACATGATTACTGGTGCTGCTCAGATGGACGGCGCAATTTTAGTTTGTTCTGCAGCTGACGGCCCAATGCCACAAACGCGTGAGCACATCCTCTTGGCACGCCAAGTGGGCGTTCCTTACATCGTTGTTTTCTTGAACAAGTGCGACATGGTTGATGACGCTGAATTGCTCGAGTTAGTTGAAATGGAAGTTCGTGAGCTTCTGTCTAAATATGACTTCCCAGGCGATGACACACCAATCGTTCAAGGTTCTGCTAAGTTAGCTCTTGAAGGCGACGAAGGCCCATTGGGTAAAGAAGCCATCATGAAATTGGCTGAAGCGCTCGATACATACATCCCAACTCCAGAGCGTGCAATTGATGGCGCGTTCTTGATGCCAGTAGAAGACGTGTTCTCTATCTCCGGTCGCGGTACTGTTGTAACCGGTCGTATCGAGCGTGGCATCGTTAAAGTCGGCGAAGAGATCGAAATTATCGGTATCAAGCCAACCCTCAAGACAACTTGTACTGGCGTTGAAATGTTCCGCAAATTGCTCGACCAAGGTCAAGCAGGCGATAACGTTGGTATCTTATTGCGCGGTACAAAACGTGAAGAAGTTGAGCGCGGCCAAGTATTGGCTAAGCCAGGTTCAATCACCCCACATACTCACTTTACAGCCGAGGTTTATATCTTGGGTAAAGATGAAGGTGGTCGTCATACTCCATTCTTTAACAACTATCGTCCACAGTTCTACTTCCGTACAACGGACGTTACTGGTTCAATCGAGTTGCCAAAAGACAAAGAAATGGTGATGCCTGGTGATAACGTCACAATTACCGTAAAACTCATCGCTCCTATCGCGATGGAAGAAGGTTTACGTTTTGCGATCCGTGAAGGTGGCCGTACTGTTGGCGCCGGCGTGGTTGCAAAGATTTTGGCTTAAGTAGTAGTTTTTTATAAAGGGGTGTAGCTCAATTGGCAGAGCGTTGGTCTCCAAAACCAAAGGTTGGGGGTTCGATGCCCTCCGCCCCTGCCACGATTTGAACTGAAAGTTATATGTCTCAACACACTGCAAATCACTCTGAAGAAAAGAGCAGCTGGGTCTCAGGACTCGCGGCTTTAATCGTCGTTGCTGCGTTAGTGCTTTACTACACGCTCATCGACCAATCTTTGTTGGTGCGTTTAGCAGTTTTGTTTGGCGGCATTGCAGCAGCAGTGATGATTGTGGCGATTTCACCTGATGGGCGTCGTTTTATTGCCTATGCAAAAGACTCTTGGTATGAAGTAAAAAAGGTTGTTTGGCCAACTCGTAAAGAGACTACCCAAATGACTCTAGTCGTATTTGGCTTTGTTCTGATCATGTCCTTGTTTCTATGGATTGCAGACAAATTGATTGAATGGCTAGTTTTTTCAGTCTTTTTGGGCTGGAAGTGAGTAAAAAATGATTGATTCTGAAGTAGCTGCAAATCCACAAGCAACCGGTAATATGCGCTGGTACGTGATCCATGCCTATTCTGGTATGGAAAAAAGCGTTAAAAAAGGCCTTGAAGAGCGTATTGCACGTTCTGGTATGCCCGAGAAATTTGGCCGTATTTTGGTTCCTTCCGAAGAGGTTGTGGAGATCAAATCTGGTACTAAATCAGTAACTGAGCGTCGTTTCTTCCCAGGTTATGTCCTGATCGAGATGGAAATGACTGACGAAAGCTGGCATTTGGTGAAAAATACACCAAAAGTAACTGGTTTCGTAGGCGGTGTTCGTAATCGCCCAAGTCCGATTTCTACTGCAGAAGTTACTAAAATCATGGATCAAATGCAGGCTGGCGTAGATAAGCCGAAGCCGAAGACCCTGTTTGAGGTGGGTGAGATGGTTCGTGTTAAAGAAGGGCCATTTACAGACTTCAACGGAAACGTCGAAGAAGTGAACTACGAGAAGTCAAGATTGCGTGTTTCTGTTACAATTTTTGGCCGCGGTACCCCAGTTGAGCTGGAGTTCGGCCAAGTAGAAAAGATGTAAAAACAAGGACTTAGTCCGGTTTTGCAGTAGTTAGTAGTAAATAGTTTTAAGTGGTTAGCAATAACCGAGGAGCGGAGCTAGAAAGCCAAAAACTAGCGAAGCGTTTACTCAACAGCGGTCTTTCCTAATGAGGTAAGGCGCGCTTTAAGGAGCACACATGGCAAAGAAGATTATTGGCTTTATTAAGCTGCAGATCCCTGCAGGTAAAGCAAATCCATCACCACCCGTGGGTCCAGCATTGGGTCAACGTGGTCTTAACATTATGGAATTCTGTAAGGCGTTTAATGCTCAAACTCAGAGCATGGAACCTGGCCTGCCAATTCCAGTCGTGATTACAGCGTTTGCTGATAAGAGCTTCACATTCATTATGAAGACTCCTCCAGCAACCATCATGATTAAGAAGGCTGCGAAGATTGAAAAAGGATCACCACGTCCACATACGGACAAGGTAGGAAAAATTACTCGTGCCCAAGCGGAAGAAATCGCTAAAGCAAAAATGCCAGATTTGACAGCTGCCGATATGGATGCAGCTGTTAGAACAATCGCTGGTAGCGCCCGTTCCATGGGCATCACTGTGGAAGGTCTGTAATCATGACTAAGTTATCTAAACGCGTTAAGGCAATTCAATCTAAGGTTGATGCCAACAAGTTCTACCCATTAGAAGATGCATTGAACCTCGTTAAAGAGTGCGCAACTGCGAAATTTGATGAGTCTATTGATGTTGCTGTTCAATTGGGTATTGATGCAAAGAAATCTGACCAAGTTGTGCGTGGCGCAGTAGTGCTCCCAGCTGGCACAGGTAAGCATGTTCGTGTTGCTGTTTTTGCACAAGGCGAGAAGGCTGAACAAGCTAAAGCTGCTGGTGCAGAAATTGTAGGCATGGAAGAACTTGCTGAGCAAATTAAAGGCGGCAAAATTGATTTCGATATTTTGATCGCATCTCCAGACACAATGAAAATCGTTGGTACTTTAGGTCAAGTATTGGGCCCACGTGGTTTGATGCCAAATCCAAAAGTAGGAACAGTGACTCCTGATGTAGCTACTGCAGTTAAGAATGCAAAAGCAGGTCAAGTTCAGTTTCGTGTGGACAAAGCCGGTATCGTGCATGCAAGCATTGGCCGTCGTTCATTCGAGCCAGCTGCATTGAAATCAAACTTGCTCGCATTGCTTGAGGCTTTGAACAAAGCCAAGCCTCCTGCATCAAAAGGTATTTATTTAAAGAAGGTTGCCGTAAGCAGCACCATGGGTGCAGGCGTACGTATTGACCAAGCATCGTTACAGGCAGCGGCTTAATCAGCCTGTAACAAAAAAGAACTTTGGGTCGACTCCTGCTCTTTGAGTGAGAGTCGAACATCAAAGACCGTTGGTGGATTGGTTGCTAGTACAGAGTTAATTCTTAATCGTTACGAAAGTAATAGCCAGCGCAGATGGCGACCCTGAAAAGATATTCACAAGATCTCTTGTGATGAAACGATCAGACGCTGGTGTGTAACCCCAACTGGAAACAGTTGGTTTTTATGGAGTTAAACCGTGCCTTTGAATGTACAAGACAAAAAAGCGATTGTTGCTGATGTCGGCGCTCAATTGGCTGGAGCCCAAACTGTCGTGCTCGCTGAATACCGTGGTATTCCAGTAGAGCAGTTGACAAAGCTACGTGCAAGCGCACGTGACCAAGGTGTATATCTTCGCGTTTTGAAGAACACATTGGCACGCCGTGCTGCCCAAGGCACACAGTTTGAGCCTCTTGCTGATTCGATGGTTGGCCCCTTGATTTACGGCATCTCTGCTGATCCGATTGCTTCGGCAAAAGTATTGCAGGCATTTGCTAAGACTCAAGATTTGCTAGTCATTAAAGCTGGCTTATATAACGGCAAGTTGTTAGACGTTGCAGGCGTTAAAGCCCTTGCAACAATTCCAAGCCGCGACGAGTTGTTATCTCAGTTGTTGGGTGTGATGTTGGCCCCAGTTTCTGCGATGGCTCGCGTATTGGGCGCAGTAGCAGCACAAAAGGCAGAGGGAGCACCCGCTCCTGTTGCAGCACCTGCAGTTGAAGCAGCAGCCCCAGCAGAAGTAGTTGCTGAAGCCGCCGCTCCAGAAGCAAGCGCTGAGCCTGCAGCCGCAGCCCCAGAAGCTGGAACAGAAGCAAAAGAAACCCCTGCCGCTGAATAAGCGACAGATTAACTATTTAAGTATTAGGAGCTAAAAATGGCGATTACTAAAGAAGAAATTATTGATGCAGTAGGTAGCATGTCCGTTATGGATTTGAACGACTTGGTTAAAGCGTTCGAAGAGAAGTTTGGTGTTTCCGCTGCAGCGATGGCTGTTGCTGGTCCTGCTGGTGCCGCTGGTGGCGCTGCTGCTGAAGAGCAAACAGAATTCACTGTGAACTTGCTCGAAGCTGGCGCAAACAAGGTTTCAGTAATTAAGGCAGTTCGCGAAATTACTGGTCTTGGCTTGAAAGAAGCTAAGGACTTGGTTGACGGTGCACCGAAGCCAATTAAAGAAGCTGTTGATAAGAAGACAGCTGAAGAAGCTAAGAAGAAGCTTGAAGAAGCCGGCGCTAAAGCAGAACTCAAGTAATACAAACTCAGCTAGCGCTTCTCAAAAAGAAGCGTTAGTCCTGTTGGGTTTGACCATTAGTGGTCAAACCCGATTTCATTTCTGATTGAAATCGGGTTTGCCTTCTGATACGACTGCAGAATGCAAGTTTGGTCGGACACTAGATCTATTGATTTAGTGTTGTCCGCCAGTGATTGGTAGTGGCCAATCGCCAAATCTTTGTACAGTCGCTGAATTCGGAGATGAAATGAACTACAGCTTCACCGAACGCAAGCGAGTCCGTAAAAGCTTTGCTAAGCGAGTAAACAACCACCAGGTTCCGTACCTGATCGCAACGCAGCTGGAATCCTACGCTAAATTTTTACAGGCTGAAAAGCCGGCAATGTCTCGTCTTACTGAGGGACTTCAAGCTGCCTTTACTTCAGCATTCCCAATTGTGTCTAACAACGGCTATGCACGTATGGAATACGTGTCTTACCAGTTGTCACAACCACCATTTGACGTAAAAGAATGTCAACAACGTGGATACACATACCACTCAGCCTTACGCGCAAAAGTTCGCTTGATTATTTATGATCGCGAAGCGCCTACTAAGGTGAAAGAGGTTAAAGAGAGCGAAGTCTACATGGGTGAAATTCCGCTCATGACAGAAAATGGCTCTTTTGTGATCAACGGTACTGAGCGCGTGATCGTTTCTCAGTTGCACCGTTCCCCAGGCGTGTTCTTCGAACACGATAAGGGCAAGACACACAGCTCAGGTAAGTTGCTGTTCTCAGCACGCATCATTCCTTACCGTGGTTCATGGCTCGATTTCGAGTTTGATCCAAAAGATATCCTTTATTTCCGCGTTGACCGTCGTCGTAAGATGCCTGTCACCATTTTGCTCAAAGCAATTGGTCTAAACAACGAACAGATTCTTGCTAACTTCTTTAACTTTGACCATTTCTCATTGACTGCTAACGGCGGTTCAATGGAATTTGTGCCAGAGCGCCTCCGTGGTCAATTGGCTAGCTTTGATGTGCTTGATAAGAATGGCGTTGTAGTCATTCAAAAAGACAAGCGTATCAATGCAAAGCACATCCGCGAACTTGAAGCTGCTAAGACAAAAACTATCGCTGTACCAGATGACTATTTAATTGGTCGTGTAGTTGCGCGCAACATTGTTGATCCAGATTCTGGTGAAATCTTGGCATACGCTAATGATGAAATCACTGAAGAGTTGTTAGCTACATTGCGCGATGCTGGCATCAAGCAATTAGAAACCATCTACACGAATGATTTGGATTCTGGCGCCTACATTTCACAGACATTGCGTACTGATGAAACCGCCGATCAAATGGCTGCTCGTATCGCCATCTACCGCATGATGCGTCCTGGTGAGCCTCCAACAGAAGATGCTGTTGAAGCTTTGTTCCAGCGCTTGTTCTACAGCGAAGATACCTACGATTTGTCACGCGTTGGCCGTATGAAGGTCAATAGCCGCTTGAACCGTCCAGAAATGGAAGGTCCAATGGTTCTGTCAAACGAAGATATTCTCGACACCATTAAGTCCCTCGTAGATTTGCGTAACGGCAAAGGCGAAGTAGACGATATTGATCACTTGGGTAATCGTCGTGTGCGTTGTGTTGGTGAGTTGGCTGAAAACCAATTCCGTGCTGGTTTGTCACGTGTTGAGCGTGCGGTTAAAGAACGTCTCGGCCAGGCCGAAACAGAAAACCTCATGCCGCATGACTTGATTAACAGCAAGCCAATCTCTTCTGCGATTCGTGAGTTCTTCGGTTCCTCACAGCTGTCCCAGTTTATGGACCAAACCAACCCACTTTCAGAGATCACGCACAAGCGTCGTATTTCTGCATTGGGACCTGGTGGTTTGACCCGCGAGCGCGCAGGCTTCGAAGTGCGCGACGTGCATCCAACCCACTACGGACGTGTTTGCCCAATTGAAACTCCAGAAGGACCAAACATTGGTTTGATCAACTCACTCGCCTTGTTTGCGCGTTTGAATGAGCATGGTTTCCTAGAAACTCCATACCGTAAGGTTTCCAATAGCAAGGTAAGCGATGAAGTGGTTTACCTCTCTGCGATTGAAGAAGCCAAGTATGTGATTGCTCAGGCAAATGCAACCATCGACAAGAGCGGCAAGTTGGCTGACGAATTGGTTTCTGCTCGTCAAGCTGGTGAGACCATGATGGTTAGCCCAGAGCGCATCGATTTCATCGACGTTGCTCCTAGTCAGATCGTTTCTGCTGCTGCTTCACTCGTTCCATTCCTTGAGCACGATGATGCGAACCGTGCGTTGATGGGTGCGAACATGCAGCGTCAAGCGGTTCCTTGCTTGCGTCCAGATAAGCCATTAGTTGGTACCGGTTTAGAGCGCATTGTTGCGGTTGACTCAGGTACGGTTATTTTGGCTTCTCGCGGCGGTATCGTTGACTATGTTGACGCAAACCGTGTAGTTATTCGTGTAAACGATGACGAGACAGCAGCTGGTGAAGTTGGTGTGGATATTTATAACCTCATCAAGTACACCCGTTCAAACCAAAATACCAACATCAACCAACGTCCAATCGTTCAAGCTGGTGATCGTGTTGTCCGCGGCGATGTAGTTGCTGACGGCGCATCTACCGATTTGGGTGAATTGGCTTTGGGTCAAAACATGACTGTGGCATTTATGCCATGGAACGGTTACAACTTCGAAGATTCAATCTTGATCTCTGAGAAAGTTGTTGCTGACGACCGCTACACCTCTATTCATATTGAAGAGTTGTCAGTGGTTGCGCGTGATACCAAACTTGGTTCAGAAGAAATTACTCGCGATATCTCCAATTTGGCAGAGTCACAACTCTCCCGTTTGGATGAGAGCGGTATTGTGTACATCGGTGCCGAAGTTGAAGCTGGCGACGTATTGGTTGGCAAGGTAACTCCAAAGGGTGAGACTACTCTCACTCCAGAAGAGAAGCTCCTCCGTGCAATCTTCGGTGAAAAAGCATCTGACGTTAAAGATACTTCTTTGCGCGTTCCTTCAGGAATGATTGGTACCGTTATCGATGTTCAAGTCTTCACCCGTGAAGGCATTGAGCGCGATGCACGTGCACAGTCCATCATTCAAGAGGAATTGCAACGCTATCGTTTGGACTTAAACGACCAGTTGCGTATTGTTGAAGGCGATGCCTTCATGCGTTTAGAAAAACTGTTGATTGGCAAAGTTGCCAACGGCGGTCCTCAGAAATTGGCTAAAGGCACTAAGATCGACAAGGAATACCTTGCTGGCTTGGATAAATACCATTGGTTCGACGTTCGTCCTGCAGATGACGAAGTTGCTTCGCAAGTTGAGGCGATTAAATCTTCTATCGAAGCGAAACGTAAACAGTTTGACGAAGCTTTTGAAGAGAAGCGCACCAAGCTTACGCAGGGCGATGATTTGCAACCTGGTGTAACGAAGATGGTTAAGGTGTACTTAGCTGTTAAGCGTCGCTTACAGCCTGGTGACAAGATGGCCGGTCGTCACGGTAATAAGGGTGTGGTTTCTAAAATCGCTCCAGCGGAAGACATGCCATTTATGGCTGACGGACGCCCTGTAGACATCGTCTTGAACCCATTGGGCGTTCCTTCCCGTATGAACGTTGGCCAGATTTTGGAAACCCACTTAGGTTGGGCAGCTCAAGGTATTGGTAAGCGTATCGATGAGATGGTTCGTGAGCATGCTAAACAAACTGAATTACGTAAGTTCTTCAAGCAGCTCTATAACGAAACAGGTCGTGTTGAAGACATCGACAACTTCACTGATGAGCAGATCAATGTTTTGGCTGAGAATCTCCGCCAAGGCTTGCCATTTGCAACTCCAGTGTTTGACGGTGCTACAGAAGCAGAAATCGGCCGCATGCTCGAGTTGGCGTATCCAGAAGATGTTGCTAAATCTTTGAAGATGACCCCTTCACGTCAGCAAATGATTTTGTGTGACGGCCGTACTGGCGATCAATTCGAGCGTCCAGTCACTGTTGGCGTAATGCACGTCTTGAAACTCCACCATTTGGTCGACGACAAGATGCACGCACGTTCAACCGGACCTTACTCTTTAGTAACGCAACAGCCATTGGGCGGTAAAGCTCAGTTCGGTGGTCAGCGCTTTGGTGAGATGGAAGTCTGGGCCCTCGAAGCATACGGTGCTTCATATGTCTTGCAGGAAATGCTGACAGTGAAGTCCGATGACGTCGCAGGCCGTACCAAGGTTTATGAAAACATCGTCAAGGGCGAGCACACGATTGATGCTGGCATGCCCGAATCCTTCAACGTGCTGGTAAAAGAAATCCGTTCGTTGGGTATTGACATTGACATGGAGCGCAACTGATATGAAAGCATTGCTCGATTTATTTAAGCAAACGCAGGGCGAAGAGCAGTTTGATGTCATCAAAATTGGTCTCGCATCTCCTGAGAAAATTCGCTCATGGTCTTTTGGTGAAGTACGCAAACCAGAAACCATCAACTACCGGACTTTTAAGCCCGAGCGTGATGGTTTGTTCTGCGCCAAGATTTTTGGACCAACCAAAGACTACGAGTGCTTATGCGGTAAGTACAAGCGTTTAAAGTTCCGTGGCGTGATCTGCGAGAAGTGTGGCGTTGAGGTTACCCTCGCTAAGGTACGTCGTGAGCGCATGGGCCACATTGAGTTGGCAGCCCCTGTAGCGCACATTTGGTTCTTGAAATCACTGCCATCCCGTTTGGGCATGGTTCTCGATATGACATTGCGTGATATCGAGCGCGTTCTCTACTTTGAAGCATATGTAGTTGTTGATCCTGGCATGACTCCTGAAGGCGCAATGAAGCGCGGTCAGATCATGTCTGAAGATGAATACATTGCTAAGACTGAAGAGTATGGTGACGGTGCATTTACCGCCATCATGGGCGCTGAAGGTATTCGTGATCTCTTGCGTTCGATTGATATCGATCGTGAAGTAGAGACGATTCGTGCAGATTTAAAAGCCACTGGTAGCGATGCCAAGATCAAGAAATACGCTAAGCGCTTAAAAGTGCTCGAGGCGTTCCAGACTTCAGGTATCAAGCCTGACTGGATGATCATGGAAGTGTTGCCAGTATTGCCACCAGAGTTGCGCCCATTGGTGCCATTGGATGGCGGTCGCTTTGCTACTTCTGATTTGAACGACCTCTACCGTCGCGTTATTAACCGTAACAATCGTCTTAAGCGTTTGTTAGAGTTGCGCGCTCCAGAGATCATCGTTCGCAACGAAAAACGGATGTTGCAAGAAGCGGTTGACTCATTGCTCGATAACGGTCGTCGCGGTAAGGCTATGACTGGCGCTAATAAGCGCCCTCTCAAGTCCTTGGCTGAGATGATTAAAGGTAAGAGCGGTCGTTTCCGTCAAAACTTGTTGGGTAAACGCGTTGACTACTCAGGTCGTTCAGTCATCGTGGTTGGCCCTACACTGAAATTACATCAGTGCGGCTTACCAAAATTGATGGCATTGGAATTATTCAAGCCATTTATTTTCAACAAGCTTGAGACTTTAGGAATTGCAACCACTATTAAGGCTGCGAAGAAAGAAGTTGAGAGCCAGACTCCAATCGTTTGGGACATTCTCGAAGAAGTCATTCGTGAACATCCAATCATGTTGAACCGTGCGCCTACATTGCACCGTCTCGGTATTCAGGCTTTCGAGCCAATGCTGATTGAAGGTAAAGCAATCCAATTGCACCCATTAGTCTGCGCGGCATTTAACGCGGACTTTGACGGTGACCAAATGGCGGTTCACGTTCCTTTGTCACTGGAAGCGCAAATGGAAGCGCGTACATTGATGTTGGCTTCGAACAACGTATTGTTCCCAGCTAACGGCGAGCCATCAATCGTTCCTTCACAGGACGTGGTGTTGGGTCTGTACTACGCTACACGTGACAAGATCAACGGTAAAGGCGAGGGCATGGTCTTCGCTAACATTACTGAAGTAGTGCGTGCATATGAAGCAGGTCAAGTTGAATTGGCTTCTCGTGTTGCTGTGCGTATTACTGAGTATGAGATCGTGGACAAGAAGGCAGAGGGCGATGCCCGTTTTGCTGAGAAGACCAAGATTTATCACACATCAGTTGGCCGCGCCATCTTGTCTGAGATTTTGCCTAAAGGCATGTCTTTCGAGGAAATCAACAAGCCTTTGAAGAAAAAAGAAATCTCACGTTTGATCAACACTTCATTCCGTAAGTGCGGTTTGCGTGAAACAGTGATTTTTGCTGACCGCCTCTTGCAGTCTGGTTTCCGCTTGGCAACCAATGCAGGCATCTCTGTTGCGATCGACGATATGTTGATCCCAACATCTAAAGAGCGCATCATCACTGAGGCTTCTGCCAAGGTTAAGGAGTATGACAAGCAGTTCATGTCAGGTCTCGTAACCAATCAAGAACGTTACAACAACGTGGTTGATATTTGGGGTGCTGCAGGTGATCAGGTTGGTAAGGCGATGATGGACGAGTTGTCACACGTTGACGTACTCGACCGTAACGGTAAAACTGTGCGTCAAGAATCCTTCAATTCCATCTACATGATGGCGGACTCTGGTGCGCGTGGATCTGCAGCGCAGATTCGCCAGTTGGCTGGTATGCGTGGTTTGATGGCCAAGCCTGATGGCTCAATCATTGAGACCCCAATTACTGCGAACTTCCGTGAAGGTTTGAACGTATTGCAGTACTTCATTTCAACCCACGGTGCTCGTAAAGGTCTGGCTGATACAGCGTTGAAGACAGCGAACTCTGGATACTTGACACGTCGTTTATGTGACGTAACTCAAGATCTCGTGGTCATTGAAGATGATTGCGGCGCAACTTCTGGCGTAACAATGAAGGCGCTGGTTGAAGGCGGTGAAATTATCGAAGCATTGCGTGACCGTATTTTGGGTCGTGTATGTATCGGCGACATCGTTCACCCAGATACACAAGAAGTTATTGTTCCTAACGACACATTGCTTGACGAAGATCACGTTGATCAAATCGTTGCATTGGGTATCGACGAAGTTAAGGTTCGCACAGTATTGTCTTGCTTAACTCGCTTCGGCTTGTGTGCTAAGTGTTACGGACGTGATCTAGGTCGTGGTGGTTTGGTCAACGTTGGTGAAGCAGTTGGCGTTATCGCTGCTCAGTCCATCGGTGAGCCAGGCACACAGTTGACTATGCGTACCTTCCATATCGGTGGTGCAGCGTCACGTGCATTGGTTGCAAGCAATATTGAAGCCAAGTCTAACGGTGCATTGAAGTTCTCCGGCACGATGCGTGTTGTGAAGAACGCAAAGGGTGAGCAGATCGTGATTTCACGTTCTGGCGAAGCCTTGATCGTTGACGAGAATGGTCGTGAGCGTGAGCGTCATAAAGTGCCTTACGGTGCAACTCTCTTGTTAAAAGAAGATGCAGCAGTAAAGGCTGGCGCAAGTTTAGCGACATGGGATCCATTGACACGTCCAATTATTTCTGAGTACGCTGGTATCGCTCGCTTCGACAACGTCGAAGAAGGTGTAACCGTTGCTAAGCAGGTTGATGAAGTTACTGGCCTCTCCACCTTGGTGGTGATTGACGGTAAGCGTCGTTCTGCTGCAAGCAAAGGCGTTCGCCCAATGATCAACTTGGTTGATGACAAGGGTAACGAAGTCATGATCGCCGGTACTGATCATCCAGTTAACATTGGCCTCCAAGTGGGCGCTTTGATTACTGTTAAGGATGGTCAGAAGGTCGAAGTTGGTGAAGTATTGGCACGTATTCCAATCGAATCACAGAAGACTCGCGACATTACTGGTGGTTTGCCACGCGTTGCAGAATTGTTCGAGGCACGTTCACCAAAAGATGCAGCTGTATTGGCGAAAGTTACTGGAACCGTTTCCTTCGGTAAAGAAACCAAAGGTAAACAACGTTTGGTCATTACCGATATGGATGGCGAAGCTAATGAATTCTTGATTCCTAAAGAGAAGCAAGTTCTCGTTCATGATGGTCAAGTTGTGAATAAGGGCGAGATGATTGTGGAAGGCCCTGCTGATCCACACGACATCTTGACTCTCAAAGGTATCGAAGAGTTGGCAATCTACATCGTTGACGAAGTGCAGGACGTTTATCGTCTCCAGGGTGTGAAGATCAATGACAAGCACATCGAAGTCATCGTGCGTCAGATGTTGCGTCGTGTTCAGGTAACTGATCCGGGCGATACATCCTTCATCACTGGTGAGCAGGTTGAGCGTTCTAAGTTATATGACGCGAACGATGCGGTGATTGCCCAAGGTAAGCACCCAGCTCAGTTTGACAACGTATTGCTTGGTATTACTAAGGCATCCTTGTCGACCGACAGCTTTATTTCAGCGGCTTCTTTCCAAGAAACCACCCGTGTATTGACCGAAGCAGCGATTATGGGCAAGACCGATACACTCCGTGGCCTCAAGGAAAACGTCATTATTGGTCGCCTGATTCCTGCAGGTACCGGCTTGTCATACCGCCGTGCACGCAAGGTCAGAGAGCAATTCGAGCGTGATCGCGCTCAAATGATTGCCGCTGAAGAGGAAGCAATGGCTAACGCCCCTGTAGAAATAGAGGCTGAAGTGGTTGCTCCTGCTGGGGAGGCTGATCCGAGCTAATTTGGTAATTCTGGCCAGAAATGGCCAGTTTTTTCCCCATTAGGTTGACGGAAAGAGCTGGCCAAGCTAGAATGCTGAGTTCTACTGATTCAGAAGAGGGTCTTTTTGACCTAGAAATTCTCTAAGTCATTGATTTTCTTGAAGAAAGCAACAAAGAAGTACTAACCGAGCTATTTTATGCCAACAATTAATCAATTAATACGCAAGCCAAGATCCAGGCTTATCGTTAAAAGCAAGAGCCCTGCACTGGAAAACAGTCCGCAGCGCCGTGGTGTATGTACACGTGTGTACACAACCACTCCTAAAAAGCCTAACTCTGCGCTTCGTAAAGTAGCCAAAGTTCGCCTAACCAATGGTTTTGAAGTGATTTCATACATTGGTGGTGAAGGCCATAACCTCCAGGAACACTCAGTAGTGTTAATTCGTGGCGGTCGTGTAAAGGATTTGCCAGGTGTTCGTTACCACATCGTTCGTGGCTCACTTGACTTGCAAGGTGTTAAAGACCGTAAGCAGTCACGTTCCAAGTACGGTGCTAAGCGCGCCAAGAAAGCTGCTTAATAGCAACTTAAAGTATTTGCAGTAAGTCTTCGTTTGTCAGACTTAAAAGACAAGTAAGTGGTTGTTCCGTTTAAGAAATTTCTTAAATAGTAGGACAACCGGAGCGGATGATTCATGTGAATCATCCCTAACTGAACTGAAGGAGTAGTTATGCCACGTCGTCGTGAAGTTCCCAAACGGGAAATTTTGCCGGATCCAAAATTCGGTAATGTAGAAGTAGCTAAATTCATGAACGTCCTGATGTTGGACGGCAAGAAATCGGTTGCAGAGCGTATCGTTTACGGTGCCTTTGATCACATCGAGAAAAAAGCAAATAAAGAACCACTCGAAGTTTTCTCAACAGCCATGGGCAACGTTAAGCCAATGGTTGAGGTGAAGAGCCGTCGTGTTGGCGGTGCTAACTACCAGGTTCCTGTTGAAGTTCGCCCATCACGCCGCTCTGCTTTGGCAATGCGCTGGGTGCGTGAAGCCGCTAAAAAGCGTGGTGAGAAATCTATGGCTCAACGTTTGGCCAACGAATTATTAGAAGCTGCTGAAGGTCGTGGCGGCGCAATGAAGAAGCGTGAAGAAGTTCACCGTATGGCAGAAGCTAATAAAGCTTTCTCACATTTCCGCTTCTAATCAAATAGTAAAGAAAAGGCACCAACAGTGGCACGTAAAACCCCCATCGACAAATACCGCAATATCGGTATTTCTGCGCACATCGACGCAGGTAAGACAACAACTACAGAACGCGTTTTGTTCTACACCGGTGTTAATCACAAAATTGGTGAAGTGCATGATGGCGCGGCTACCATGGACTGGATGGAGCAAGAGCAAGAGCGTGGTATCACGATTACTTCCGCTGCTACAACCACTTTCTGGAAGGGTATGGCAGGCAATATGCCTGAGCACCGTATCAATATTATTGATACCCCAGGACACGTAGACTTCACGATTGAAGTTGAGCGCTCTATGCGCGTTTTGGACGGCGCTTGCATGGTTTACTGTGCGGTAGGTGGTGTGCAGCCACAATCAGAAACTGTTTGGCGTCAAGCTAACAAGTATCAGGTTCCCCGTTTAGCATTCGTAAACAAGATGGACCGTACTGGCGCGAACTTCTTCAAGGTCTATGACCAAATGAAGATGCGCCTAAAAGCAAATCCAATCTTGATTCAAATTCCTATCGGTGCCGAAGAAAACTTCAAAGGCGTTGTGGACTTGGTAAAGATGAAGGCCATCTATTGGGATGAAGCTTCACAAGGCACTAAGTTCACCTACGAAGATATCCCTGCTGAGTTGCAAGCTTCTGCTGAAGAGTGGCGCGAGAAAATGCTTGAAGCTGCTGCAGAGAGCTCAGAAGAGTTGATGGAAAAGTATCTCGGCGGCGAAGGCTTGACCGAAGAAGAAATTAAAGCAGCATTACGTCAACGTACTATCGCTAACGAAATCGTTCCAATGTTGTGCGGAACTGCCTTCAAAAACAAAGGCGTTCAAGCAATGTTGGACGCAGTAGTTGAGTTGTTGCCATCCCCATTGGATGTTCCACCGGTTCCTTGTGAATTAGAAGACGGCACTCCTGCAACTCGTGAGGCATCTGATAATGCGAAGTTTTCTGCATTAGCATTCAAGATCATGACTGACCCATTCGTTGGCCAGCTCATTTTCTTCCGCGTTTACTCAGGTGTGATGAAGTCGGGTGACACAATCTACAACCCAATCAAGGGTAAGAAAGAGCGTGTTGGCCGTTTGTTGCAGATGCATGCAAACCAACGTGAAGAAATTAAAGAAGTTTACGCAGGCGATATCGCTGCAGCGGTTGGTCTAAAAGACGCAACTACTGGTGAGACATTGTGTGATCCAGATAGCATCGTGATTTTGGAGCGCATGGTATTCCCAGAGCCAGTGATCTCACAAGCTGTTGAGCCAAAGACTAAAGCTGACCAGGAAAAAATGGGCCTTGCTTTAAATCGCTTGGCACAAGAAGATCCTTCTTTCCGTGTGAAGACTGATGAAGAATCAGGCCAAACCATTATTTCTGGTATGGGCGAGCTTCACTTAGAAATTTTAGTTGACCGTATGAAGCGTGAGTTCAGCGTTGAAGCAACTGTTGGTAAGCCACAAGTTGCCTATCGCGAAACCATTCGTAAGGTTTGCGAAGAAATCGAAGGTAAATTCGTTAAGCAATCTGGTGGTCGTGGTCAATATGGTCACGTAGTATTGAAATTAGAGCCACAAGCACCTGGTAAAGGTTTTGAATTCGTCGACGCTATTAAGGGCGGTGTAGTTCCACGTGAATATATCCCTGCAGTAGAAAAAGGCATTATCGAAACTTTGAACTCCGGTATTTTGGCTGGCTATCCAGTTGTAGATATCAAAGCAACATTGTTCTTCGGTTCATACCATGACGTTGACTCCAACGAAAACGCATTTAAGATGGCGGGTTCTATGGCATTCAAAGACGGTATGCGTAAAGCATCCCCTGTGTTGCTTGAGCCGATGATGGCTGTTGAAGTAGAAACACCAGAAGATTTCATGGGTAACGTTATGGGTGATCTTTCATCCCGTCGCGGTATTTTGCAAGGTATGGATGACATTCCAGGGGGCGGTAAGATCGTTCGCGCTGAAGTGCCATTGGCAGAGATGTTTGGTTACTCAACTGGCTTGCGCTCGTTGACCCAAGGTCGCGCTACCTACACCATGGAATTTAAGCATTATTCCGAAGCACCTAAGAACGTTGCTGAAGCAGTTATGGCTGCTAAAGCGAAGTAATTTATCCACATTAATTTTGAATATTGACTAGCTAAAGAAGGCAGACAAAAATGGCAAAAGAAAAGTTCGAGCGGACAAAACCGCACGTAAACGTAGGCACCATCGGTCACGTTGACCACGGTAAAACCACATTGACAGCAGCAATCGCAACTGTGCTCTCAAAAGCATTCGGT
>Ga0214196_1000260_pt1 | contig 17912 bp, 17 predicted proteins | sample TroBogEpilimnion_38_FD_153034 | JGI IMG/M metagenome (GOLD analysis project Ga0214196, IMG submission 153034) | Freshwater microbial communities from Trout Bog Lake, WI - 25AUG2008 epilimnion | ecosystem: Environmental > Aquatic > Freshwater > Lake > Epilimnion/Euphotic zone | place: Trout Bog... | reverse complement strand
ATTTCACGCAGATCAATCTTTATTCCAGGCAGGATGGTTCCTGGAATCTATTATGACCCAAGTTTTTGTTGTCTACATAATTCGTACCAAATTAGTACCATTTAAGGAAAGTAGGCCATCGACATTACTTATACTTAGCACGCTACTAGTTATATTAATTTCATTACTAATAGTCTTATTACCTATTCGTAACTTATTCCACTTCGGACATCTACTACCAATACAAATCATTTCTTTAAGTGGTGTTGTTATACTGTACTTATTCTTTGCGCAATTAATAAAAAGTAGATTCTATGGTGATTCTATTAAATCTAAGATGTGAAAATATGGGCGATATTGACATCAATGCAAATTACTAAGTCTAATGAAGTAATAAGTACTATTTAATTAATATTAAAATTAGGCATGAAATATTCTTAATATTGCATATTCATTACGTTTATGTTATAGTATTAATATAATAAAAGTTTAAGTGTTGGGAGTTTTAAGATGAGAAAAAACGAAGTAAATCATATAGTGAGTATCTATGACCAAAATATTGGTAACGATATAGGATTGGATCCTGCAACTTTTGTAATAGCGGCCTTATCAGAAGCTCAATTAGTTGAGAGTAAAAGATTTATGAAAAAACAAGACGAAGAATCATTCAATGAATTAATGAAAATTAGTAACAAAGAAAAATATTCAACACCAGAAGATTTACCCGTTGATATGACATTAGAAGAAATGCTAACTCAACCTAATAAATCACTTATAGATTGGTTTGATCATCAGGTAGAAATAACTGTTGCGTCTACAAAGAGAGATCTCTTACGAAGTGATTATGCTAAATTAAGAGAAGTAACTGAAATGCAATATGCGCTTACAAAACGTTTTGTTGGAAAAACAGCTATTTCTGGTTTTATAACTGGTACTCTATTCGGTATGGGCCTAGATTATGAACTTCAAGAATCAGCTAATACTGCTTTGATAAATTTAGGCGCAAATCAACATATACCAATTTACTCTCATAGACCTATCGATATAGTAGTAGATCTAGTTGGATCAATTGGTGGAGCAATGGCTGGATGGTTAATAGCAACTAAACTAAGTCCGAGAATAGCCAAAAGAAAAGCTCAAAAACTAATAGACAAAAATAGTATTTAATATTCAGTCTAGCTATATATTTTCGCAATTTCATTAATATGTTAATGCTATATAATAAGCATTAACATAATAATTTAAAAAGATTGAAAATTACATGGCGAAAAATAATAGAAAAACAATTGACACAGTATTTGTCAGTCTAGGGTTAATAGCGACAATATTTCTAATACTAGCTGGAATTGGGTCTTGGTATGGATATAGCTTTGCAGATAATAACGTTAAAGATCAGTTAACTGCAGAAAAAGTATATTTCCCAACTACTGATTCATTAGCATTTAAATCACTTCCTGCTGCCGATCAAACTGAGATGTCTAAATATGCAGGTCAACAATTAGTTAATGGCAAACAAGCTAAAGTCTATGCTAACAACTATATAAATGTTCACTTGAGTCAAATAGCTGGCGGTAAGACATATTCACAAGTTAGTGCAGCCTTGCAAGCTGATCCAACCAATACAACACTTAAAGTTCAACAACAGTTGCTATTTCAAGGAGAAACTCTCAGAGGACTTCTCTTAGGAGATGGCTATGGATTCTGGATGTTCGGACAAATTGCTTGGTACGCTAGCTACGTTTCATTCCTAGGAGCTATCATTATGGCCGTACTAGTTATTTTTGGACTTAGAAGAATTAATAAATCTTAGTAATTTAAATCTTACTAGAAAAATAGTTTTTAATATAAAAATACCCCCTTTAACTAGAGGGTATTTTTAATTATTTAGACAATCTTGGCTTCTTATATTTAGCTTTACTGAATGCCAAAATTAGATATCCAATAGGAATGAATATAAACAGCCCGAAAAATGCGAATGCCTTGGATTTACCAAATACCTTAGCCAACCTAAATGCAGTAAGTATTGCCCAAATTAAATTTATACCCGGTATAAGCAGAGTTAATGATAACCAAGGGTTGTATCCTAAAATTTCAAAAAATACCCATTTTCCATAAAATGGAATTAAGGCTTTCCATCCAGGTCTTCCGGCTTTTACGAAAATTCTCCAACCAGCCACAATAATTGACATTATTAGCGCTAGGCTTAATATAATTAATGCGATTAATATATTTTTCATTTTTTTTCTTTACCTATTTATATGACCTATTTATATCACTGACACTAAGCATAAACAAGAATAGCAGTTATCTATTCTATCTTACCAAAAGCTACTCTCTTAATTATTACATCTTGCATGTTAGCCATTAGGGCAGGGGTTAGGGTAAATTCGCCGTACCTATTATTAACTTCATCGGAAGCATCAGCAATACTATATAGATCAGCTTCAAAAGAATTAAATAAACTTATTTGCCGGTATTTTAGATCCTTAAGATCGTAAACTGTTACAGATATATTAGTAACTTTAGATGATATATCTATTAATCTTATTACCTTCATAGCAGAGAAGTGTATTTGCTGAGTGGCAAATATTCTTTCTTTAGTCTTCTGTCTGTGGCCAAAGAATTTATATCCTTCAAATCCCAAGGTAATATATATACCTCCTGCGGTTAAATTAGCACTTCTAAGGCGTCTTCCAACTTTTTCAGATAACTTCATTACTAACTTAGAAATCTCGTTAATATCCATCGTTCTTTGCCCCAGGGCATATTGTTGTCCTATGGTCTTTCTACCAAAATCTATTTGATCTATTGGATATCCGCGCAGTCTTAGATACCAATAGTATCCGACTATGCCTCCAAAGACCTGTTTCTTTAACTTATCTAAATCTGAATCCAGAAATTGAAGGGGTGTATATATACCATTTAGATTAAGTCTTGCTTGATACCGATAATTAATTCCTGGTAAGTCTATTAAGCTAAGCCCGGATAGGATTTCTCTTAAGTTTGCGTGGTCTATCCTATCCATTCCATCAGGCTTATTAAGTCCTGCTGCGAGTTTAGCTAAAAAACGATTAGGCGCAATTCCTACGTTAATAGTGACGTAAGAACCTAGCTCCTTCTTAACGTCTTCTTTAATCTTCATACCAATCTCTTCCATTGTCATACCTGCACGTATCGCCGGAGAGCCTTCGAAATCTATAGCAAATTCATCTACAGATTTAGCAACAACATTATTGGTATATTTATTTAAAACCTTACTGAATCTTCTATTGGCATCAAAATATTTCTCAGGGTCCGGCATCATAACAATAACTCCTGGATATATTTTCCTAGCATCAGCAACACTAAGCCCAAGAGCAAGTCCTAGTGCCTTAGCTTCATAAGAAGAGGCGATTATCATACCCCTTGGAGTATCGTAAGCCGCAATAACTACTGGCTTATTCCTGATTAAGGGGTTGGCTTGTTGTTCAATAATAGCGAAGCAACTATTAAGATCAACGTGCATAGTTAGAGCTTCTTTTTTACTAATCTCCATATCCATCACTAATAGCCTCCACTATCCAATGCAAATTATCTGTGTTTAGCTTCATCCTAAACCACAGACTATGCTCTGAATCAGTTAATTCATAAATATGAAATAGGGTTCGACCTTCACGGAATTTGTGATGATATCCTATTTCTCCCACTCTATATTCTTTATTTTGCCAACTAATCAAATGGGGTAGAGCCATCTTCTTTCTAGCTGAATAATACATAACAACACTAACTTCTTGGTCAATTTTTTGTCTCATAAGCAAATAGATCCTTTTTATTAAAAATTTATAAGGTCACTGGGGTTTTTAATTAAACTAGTTGTCTAGTCGGGATCCGTAATCTATATGTAAGACTATGGATAAAATATATTTACTTAAAATAAAGCTTATGAGAAAGAAGGATTTACCATCTCCCATATTGCTAATTAAAGTATATCAAATATACTTCTTATTTCGGGCATAAAATATAGCAGGCAAACCTACGATAAATGGCACCCACATATTAAGAACTCTGAACAAAATTGAGATCGATACTGCGTGGGCAAGAGAAGAACCAAGTAGAACTAGTATAGCAACCAAACCAGCATCCACACTACCAACTCCACCTGGTGCAGGAATAATGTTTCCTAGTAAAATAGCGAAGTTATATGACAAACCTACTTCAGCGATATTGATATGCAGCCCTAAAGCTCTTGTAGCAAAAAATAAACAAAGTATATTAGATACATTTAGAAATATCTGAGCTAAGAAGGCTAAAGCTAAATTAACTTTTCTATCCTTAAAGGAGGCTAATTGTTTTATTAAATCCTTAAAGAAAGAATTAATTCTCTTAACTTTCTTGTATAAAACGTAGTTAATAAGAATATATACAGCTAAACCAAGAAGAACGTAAAGTAATTTACTTAAATTAAGATGAAGCTTGGATATTGTAGAAAAATTACCAATAACAACTAAGAATAATAGCGTTAGAACTCCAGCAATAAGTCCTAAAATATTATTTATAGCAACTAATGCTAAAGCCTGAGTCTTTGTGTTTTTAGATTTAACCAAGAAATCATATAGGGTACCTAACGCCCCAATTCCAGCAGGAAGTATTCTATTCATTGTATTAGCTGCAAACTGAACTATAGTAGATTTAATTAATTTCTGAGGATGAAAAGATAATTTTTTATAGGAATAAGCGGCAACAGCAAAATTAGAAAAACTAAATAATAGAATAAGAAAAAGGAAAGATTTATTACTGTGCTTTATTAAATCCACACTACTCTTAAAATCTTTAGTAAGAGAAAGTAGGGCAACAATCAAAAGGACAAAAAAAACTAAATATAAAAGCCTGAAAATAACTGTCTTCTGATTTTTTTTAATCATTAGCTTAAATTATATCTAGTTAACTTGGTTAATACTAGAAATATAGTTTCGTATTTGAGTGTAGTTTCCAAGACCAGCTCTAGGGATTAAAGTATCCTGACCGACTGAATTAATGTAGCTAGATAATAGATTTACTCCATTAGCATTCTGGAAGGATAGGGACTTAATATTATTATTATCAATTTTCTTAGACGCATTATAAAGTGAGTGAGCAGTTGGTAGATTAATATCAGTTTGGATGTTTTTAGATAATGTCATAAACAAACTAGCTAGTCTAAATGGATTACTAAGCGTGCCCGCAGATAACACTTGAGATTTTAGGGCTAGCATCATCATTCTTTGATTCTGAGTTCTAGTGAAGTCACTATTAGCATATCCATAAGATCCATAAGCATCACCACGAGCTCTTGCTAAATCTAAAGCTTGCTGACCATTTAACTTATGTTGTCCATTTGTCAGATTTACCAGTGGTCCATTTGTAGTGTAATCGATACTTGGATCATATAAGCCTCTAGGGTCAGTACTTTGAATATTAACTGTTATTCCACCAACATTATTTACTGAATCCCTAATAGCGGAATAATTTATAAGGGCGTAATAGTTAATATCTATATTAAAGTCTGCACTAATAATTTTCTCTAGAAGTCCCATCCCTCCGTTTGGATATCCAGCTTCATTAAAATTACTAGTATTACCATATTCATAAGCTGCATTAATTTTCTCCCAGCCATTTCCAGGTATGTTTACGTATAGATCTCTAGGAACACTTAATAAATAAGCAGTGTTATCTTTTGTATTAATACTAACTATCATGATTGAATCTGTTAGATTTGCTCCTTGATGTCCAACATCATCGTTTGAATTTCCAGCAAGCAAGATATTAACTCTTCCGACGTCTGAGCCTTTAAGCTTAGCAGTTCTAAATACGTCTAAAATACTTCCACCGAATAATCTGTGCATGCTTACAGCAAAATTAACTCCAGTGTATCCAAAATATAGGACAACAACCGCAACAATAATTAATATGATTCGCTTAAGTGAAAATCTCTTTTTATGTTTTTCTTCCTCTGGAAATTTAGGCAGCTTAGCACCGTGCTTGGTATAGCGGTTTTTATTGAAACTAGAATTAGTATGATAAGAAGACATATTAACTCCAAGAGTAGGAAAATCCTTCCTTCTTCTGTCATACATATGATTAAACTTAGGGTCTTTACCAATAGAGTTATTAGTATTTAAAGCTGAGTGTCTTGATCTGCGCTTGCTTCTTTTGAATGGCATAATTTAATTTACTAATTATATAACAATTGCCTAAAAATGATCTCTAATGTGTGAGAAGCTATAATCCCAATCGGCATCAGATTTCTTATGAGGATTGAAGATATTCTCTGGATCAAAGGCATGCTTTACTTGTTTGAATACCAGTAACATTTCATCACCAAACTGCTCACTCAACCAAGGTCCTCTGACAAGACCATCATTGTGCTCGCCAGAAAGCGAACCATGATATTTAAGCACTAATTTATTAACTTCTTTCATAGCCGGAAGTATCTTGGCTCTATCTTTAGGGTCTTCTAATTTCATAAGTGGAATAATATGGAAGTTTCCATCTCCCATGTGTCCCGCGATAGTTGCGAACAATTTATATTTGTTAATTATAGTTCTAAGCTTAGGTAAGAACTCAGTAAGATATTCCGGATTAACCACAAGATCGTCTATGAATGGGGCGGTATGCTTGTCTTTAACTTTACTTCTAAGCAGATTAAAGCTCTGTCTTCTCATAACCCAGAATTTTTCACTTTTTCCTTCTGAGGCATCTTCTTCAAACCCGTTAATTTCATATCTAGCTTTATATTTTTTAAGATCTCTATGTAATGCCTTAATCTTTTCACGAACTTCTTCTTCAGAATTTCCATTGAATTCAACCATTAGAATAAGTTTCGGAATTCCTCTTAAAAGCTGAAGTCCATCGGGAATTAAATTAATTAGTAGATTTATAAATCGTTTTACTCCGAGTAATTTTAAGAAACTAGGCATAAATCTAATTGAAAGAAGTAGCGTCTGATCATCAAAAGACTCGAAAGTTGCTGGCTTGTGCTCTAATACTTTAGGAATAACTTCACCAAGGTCATTTAAGTTCTTCATGAATAGAACTAGAAGTCCTGAATGCTTCTTGTTCTCAACTAATTTAAATTTAATATCTGCAACTATTCCTAGAGTACCTTGGGATCCTACTATTACTTTAGATAAATCAAAGACATTCTTATCTCTATCCCAAACATCCCAAATGTTATATCCCATTGAGTTCTTACTAACCTTAGGCCTAGCGTTTTTGATAAGATCATAGTTCTTATCTGCCAGATCAAATATCTTCTTATAAAGCATTCCTTCATAAGTCTTTTCTTTCATCTTCACGTCAAGTTGAGTCTTCGTTAGGGGCTTTAGAGTATATTCATTTCCATCAGCTAACACAACCTGAAGCTGATTTACGAAATTAATCGTCTTTCCGAATTCCAAAGATTTCTCTCCACCAGCGTTATTGGCAACCATTCCACCAACTGCAGCTAAATCTCTAGAAGCGGGGAAGGATGGCATGAGCAAGTTTTTCTTTAAGGTTTCTTTTTCGAAATCCCTATAGAACATACCTGGCATAACTCTAGCTTCATTATCCTTAATTCCTTCAAAGCTATTCATATGCTTAGTGAAGTCTACAATTATTGAGTCGTTAACAGCTCCACCGCTCATACATGTTCCTGCAGATCTTGCTGTAATACTCAGCTTTGGATTATTTTTCTTTTCTACAGCTACCACTTTAACTAAAGCTAATACATCCTTATTATCTTTAGGAAACACTACGAGTTTAGGAATAATCTCAAAGAGTGATGCATCATGAGAATAGAATTGAAGAGTAGATACTGAGTCGTCAAGCTCACCCTTAAATCCAGCTTCTTTTAATTTTTGTTTTATATCATCCATATACGTTATTTTACCATCATTTAAGATTAAACATAAAAACTTTGATATAATACGAAACAGATGCATAAACAAAAAATAGTAATAGTAGGTGGTGGATTCGGAGGCATTAAAGCGGCTCTTAAATTAGCTAGACGATCAGATATAGATTTAACCCTAATATGTCCTAATGAAGATTTTAGATACTATCCAACTCTTTTTAAGATTGTCACCGGAGCTTCTAGATCTGCGGCATCAATTCCTCTTAATGAAATATTTAAAGATAAAGATCTAAGTATTATAAAAAGTAGTGTAATTTCAATAGATCGAAAAAATAAAACTTTAGTAACTGAAAATAACTTGAGCGTAATTTACGATAAGGTAATTTTCGCAATAGGAGCTATTACTAATTACTTCAATATTGAAGGGATGGAAAAATATTCGTTCAATATTAAAACTCAGGACGGAGCCGAGAAACTAAAAGACCATATTCATAGTCAACTACTAAAAACCAAGACTCCGGATCTTAATTATGTAATTGTTGGAGGTGGACCAACTGGAGTAGAGCTCGCAGGATCGTTAAATGAATATCTTAAATACGTCCTAAAATGTCACTCTATAGAAAATACAAAATACCACATAGATGTAGTTGAAGCTAAACCTTATTTAATGCCAAGAATGAGTAAGGATGTAGGAAACAAAATAGCAAAAAGACTAAAAAATCTTGGGATAAAAGTATATACAAATGCCTTAGTTCAAGGTGAAACAGCTGATGAACTGACAATAAACAATAAACCTGTTAGAACTCATACGGTAGTATGGACTGCCGGAATCGCCAACAATCCCTTTTTTAAAGATAATGGTTTCGTACTAATGAAGAATGGGCTAGTCGCAGTTGATGTTTACCTACAAAGTGAACCAGATATATATGTAATTGGAGATAATGCCAATACTCCATTTTCGGGAATGGCTCAAACAGCACTTAGAGATGCAAGTTTTGTAAGTAAAAATATAGTCAGGGGAATTGAAGGTAAAAATCCAGTTGCCTACAAACCATCTAGGCCAGTATCTGTAGTGCCAATAGGAAAAAACTGGGCTGCAGTAAATTGGGGTAAATTTAATTTCTATGGTTTTTTGGGACTAGTTCTAAGACAAGTTGCTGACCTTAGAGGATTCAGTGAGATAGAACCACTAGATAAAGCAACTAAACAATTACTCTCTGAATACACTACAAATGAGAGCTGTGAAGTCTGTGCCATTAATCAGTAAAAACTGATATAGTTAAGATACAAAAATTATGTTAAGTGAAAATTTTAATCTTGCTAAATCTAAGCTGAATAAAAAGCAACGAGAAGCCGTCGATAATATCGAAGGACCGATGTTAGTTATAGCTGGACCAGGAACAGGTAAAACTCAGCTTCTTAGCATTAGAGTAGGGAATATTATTGCTTCTACTGATACGGATCCAAGTAATATTCTTTGTTTAACATTCACTGATGCTGCTAGGGAAGAAATGTATGATCGACTAAATAAACTAATCGGTCCATCATCGAGTAATGTAAATATTTATACTTATCACTCACTAGGATCTGAGCTTAGAAACAATTATCCAGAATATTTTGAGGAGATAATAAATTCTAGTCTTGTTGAAGATGTAAATAAAATAAATATTATTACAAAAATTCAAAATGGTCTTAGTTATAAAAATAAATATAAGAATGATTATTTTCTAGATCATTTAATTAGCACTTTATCAGATCTTAAAAGAGCTTTAATTTCTCCAGAAGACTTAAAGAAAATAGCACTAGAAAACATCACCTTTATTGAAGATAAATCTAAACTCACTATTGAGCTTAGCGCAGAATTAGCCAAAGTATCAGCTAAGAGTGTTTCATCTTTTGCCAAACTTCTTAATAATGAATATGGCGAAGACAATTCACTTAAATCTATGTTCAACTCTAGTTTACATGAGGCCATAGAGTATTTTAATGAAACTAAAAAAACTAAACTAATCACAGATTTCAAGAAGAATTACTTAGAAAAAAATAAACAAAATCTTTTCGTAGCTTCTTCAATGGAAGCTAATTTAAAGCTTATTGATTTAGCAGAAATATACGAAAAATACATAAAAACCTTTAGAGAAAAAAGACTCCATGATTTCGATGATCTAATTACCTACACAGTAAGTGCTCTTAAGAACAATCCTGAATTTAGATATACTCTTCAGGAGAAATACCAGTTTATATTACTTGATGAATATCAGGACACTAATGAAGCTCAAGCAGAGATAGTAAAACTGCTCAGCGATCATCCACTTCACGAAGGTAAGCCTAATGTTATGGCTGTGGGAGATGATGATCAGGCTATTTATGCATTTCAAGGAGCGAAACATTTCCATATGCTAGATTTCATAAAATCCTACGAAGACGTAAAAGTTGTAGTCTTAAATGAAAACTATAGAAGCACCCAAAAGATTATAGATCTATCTAATGTAGTGGCTTCTAAGATTGAATCTAGATTATCCACTGAAGCGAATTTGGACAAGGAATTTGAATCAAGAAATAATAATGCTACAAAAGTTGAACGATTAGTCTTCGAAACTCCTATGGAAGAGCAGACATATCTTATTGAGAATATTAAGAACATGGGAGATGTAGCTATACTTTCTCCTAAACATGACTACTTACAGAAACTAGCCTATCTACTCACTCAAGAAGGACTAGATGTTACTTATGAAAAGAAAGAAAATATTCTTGAAGATGAACTTGTTAAAATTGTTATCTTAAATCTAAGGATTGTTCAGGCCATTGCTACAAACAATAAATCCAAGAGCAGTGAGCTAATCCCAATGCTACTAAACCAGGCGTATCTAGAAATAGATTTTAAAGATATCCTAGATATTTCTTTTGAAAGTCATGGTGAATGGATCACTAGATTATCTCAGCATAAATCCACTAAAGATCTTTCGCTACTCTTAAGCAAACTAGCAGTCGACAGCCTAACTCTCAGCTTTGATAACATCATAGATAAATTGATTGGTCTAACTCCAATCGCAACTAATCAAAATACTGAGAATAAGTTTTATAACTATTATCTAAATGAGGATAAGAACTTAGTAAACCTATTATCTAAATTAGTAGTACTTAGAAACTCATATAATCAATTCCTAGTTCCCGAGAAACTTAACAATAATTTAACAAGCTTTATAGAATATATTGAAACTCTAATTAATAACAATATAGCTATAGGATCTAATGATGAAGTAGCATTAAAATCTAACATTAAATTAATGACTGCATATAGTTCTAAGGGTAGAGAATTCGATACTGTATATATTCCATCATTCACTGATGAGTTTTGGGGAAGTAAATCCAGAGGAAGAAATAGCCTTATAGCGCTTCCGATTAATCTTAAATACATTAGACATACATCTAACACTCAAGACGATAAACTTAGACTCTTATATGTAGCAATGACCAGAGCTAGAAACAATATTATTTTAAGCTCATCTATTGCCACTGAATTTAAAGGTAAACAGAGCGGGGTAGCTTACCTTGATGAAAAGATTATTAAGGATGAAGAAAAAGAAGAAACTTATCTTACATCGGCATTCTTTTCAGAAGAACGAATATTGCCAAAGCAAATTAAGGTATCTAAAAAATTCATAATTGATGATTGGCAAAGTGCATACAAGCAGTTTATAAACAGAACTGACGTGAATGAAATACTCAAGAAAAGAATATCTAATTTTAAATTATCCCCTAGTGCACTAAATAGTTTTATAGATGTTAGAAATGCAGGACCTAAAAGTTTCCTAGAGCACTACATTCTTAAATATCCATCAGAAGATAATATGAATATGACTTTCGGAAACTTAATTCACGATGTCCTAGACTATATTCAAAAGAAGCTAAATGAAACTAAACAAATTCCGAGTATCGATATTATTGATATAAGAATAAAAACGTATGTAGAAAAATTAGTACTAATAGAAAACGATAAAAAACACCTAAGTGAGAAAGCTTTTGACCTTTTTAGATATTACTTAGAAAACTTTGCAGAAGATATAAAACTCAATGATTTAAGTGAGGTATCTTTATATCAGGACAATATTGTATTAAGAGGCGCTAAACTTACTGGAAAAATAGATAAGATAAATGTAGATAAGAATAATAACAAATTAATTATCTTCGATTATAAAACAGGTAAGCCTTACTATAAATGGAGTAAGGAAGCTAAGCTGCATCTAAATATGAATCAGCTGTATTTCTATAAAATACTACTTAATAATTCTAAAGAATTTAATAAATATGAAATACAAAAAGCTGCCTTAGATTTCGTTGAATCAAAAGAGGATACTCACTTATTAGAAACTTACTTGTCTAATGAAAAAGAAGAACGAATAATGAAATTAATATCTGCAGTGTGGAATCATATAGAAAATCTAAACTTTCCAGACATAAGTAAATACCCAACAACCCTTGCTGGAATCGTAGCATTTGAAGAAGATTTAATTAACGGCGAGATATAAAAAAGGACCGGATTTATTTAATCCGATCCTTTTAGTAATCAATTTATATTTTGATTATTTCTTACTTCTTTTCTTTGCAGAAGTTTTCTTTGCAGCTACTTTTGGCGCTGGACTTGCAGCAGAAGTAGTTGTGATCTTAATAGACTTAAAGAATGAAGAACCAGCTTCATTAAATACTAGATCATATAGATTGAATGCAATTACTGCACCAACTACTGGTCCGAGTATGTAAGAACCCCATACCCATGATTTCATTCCAAGTGCTAATGCTGGATTTAGTAAAGCCATACTTGCTGATGATGCTACTAGCATTCCACCAGTTACTGCTAGGCCAACCATTGTAGCGCTAACAGCTCTTGTGTGCTTTTGATGTAAGCTAGCTGCCCATACCATTGCTAGTACGAAAGCACCTAAAGCTTCAGCGATTAATACTCGTGTAGAGTAGTGTGCGCTGATACTTGGTAATTTTGTATTTACCAAGTATCCAAATAAAGATACAGCGGCCCATGCACCTAACATTTCAGCAACTACATATAAAATAGTAGCTAATGTAGATAGCTTTCGAACTGTCCAAAGTCCTAATGCTATTGCAGGGTTAAATACTGCGCCAGAGAATTTACCAAATGCAAGCATCAATCCTGCAAATGCAACTCCAGCACTTAAACTCACGAAGAAGGGTAGACCAACTTGTGAATGATAAACCGTAAGCACAACTAGAGTTAATACTCCGGTGCCCAAAAATTCAGCCACTAACGTAGCTAATTTTTCTCGTCCGAACATAATGTTCCTCCACTTAATTAATAAACTTATCATAATGCTTATTTTACACATTGTAAAGCAGTTTTTAATGTATAATAAAATTGTAATGTTTAAAGATTTCAAAAAATTTTTAGTAAGAGGAAATGTAGTTGACTTAGCAGTAGCTGTTTTAGTTGGTGCTGCATTTAATAATGTAATAACATCTTTTGTTAAAGATCTCATTACACCACTCACAGGAATTTTCACTGGTCATGCCACTGCAAATTTAAACAATTATGTATTTAAAATTAATGGTACTGCTTTCAATTACGGTAATTTTCTTAGCAACTTAATTTCATTCCTCATAGTTGCAATAGTGGTATTCTTTTTTGTTGTTCAACCATTAAATAAATTAATAGAATTAACTAATTTAAAAGTTACTCCAAATGAAAAGAAATGTCCGGAATGTTTAAGCTCTATTCCTAAAAAAGCTACTCGCTGTAAATTTTGTACAGTTAAAGTTGATTAAAGTTTTCGATGTCTATGTTTTAGATTTGCGACTGCAAGTCTAACTGTTTGTCTATCCATTAGTTCTTGGGCTTTCTCAATACTAACTTGATCTTTAGCTTCGGCTTTCATTTTCTTTGCTCGATCAAAAGCAGCTTGAGCTTCTGCCTGATTAATTTCATCGGCATGATCTGCTTCATCAACTAGTACTTTAAGTTCGTTATTAGCAACTTCAATTACGCCACCATTTGTAGCAAAATATTCTCTTAAACTATCGCCATCTTTTTGGTTTTTTCTAACCATAATGGCCCCATGTTTAACAACGCTAATTAATGGCATGTGGTGAGATAGAACACCAATTTGACCATCTTTCGTAGGTAAGCTTACTTCGTAAACTTCACTATCGAATTTTTTACCACTTAATGAAACTAGCTTGAATCTAAACATTTATTTTACTTCGCTTATTGCACCCTTAAGGTAGAATGCACTTTCAGGTTTAGTATCATGTTTACCTTCAAGAATTTCTTTAAATCCAGTAATAGTGTCAGATAACTTCACGTATTGTCCTGGGTTATTGGTAAATTGTTCTGCAACGAAGAAAGGCTGGGAAAGGAATCTTTGAATCTTTCGAGCTCGAGCAACTAACTGCTTATCTTCTTCGGATAATTCTTCCATACCTAAAATCGCAATTATGTCTTGAAGATCTTTATATCTTTGTAATACTCTTTGTACTTCACGAGCAACTTTGTAATGTTCTTCACCAACAATTTCAGGGTCAAGAATATTTGAGTTTGAGTCTAATGGATCAACAGCAGGGTAAATACCTATTTCTGTTAATGCACGGTTAAGTACTATAGTTGAATCAAGGTGAGCGAAAGTTGTAGCAGGAGCTGGGTCAGTTAAGTCGTCTGCAGGAACATACACTGCCTGAACAGAAGTAATAGAACCTTCTTTTGTAGAAGTAATTCGTTCCTGTAATTCACCCATTTCTTGCGCTAAGTTAGGTTGATATCCCACTGCAGAAGGTAATCTTCCAAGTAGAGCAGAAACCTCCGCACCAGCTTGAGTAAATCTAAAGATGTTGTCTATGAATAACAGAACATCATTTCCTTTGTCTCTGAATCCTTCAGCAATAGTTAGACCAGATAATGCAACTCGAAGACGAGCACCAGGTGGTTCATTCATCTGACCGAAAACTAATGAAGTATTTTTAAGTACTCCGGATTCTTGCATTTCCCCATAAAGGTCATTTCCTTCACGAGTTCGTTCTCCAACACCAGCAAATACAGAATATCCTGAATGAAATTTAGCGATGTTATTTATTAGCTCCTGGATAAGAACAGTCTTACCAACACCAGCACCACCGAATAAACCAACTTTACCACCCTTAGTGATTGGACAAATAAGATCAATTACTTTAATTCCAGTTTCAAGGATTTCAATCTTTCCAGATTGTTCTGAAAGTGAAGGTGGATCTCTATGAATAGAAGCTCTCTTTTTAAAATTATTTGGCATATTATCTATAGGTTCACCAATAACGTTAAACATTCTTCCTAAAGTTTCTTCACCAATAGGAACACTTATTGTTTCTCCTGAATCTTTAACTAAAGTTCCTCGTCTCAATCCGTCTGTGGAACTTAGAGCAATAGCTCTAACCATTGATTCGCTTAAATGTTGAGCTACCTCTAGAATTAAAGTCTTATCTTTTAATTCAACTTGTAGTGCGTTCAAGATAGATGGTAAATCATTTTTCTTAAACTCAACGTCAACGACCACACCAATTACCTGACTGATTTTTCCTGTTCTTAATTTTGTTGTTTCTGTCATATTGTCCTTTCTTATGCGTTAAGTGCTTCAACTCCACCGGATATTTCAGCAAGTTCTTGGGTAATAACTGCTTGTCTAGCGGTATTAAGTTCTAATGTATAATCCTCAATCAAATCTTTAGCGTTGTCTGTCGCATTCTTCATAGCAACCATTCTCATGGCATGCTCACTAGTTATCGACTCAACAACTCCATGATAAAGCTGAGCTTCAATTAATCTTGTAGCTATCTCCTCGATTACCGATTCGATACTTGGCTCAAAATTATATGCTGCAGTTACTTTACCGTTTGATTCAAATTGATCTTTTTTAATTGGTAGTAAGCTTACTACCTTGGCGTTTTGTTTAATTGTGGAAATAAATTCTGTAAAAATTAAACTAACTTCATCAAACTCTTTTTCCTTATATCCAGAAATAATTGTATTTAATATAGGCCTAATATCGTTTGCATTAGGTTCATTTGAAAAAGCAGGGTAGGTGGCTATAAGCTCATGACCTGAAAGTCTTTTAACAAACTGTGCTGCCTTATTTCCAATTGTAATTACTTTGGTACTAATATGCTTTGCTTGATCTTCACTTAAATTCTTAGTTAATATCTTTATAGTATTAGAGTTATATGATCCTGCAAGTCCGCTATTTGAAGTAATTACTATATATAATTTAGTTTTTACATTTCTAGCTGCAAACATTTCAAGTCTTTCAACTTCAGTAATATTACTAAGAGTATGAAGTAGTTCTAAAGAAAGATTATAGTATTCGCTACTCTTAAGTGAATGCACAGATGCTTTTCTTAATTTGGAAGCACTAACAAGCTCCATGGCTTTGGTTATCTGCCTGGTATTTCGGATTGATTTAATCCTTCGCTTTAATATTATTGTGCTTGCCATATAGATTATTTATCTTTCTTATATTCCTTCGCAAGTTCATTAGCTACTTTAAGAATTGTTTCGTTATCTTTGTCTGATGGTTTATCTCCAGTATTTAAGGTCTTAACTAAACCAGCGTGTTTAGCTTCTAGTGCTCTATGAAGGCTAGTGATAGCAGGTAGAATTTTTTCTACTGGTACTAAGTCTAGGGCTCCTTCGTTTGCAGCATAGAGCATTGAATACATTTGAGCGATTGAGTACGGAGAATACTGAGGTTGTTTTAGAAGCTCAGAAAGTCTTTGACCTCTTTCAATTATTTTTCTAGTTTCAGGATCTAGATCAGTTGAGAACTGTGAGAAAGCTGCAAGCTCTCTAAACTGCGCAAGAGCAAGTTTTAATCCACCACCAACTGCTTTAATAGCTTTAGTTTGAGCAGAACCTCCAACACGAGAAACTGAAAGTCCGACAGAAATAGCCGGTCTAATACCTTGATAGAAAAGGTTTGTTTCAAGGAAGATCTGACCGTCTGTAATAGAAATTACGTTTGTTGGAATGTAGGCTGAAATATCTCCTGCTTGAGTTTCAATGATTGGAAGTGCGGTTAATGATCCTCCGCCTAGTTCATCACTAAGTTTTGCAGCTCGTTCTAGAAGTCTTGAGTGAAGATAGAAAACGTCTCCAGGATAAGCTTCTCGTCCCGGTGGTCTTCTAAGTAGAAGTGACATCTGTCTGTAGGCAGCAGCGTGTTTTGTTAAATCATCGTAAATAATTAAAGCGTGCTTAGAATTGTCTCTAAAGTATTCACCGATAGTACATCCAGCATAAGGAGCGAGATAAAGCAGGGAAGCAGGATCACTTGGAGAAGTAGCAACGATTATTGTTTGATCCATAACTTTTTCTCTTTTCAACCGCTCAGCTAGAGCAGCAACTTTTGAAAACTTTTGTCCAATTGCCACGTAGACGTTAACAACTCCAGTCTTTTGTTTAGCCTGATTAATCATAGTATCTATTGCGATAGCAGTTTTTCCAGTTTGCCTATCTCCAATAATAAGTTCTCTTTGTCCTCGTCCTACAGGAACCATGGCATCGATAGCAACTAGACCCGTCATCATAGGTTCATTAACACTTTTTCGTGCTAAAACTCCAGGGGCATTTCTCTCAACCGGACTCATTGTCTTAGTTTTAATAGCAGGACCGCCGTCTAATGGATTACCCATAGGGTCAACAATTCTTCCTATTAGTTCATCACCAACAGGGATTTCAAGTATTTTTCCAGAAAGTTTAACATTAGCGCCAGCTTTAACTTTTACGTCACTACCCATTAAAACTGCACCGATTTCATTTTCACCTAAGTTGAAAGCGAAGGCTGATACGCTTCCTCCTTTGTCGGTTTCTATATCAATCATTTCGTTGTATCCACAATTACTTAATCCATAGATCCAAGCAATTCCGTCTCCAACTCTAGTTACTACACCAACATTTTCGATTTCAGGTCTATTTTTAAGCTTCTCAATAGCATCCTTAATTTCTTTGGATAGTTCGTTTATGGTAATTTCTGACACTTTTCTTATCCAGCCTTTCTTTACTTTACTGTTAACTCTCTAAATTTATTTAACT